>Ga0123354_10011052_pt1 | contig 13933 bp, 5 predicted proteins | sample TergutLab28metaG_2_FD_97872 | JGI IMG/M metagenome (GOLD analysis project Ga0123354, IMG submission 97872) | Labiotermes labralis P4 segment gut microbial communities from Petit-Saut dam, French Guiana - Lab288 P4 | ecosystem: Host-associated > Arthropoda: Insects > Digestive system > Gut ... | reverse complement strand
CCATCGTGACATACCCATACCAATCCTGTAAAGCACTACCACCATACTTTCGGATGAAAACCTGATGATGGCCACATTAGGCCGAAATATGTAGTTTACTTCATCCTTTATTAAACATCTTTTATGATATTGTTGTGTTATTGAATGATACCCACACCTATTGTTTATATAAACACAATGGGGATGGCTCATTTTAGAATTATGTATGTGACTTCCTAGTTACTTACTTTCTCCTCACTGCTGACTGTCTCAAACCACTCATCCAAGGCAATAACCTGCCTCTTGAGACACTCTCGTTCAACTGTGAGGCCATATAATGATATCTCCAGTTCTTTTTGCATACTCTTGTGAGAATTTATATGAGATTCTAGAGTCTGGTTTGCACAGTCTAAGGACTGCAGACTTTCATGGGCATGTTTCAGCTTCTGCAATCAACAGCAGACACGTAACTATACAACACCATACCCCAATACACCTAACATAAATCAGATTGTCTCATGCCAAAAGTGTGCTGCAAATCAACCCTTCAATGGCAGCCTCTGTGCAGTAAACAGTAATGAATTCCTTTAAGAGTACCATGAATTTAAAGCCTATTCATCCTGGACAGTATCTGGAATTTAAACCCCAGTACCACTGAAGTGTCAGTTATTGGTTTTACAGTTTCACGTAATTTTCATCTCCTTGCACATGCTGTACATAAAGAGGAGGAAGTATTTAAACACCTCAACAGTAACTGAAAATCTGGAAGCACTTAGTCTTGTGTTTTATTTCAATTTTACAGTAACAATGGAAACACTGTGAATTTTTCCCTTCACAACCAACCATGAGTGCATATACAGTGCCTTGTCCAGTGAGCTTCTTGTTTACTGTACACAGCCTTAATATTACTAGCTGACCCAGTTTCCATGTTCATATTTGCCACTGAAGCAGTATGTTTCTGCAATGCATGTAGGTTTAACTGCAAGTACGTTCCACATCATGTTATACTTTAGTGCTGACAAGAAGCTCATTTTAATGTTAATTATCATACTTCTTTATGGCCCATAACTTTGATTCATGTAATGTTATGGCATATTTGGCACCATAATTTACCAACTAACAACTCCCTTTTGAGACACTATTTTAGGTGTGTAGTATATAAATATATAAGACAGAAAGGTAAAAATTTTAAATCAGTATACAAAACAAGCTGAGGTACACCACCTCCATCTTAAAACGAAATAAAGAGACCAAATACTTATGCAAGCTTACAAATAACAATATTATTGTCATTTAGTGAGAGCTACTTTTAGGAGTGTCCTTAAAATTGCAAAAAGTGACTATCAGGTTGATCATGTCTGTCTGTCTGCCTGTCCATCCACTTGTCTGTCCAGCTGCATTGAACAACTTGGCTTCCACTGGATAGATTTTCATAAAATTTGACAGGCAAGTAGTTTTAAAAAAATTTGTCAATGGAATTCCAGTTTAATTAAAATCTGATAAAAATAACAGGTACTAACCTACATACATTTATGATAGGATCTCGGTGAATTCTTCTTACAATGAGATATGTTTCAGACTAAAGTTGTAGAGAAAATAAAAACACATATTTTATGTCAAATAACTTTCTTTTTTAAATCATGCCTTTTATGAGGTAATGTTAAAAAATATGGTAGACCCAGGCAGGCCATAGATGACAATATAACATGGCGCATGCACATGGCATGTAGACAACTAGGGCTACACACGCAGACGCAAAATAATATTATGAAATTCTTATTCCTTTCCACGGCAACAATGTTTACGCAAACATGCCTCAATGTTATGTTTATACATACATTGCCTATATTGTTGAAAATTGCCTGTAAAAAATACAGCCACTAAAGCATGTAACATAGCCTGCATGCACCAAGTGACAGCATTAACAAAGCCGATACAGGCAGTAAGGGAAGAGCCCCTGCTTCATCCAATATGGTAATGTACAGGATGAGTCTCTTGCTAGAGGCCCAAAACTATTGTCTATGTATACAGTCGAACAGCACGGGTTTCTTGTTCGTAAATACTGGCAAACAGGTTCATTTAAAGCATGCCAGATGGCATTTCGAACGGAATTTGGTGAAAGACGTGCACCATCAAAGTGTTCCATCCAGAAATTGGTTAAAAATTTAGAGACAAGGGGAAGCCTATCTAACGCTTGCTGACTTCTTTCTTTGGGTCCTATTGAAGGGCAAAGCATACAAAAATACACCCCGCACAATCGAACAATTCAAAGATGCTATACGCCAAGAGATTGAAGCCGTCAACGTCGACACTTTGGGAAAAGTATTCCAGAATTTGGAGAAACGCATTCAAGTAAGCTTGGATGTGAAAAGAGACCAGTTTCAGCATCGGTTATGAGCAGGTCATTTTTTGCATCATTCCTGATACGTGTATATAAATTTTCAAGTCATTATCTCAATAATATAATTTTTTATAGACAATAGTTTGGGGCCTCTAACAAGAGACTCTCCCTGTATAAAGCAACAGTGGTAACTGCAAACAAGAAATCTTAAATTTCCAACCGATTCTCTGTAATTCTTCTAGCTTCATTTTGTTTCATCCTTCAGATGTAGATCATAGCCAGTGGGCTGTAATTTGTGGCAAGCATGTTTAACCCTTCAGTCCTGAGCAAAGCTTGCATAATCCTCTTAAAGACATATGCTATAAAGTACCTAAACCGCAGTGAGCACAAACTGATGGTGGCTAAATGAGCTACAAGTTATTCAGAGACACCACATACTTAATGCACTCTGCTTAATACATACTGTATCTTAAATGACACATACAATAAGATAATAAATATTCACAGAGCAAAATGCAGAGTGTCTGGATGATGGTTATCCAAAAAGAAAAGATGGTATCTCAAAAACTGTTGTTTATATAAACATCCAGTTTGCACCATTAGAAAGGAAAACTCTGAATGTTCTTTTTTGGCTACTACCTACGTTAGCAATTTTCAAAGTGGGAAATACTGGTGGCATGATAAGTAACCAAATGATATTCATCCTTTGTCTATATGTTCTGAAGCATATTGTGGGTTACTGTAAACACATCATCCCCTATGTGGGCTGTCAAATGCTGAAGACAATTTTTTTGATTGGGTCGACAAGATTCTTTGCATAACCACATAGGAAGACAAACAATTGGGTTAAGTCTGGTGACATACGAGGCCAGATAAGTGGCATATCTCTGCCAATCCATCTGCCAGGCATTGTGTGATTAAGGTGGCAGTAACGATGCAGTGCCCCATCTGTGGAAGACAGTTTGAGGTGGTAACCACATGTGGCAATCACATGCAGCATCAGTTCTCACCAGCATGTCTACAGCAAAATTTATGCACTAATAGGTAGTGATAAAAAAGAAACTTGGTAAAAATACAAACACCTGTTATGATAGTAACCACAGTAATCAGAAAACCAACACTAACATTAATAACTATAGCAATGATGGTTAATGTTAGTAATCATAGTGGTCATAAACAAATGTGTATCTTCATGTAAAATGCCTGTTATTTTTGTCTCATTTAACCAAACTTGAATATTCTAAACACAGTAAAGTAAAACTCCCCCGAATACAATTCCATGAACATTGATTCATTAAGTTATTTCACATGGTTGGACAGACAGAAGGAAGGATGAATGGGCAGACAGAGAGTCAAGACGAGACCAATTGTAATCTTTGCAGCTGTGCTGATGCACCTAAAAATTGAAGAATCTGCATTACCGCTTTTAATTTCAGCTCCTCTTCTGTAATGCTACGCTGTAATTCTTCATCCTTCAGCTTCAGTGCAGAATAGTTCTCCTCTTCTTGTTTCAGTGTCAACATCTTCCCATTTAAAATCTCAGTAAGTCTGTGATAATTACTGTTAGCACCATTCATTTCACTAATTCTGAGTTGGTGTTCTTCCATAACTACAAAATTAAAATTCCATTGAAACATGCTCTTGCAGCAGGCACAAAACATAGCACAAATGGTGATTAATGCATAACTGATGGATGCTATGACAGTAATTTTTAAACAGAGAAAATGAATTTTAAGCAAAATGTACACTCTCTTCCACAGCACACATCTCAACCACAACAGAGTTAGAGTACTGAGCAAAGTAAACATAGGAAACTATGTAACATGAGAATTTATGCCTGTGGAAGTGAAGAGAAAATGCTTTCCCCAGAGAAGGTATGGAATTCATGTCATCCAGTCCATAATTTAATCACTACATTTGAGAGTCACAAGGTCAGAAATGATCCAATAAAAAAAAATAACACCTTTACACAGTAAAGTACAGCAGTAATGAGCTCTACCACAGACTTCAATGTTCTGGATCTATGGATGTTAAACAATAGTTTAAAAGGTAAAGATAAAGCACTCCCTGTACTGGCCTGAATAGTACTTGAGGTTTCCAGGAACTTGGTTTGAAAATCTGCGGGAAAGAGACCTTGAAAGACCTAGGCATAAATGGGAGGATGACATTAAAATGGATCTTTAAGTAGTGGGATGGAAGGCAGAGACTGGATTGATCTAGCTCGACATGGGGAAGGTGGCAGGCTTTTGTGAGTGGTAATGAACATTTGGGTTCCATAAAATTCAGAGAATTTCTTGACTAGCTGAGGACATATTAGTTTCCCAGGTAAGTAGTAATAGTAGTAGTAGTAGTAGTAGTAAGTAAGTAGTTAATTAGGTAGCTAACTTATGCAAACCACAAGGAAAATTTGGCACTATCTGAGAATTTTCACGGTCAAAAATTTTCTTTGACATCGTCCCCCACTCCTACAATAAATATTACCTCTCTCATGACTTCCACCCCCTCAACTTTCTCCTAGCCTTTCTTCCCCATCTGTCAGTCCCTCTCTCTTAATGCTTCAGAGTGTAACAGCACATTCCTACAATGCACCTCTGCACAACAAAGTATTCTAGAAATGCTCAAGACTGAAATTACTGTTCAGAGCCAAGTAAGACTGACAGAAGTTCTGACTGCCAACATGAGAGACAAACATATTTCTCAGCCCCTGGTAATGGCTTTAATAATACAGATCACTGCTTCTAGTTCATAACTGCCCATACTTAAGTTTCAAAGTCCCATATCATAACAATACACACATAAAGATGCTCCTTAAAATCTATAGTCAAAGAAATATATTTTCTTTTAAAGCAAATCTTACCAGTGCTTTTTAAACTTTCCATATTATTTTCATACTCCAGTAACTCTGTTTTACGATTTTTGGATCGTGAGTTGATGTCATCTGAGAGTCCAGAAAATGTAATGCAAAGTTCATTTTTAACTTTTTCCATTCGCTCAGCCGTGAGTCGTAACTTTTCTAAGTGTTCTTTAAGAATTCTGCATATGTCCCCTGTGTTCTTAATCCTATAAGCACAAAATTATGAATATGAAACGGTCTACATATTATGAGCACAGAAATGAATGACCCTCATTACTGAAGCAACACTTAATCAGCCACAAATGTAGTATGTCTGCATTCCAACATTTTCGTTATCTAGAACCTGAATAAGACAGTACAAATGAAAGTTTTATTCAAAAGATACAGTAAACATTCCAGGGCAAGTACAATTGCATGTTTTGTGTGATATTTCATACTACACACAGATGGCTAAAAATATTAACCAAAATATGCTGAAGTAACATATCAGTAGTAAATAAGTATAATTCTTCAGGCCAACTACCTTGTTTATGTGTTGTCCAAAAAATTTTAATGCAATTTTTGTCCTTGTTTGATCAATAAAACCATGACTTTACATAAAGCAAAAACGGAGTATCATTTTTCTCAAAAATGATTAATTACACAAAAAAAAACTTGTAAATTACATTTCTCTTTAAAAGCAGCTTTTATTTGACAATATGACTGATTCTGTATATTTAGTGAAATACAAGGAGAAGTATGTTATTGCTCTATGTAATATAGCACCTGTAATGACTAGCTTTTTAAATGTCATGAATACACACCACAATGAGCTAGGTACACATAATCACACAGGACACAACCATATACATATTCTGTCTAGAATACACCTTTCATCCTCTTAAACCTTACCTTGAAGCCAGTCCACTAAATGATTTCAAAAGATTGTCCTTTTCTTGACTTAAGGCTTCATTGTCCATTTGTATTTTTAGACATCTCAATTTTGCTGCTCCATCTTCCTGAAATAATTCTTGGACCTTGCAGTCAACAGCAACAAACTCTACTTTCTTTTCTACCTGGTATCTCAATAAATTAATTGCCTCTGTTGTTGCTGTCTTCACAACATTTTCAGCCTTCTGTACAACATCTGTTCCACTGCTTGCAGATGGCAAAGCAATTACAGTGTTCTGTTGTATTTCTGACTCAACATGTGGTTCAGGCTGCAAGGCATTTGACGCTTGATCCAAATGCTGTATTTGCTGAATAGTCAATTTTATCTGTGCTGTCATGTCACTACAGTTCTTCTGCTGGACATGAATTATTATTCAATGCCATTAAACAACTGCAAATATTTAGATAAGGAAACCAAATTAGCTGCAACAGAACCAACCAATATAAATCAGTGGTACACATCACAAACCCAGTGATGACAAATAATAAATTTCCAGTTCTCTAGGTCAAGTTATGATTTAGAAGTTTGGAAATGGCCATAACCTAATTCAAATTATATCCTGGAAACTTCCAGGAAGAACTTGGGTGAACAGTGAAACATCTCAGGCAGTATAGTTGGTGTCCCTGCAGAAATCCCAAAGAGTTACCTTCCAAGTACAAGTCAGTGGCCTGAGTTAACTTAAAAAGGAAATCTACATGCAACAGTTATTCAATGTTCTCCATGACAGACGGCAACCTGCAATCTAATTACTCACAGAACTGACCTTTGCCGAAGAAAACGTATTAACATTACCACATTGTGAAAATAATTTTTTATACTTAAATACATGTCATGTATGTAATGTTTCTTAATTTCTTGTGTCTTTTTTTTTTAATTCCCCCAGGAATGCAACTGATTTAGCCACATATTATGCACTGATTTTATTGTATGGGCTTGTCTCATTTCCTGTGGCAGTTTCTCACCATGTGAAGAAGAGAAACTTCCCATTTCATGAAAATCCATAGAAGGGAAATTCTCTGTTTTCTAAAAAAATTATACACACACACACACACCTATAATCATTAAGGATTAAATGAGTTCAAAATCTTCACTGTTATTTTATTTCCAGTATAAGCTAACCCCCTTTTAAAACATCCAATCTCTGTACAAAAAAGGCATGACAACAGACACACTAGTTTTCAATACTTCAGGTCTCTTCACCCATCCTGTTTTCTATGAATGTATTAGCCAGGAGTGTCTCAGCAAACAAATATTTACAGTACAACTGTAACATACAGCTGGATTTGTGAATAAAGTCTACAACTGCTTATCATGAGAACCAGTTGATTATGGAATGACAATTCTTGCTTAGAAATACATGACAAAATGACAATGGGAGTTACACACACATGTGCTGGAGATCCTCAAGTTATAATATCGTTATTTAATTATGCTTTATCAACTGGTAAGTTGCACAGCATCAAATACAAATTAAAAAACATGAATTGTTAATTTGAGTGACTGTGGATGTATGCAGTCACAACCAGCCTTGCCTAGAGAAACTGACAGCATCCAGAAAATACCTGTAAAGCCTGATGGTGCATAATTGGGCTCAGTCATAAAAAACCTCTGAACACAAGTCAGCTGTGTACAGAGTGGATAATTTCAACCGTGTGGCAAGAATTTCTATATTATACTTCTGTTCATCATAAGGCAAATATATTTAAATTTCATTGCTACTTTATGACTCTAAATTCAAATCAAGTAATTTACATCTTTATGACAATTCACTGTTCCTTGGCAAGTAATATAACTCTTATTGCATAGCCTTGAAGCTGTAGGTTATGATATGGCACAACAGCAGTCATACAAGGTATGACTTTCAATTGCAAGACATTTTACAGACAACTTTACAAAAAAAAAGCATCCGATTAATTTATACAACTTATAAATATGAATCATAATTTTTCTGGCATGCAACAAACTTACATTGACATGTCTCATAATGAAATATGGACAATAAATTGCAACAGACTTGATAGAGCTTAGAAAATTTGTATGTATAATGTAATCCATAGTGTAATTTTAATTTTTTCGTCTCAGGCCAATATCCCTGGGACCTGAGATGGTTGCATTGCTCATCCATTTCACAGATATGTTCACACTAACAATATATAAACTCAGATATGACAGCTCATCAAATCTTCTTCTACTCAAAGGTTAATTTCAGCCACATTTAATATGACATATAATCTTGCACTGAACGAAATGCCTGTTGTAACAGAAAGATATCAACTTCCTTTCAAAGAAGCCTTTACTTTTTTAGTTTGTTTATATGATTAGGTGCTTTGTTATACAATTTAATTCCCACAGTTACTAAATATTTAAAAAAATATCTGTTTTACAGAACTCAACATAGAGATCTAGTTTTTTTTTTATGTATTATAACTGTGAATTTCTGTTCTGCTCCAGATTTTTTTGTTTCTTTGAATGTAGCACATTACTTCAATTATGTAAACACAAACTACTGGCAATATAAACAAATAACTCAGTATCTGCCTACAAGAAGTTAGTTCTCCAATATCACTGATAATTTTCATAAACCCCATTGCAGATACCTGCACTTTCCATATTCCTGCTTCAAACCATTATACCATACCTCAGTTGAACATGACAAATTGCAAAACAGATAATCAGTATGGCTGGTGGGATCAATATGCAATGTAAAGATATTATAATATAACATACTTCACTCAAATTTGAGCTTAGTGACTTCATACAAACATTCCATTTCCTGTTTTATATGAAATATATGCCTAAAAATTTGAATTCTGCTTATAAAAATACCCATATTATTTTTAATTTGACTTCTGGTTTTAAACCATCTCTCTTTTATCTGGTATGAAAACAAAATGTCACACTTTTATCTGTATTTCTCAAAAACTCTATGAAACAATGACTGCAGCTCCTCCATATCATTCATAACATTTTTCAGTTTAACCTTTTAGGGTTTTTTTTATGTGTTATATAACCAAAATATTTTTATCACCTGCATATAGAACTATCTCTGCCTCCTTAATATTTCACTGTGCTTACAGCAAAAATAATATTATATATATAAATTATACATTCAAATTATACAATTTCTAGTCATCAATAAACTTACATGTAAATGTCTGGTGACAAAACAAGGAAAATAAATTATTACTTAATTCACAAAGCACCAAAAACAATAATATATGCTAGTACAATTCACGATTTAACTTTAACTATGGCGCCTGTCTTGGAAATCTATGATTACCACAGACATCCGCAATGAATGCTCCGCGTTAACACATACACTCAGCTTGGAGCAGACAGGAGTCATGGCCTTCAAAAGTCTGCAATATTACTCTTGTTCTCGTTCTTTAATCAACAGGAATTGCACGATTTCTTGTCAGCGAAAAACTTACATCTGAAAATGTACTGATGAAATTTTCTAAAATAATTATTACATAATTGACGAAATACAATTATTTAAGTTTTAATTTTAATTTTGTCACAGCATGCTGGATATATATTACACAATTTATGTTTTAAATCCATCTAGTGTCGAGGTTAAGAATTAACGAAGCTATACCTTCACTTCGCCTACATGCATGCACAACGTATACAGGAATTTTACTTTTTACAGGCAACAGCTTCGGAATTACTTTTAATTTCGTAAAAAGCAGTTATAAATGTCTGGTTAAACTATTCGTACTGAATGATATAAGTCAAATATTTAGTTGTCTTGGAAAAGAGTGGCGCTGTTTTGCAATAAATTTTGCATCTAGCCGATTATAAAACGTAAATTGTAAATATGCTTTCCCTTGTATCAAAATATAATGCTAGTGAAAATTATGGTGGAAAGGTGTAGGAATTATTATAAAATTATAACGAACATTGTTGCGCCCTTCAAAACATGAGCAACCAATTAAAGTAACAGAAAGACCAAGCTAGATGCTTAAATCGCACATTAATTTAGCCGAAATAATAATCATTTATATATTGTAGTCCGTTAGTCAAGATAACTTACTGGACCTAGACTTTTTTTCTACAACATCACTAAGTATACAGATGGATGGACATACACAAGCAGCTCTACCAACAACCACTTTCAACCATGCATAATCGTGCACCTAACCATTCACTGACCGAGAGATCGCATTGCAGTGAAAAGCGCACCCATTTTAGTTCTTCAGAAGATGTCACGGTTGTTACTCTTGCGTAGCCACGATTCTTAAAGTTATTAATGCCGGTGCATTAGTAACTCCCGGAAGATGATCAGGATATCGAAACATGTCGGAGTTATGAAAACTGTATGCAAAACATAGTCTTAACATTAGTGCATTTGTTGGTTTTATTGTGTGAACGTAATCAAAAAAGTTTTGTCTACCTAGCCATGGACATCAAATCGAGAGTTGGTATAGGCATGGATGTGGTATAAGTACACTTATCCTTATACCACATCCCTGCCTATGAGCTATACTGCAGATGAAAGATGTGTATATCATACAAACGATCAAAGCCGTCTTCGATACCATGGATCACAGGCAGTATCACGAATGAGAAATACAACTTGAACTCTTTTCCGTGCACTTCCAATATATCCGAACCCCAAGCTGGCTAGCGAAAAAAGTCACAATACTTTTCACAGAAGTCAGGTTACGGTACCCAGGCTACACGAAGAAAGCCACGGAGGTCTTATTAGGGAATTTAAGTTTTAATATAATACGACAAAACAGGTAGGATATATTGTGATATCATCTCTTCTCAGGATCTGCTGACAAATACAAAGAAATCAGGCAAAACACAAATATAAAGTGTATCCTCCCATACGAAATTTCGTCTTAATAATGTCTTTGGTATATGAGGCTGATACTTTCGAAACCGACCGACCAACTCACTGACTGACTGACTGACTGAATAACGAACAAACTAACGAAGGTTCTTTATCGTCTGCACAACAGCCCACTACTTCCCAATACTCCGAGCCAGATAAATTCAGTCCCTGCCATCCAAACCTGTTTGTTTACACGCAATTTGCAGGTGATTTCTTTCCTTCAGTTTTCTCCACCAAAACCCAGTACACATTTCTCTTCTCCTCCATACGGGTCGCCATGTTCCACCTATTTTATCCTCCTTGATTTGATCACCCGAATAATAACTGGTGTGCAATGCATAGCACTATGTTTCTCATTATGGCATTTTCTCCTACTTAAATAAACTTAGACAATGTCTTCCCGTAAGCCGATCTCAGTGGCCGCGCGGTCTAAGGCGTGGGTCTACGGCCGCTCGCTTGCTGGGATTGTGGGTTCAAATCCCGCCGAGCGCTTGGATGTCTGTCTGTGTTGATTATTGTGTGTTTTCAGGTAGAGTTCTGTGCGACTGGCTGACCACTCGTCCAGAGAAGTCCTACCGACTCTGAATTGTTGTTGTGTGTGATCTAGAAACCTCAAGAATGAAGAGGCTATGGCCCGCGTTGGGCCGCAGCGCCACAAGAAAAACAAAAAGTCTTCCCGTATTGTGATAAACTAAGTTCCACATCCGTACAGAACAACACGCAAAATTATAGTTCTGTACATTTTAATCTTTATATTATTAGGCAACAAACTGGAGAGTCTGACGAATCTATTCTGCTCTTAATTTCCTATTCTAGATTGTTAATGTCGTTCCGAAATGTTTGTACGTTACCACATTTTTATTGCGTTTATTAACTATATTTTTGTCATTTTGTCCTAGTTATCTTCAGGGAACATAAACATATACATAGCAACATCCTTATTTCAACCAATAAGAGCGTCTGTCTTTTTCTTTGTACAGCAGTATATATGTTTTCGTCCTGTAAATTATCCTGATCGCCGTAGACAAAGAGCTTAAATGTCCTATTCAGTTTCAGTCCCACCTGATTTACCGGAACTTCCTAATGGTATTCTATAGTAGAGTTCAAAAGAAATGACGATACAGCATTTTTATTATTTCTGACCACCCTGAACAGGGAATTTATACGACAATGTTTGCCTATCCGGACTTCACTATACGCAGGCAGACGTACTCGGCACAAAGTACTCGTACCTGTGACTTTTCTGCGTCATAAGTGGCACACTACTGTGGAAATTCTCCTAGGGGTAAAAGGAAGTAAACATTAGGACATTATCACATGGGTATGAAACATCGACGACGTAACCACAGGCTATGAAAATTATTTACACGCTCGGGATGGAGAAATATTTTACCAATCGAATTTCATGATGAACATGAGAATTCGAAACTAGACATACATACATACACACACATACACACACACACACACACACACGTAGTACATACATACATGTATACACACAAACATATATACATACACACATGGGTACATATATACAAACATACATAAATACACTAATACACACATACATACACACATACCTACACACATACATACATGACATTACTTATATATATATATATATATATATATATATTTTACACATATATACTACATATATTACATATATATTACGTACATACATACACACATTAATACATACATATATACATACGTACGTACGTACATACGCTGCTGCTGGACGCTGTTGCTAGTCGCTGTTGCTGCTAGCCGCTGTCTGTAGGTCCGCTGTTGCATTCCCCTGCTGCTAGCAGCGAGGTCTAACAACAGAGGCGGCTACCGGCGATGGCGGCTAGCAGCAGAGGCCAGCAGCAGCGGCGAACAGCAGTAGAGGCTAGCAGCCGCGGAAAGCAGCAACGGTGACTAGCAGCAGAGGCGGCCTGTAGTAGGGGCTAACTGCAGCGGCTAGCAGTAGCGGCTGGAAGCAGTATCGGTTTCTAGCAGCAGAGTCTTGCAGCGGCTAGCATGGCTAGCAGCAGCGGGTAGCAGAAGCGGTGCCTGGCAACAACGGCGGCTAGTTGCTACGGCTAGCAGCAGCGGCTAACAGCAGCGGCTTGCAACAACGTCTAATAGCAGCGGCTAGCAGCAGCGGCTAGCTGCAGCTGTCTTTAACAATTGCTTAACGGTACTTTAAATTTTGCCTTTTAGTTCTTAAGGATTTTCAGACCACATGGCAAAATGTTGAAAATTTTGTTGCCAGCACACGACGTACTTTTTTGAAAACAAGTTACGTTGGCATTTGGTCTATGATGACGGTGCTTAATCGGTGTATTAACCTCTACACGCCTAACGTCAACTATAGTTGATGTACCGCACCGCTAACCTCCAAAGTTGCATTTTATATATTTATTCAACAAATATAGGTACAGAATATTTTAAATATGGTGTATATTCTCCTTCTTTTTTCTCTCTCTCTCTCTCTTCAAAATGCAGTTTGTTTCATAATTCTAACGTATTTGGTTCCTGTATTATTCACATTTTATATACAGGGTGTGCTAAAATTGAAAAAAAAATAATTCCGGCTCCAAAAGGTTAATGTTGTATACAGATGAAACTGTCTGAATACTGATGAGACCGATATATCGACATCGACGCCGGCGTCGAAGGTTTCTCCGAAAATGATCTTGTAACATACTACCACGACGATGGTCTTAATGCAACGATTATCGCACATTTGTCTACGATATGTCGAATTTACGCCAATAAACGGACATTCGACTGCTGTCAGATCATCTCACACCAGCATGATGGATCTTATGTTTATTGGACCGTGCATCATTTTGATAGTTGAATAAAGACAGACCAACTTGATGTCACTTGCTTTATTATTTCATTATTTAATGCTCAACATGTTTCGAATGTTAATACATCCATCCTCAGGAGCTTGCGACTTATTTGTTGAGTTATTTCATGGGTTGTATT
>Ga0123354_10011051_pt1 | contig 13933 bp, 8 predicted proteins | sample TergutLab28metaG_2_FD_97872 | JGI IMG/M metagenome (GOLD analysis project Ga0123354, IMG submission 97872) | Labiotermes labralis P4 segment gut microbial communities from Petit-Saut dam, French Guiana - Lab288 P4 | ecosystem: Host-associated > Arthropoda: Insects > Digestive system > Gut ... | reverse complement strand
GGTGGACCAAGTGTGTTGCGAAGCAGGGGGACTATGTCGAAAAATAAGACACAAACAATTTCTGTAAGTACTCTTGTAAAAAGGTTATTATAAAATTCCTGTTATTTAATGACTTACCTTCGTGATTACCAATCTACGTAGCATAACACCCCAGAAGAACAAAGATCTCATTTACACGCGGAGGAAGCCTGAAATTACTTACATGCGTTTATTTTCTCCTCCATAAACCCAATGTATCTTTGCACACCCGAGTCTAATTACTCTTGCTATCATGACAATATACTCAGTAATTGTGGCTGCGTAATGTGCCATCTGTTGAGATGTCACTGACAATGATTATGGCGTAATATAAAAGCATAAGACATGATAATATGATTCTGTAAAAACGTGGAGAAGCTGTCTGTTGGTTGCAACAACCTCGATAAATGGAGAAACTGACAAAATGAGAGAGTAACATACATTATGCACGCATTTATTCTATCAGACTAATAAGTATTCTGCACGTAACTGAACAACAGTCAGTTTTATTAAGCACACACTCACACACGCACACACATAATTATGAACTGGCCACGTAGCTTCGTACAAAACCTCGGCATGACACAAAATCAGGTTGTGTCGCTCTCTGTAAAACAGAACATGAAAATAATTATGATAAATGTCACGCAATGCGTTTTGTTTACCCTTCTGTAATGGCAGTACTGTTCTCATTCCAGTGCTGCAACAAATAATTATGTCACAAATAGCATAGCTCACGGAAAACACACATTTAGCATCGAAACGTGGTCAAATGTTCACATGAAAATTCATGTGAACATTTTACATGCTCCCCTTGCTGTATACAACATCCCATTCTCTATTCTAGGCCAGTAATAGAATGGGTTTTTTTGTCGAAGGTTATTGATTAATGGGGTCTATAGCACAACCAAACGATAATAAACTACTTTTATTCTTCAAATTACAAATCTGTGGTCTGAAATATTTGCGCGCTGATATAAAGATGTGAAAATGAATGTGCACACCCTAAACTGGTTACAGTATGATCCTCCGAAACGTCGGCACATTTCTCCAAACTACACGCAGTCATAAGCCGGAAGAGAGTACTGTTCGTGAAATTGAATGGAATAATGGGTTTAAGCCTTTCTTTTTGGTCCCGATGCAAGTATGCTTCTAAAGGGCACTTTGTGCCCCTTAGATATTTGTCTAAGTCAGTGTTTCTCAACCTTTGTGAGACTGCGGCCCGGTAAATTCTTTTTTCATAAGACGAGGGCCCGATTTCAACAGATTTGCTAGTCAGTAGCTTTCCAAATATTTTTAAGTTCATACATAAAACTAGCATAAAAATTAATAATTAATTGTGGCATAATCGTAAAGAATATTAGTACAATTATGTGTACGTTGTGGCTTGTTGACAAATATAAAATTACATTTAAATTAGTTATCTATTCCAGGAGAATCTCTCACGGCCCGGTATAATTGATGGCAGGACCCGGTACCGGGCCGCTGTCCAGCGTTTGAAAAACATTGGTATAAGTCATGGGAGCCCTATTCCTTTCATTAAGTTCCAGATTGCCCTCAGACTTAATATCTGCCAGTAACATCATAATTGTTCTTGAATAGAGGTGCCAAGTAAATATATCTGAGTGTCGTCAGAGCTTCTCACTCGCACAAAACATGAGCTGAGTTTACCTCCTGTGCTCCACACCTCCTACACAACAGAGTGTCAATCAGCCCCATTATGTAGAAATGTCTTCTCAGGGTGTTATGTCTAGTAAGTGGACCGGTAACAACCCTGGACTGTATCCTGTTAAAGGACAGTAGCCTAACCATAGCAGCAGGACTAGAGCCCAAAATCAGTTCGTGAGCCTATCCCAGAGTGTCGGTAAGACTCTGCCACATTGCCTCCGTGCGTTTTGTTCACTTGTAAGGCAAATGCCAGGGTCCAACTCGCAAAGACGGGGCACAGCCTGCACTCTTTCCATTTAGTTAATTGTGTTGTTCTATGTATTGTTTCTGTCGATTGTGTTCTTCTGTGTATTGTTTGTGTGTAAATGTGTACTGTGCTACTGCCACCGGGTGTCAAACCAATTGCAGTTAAAAAATATATCATATCATACATCATATCACATTGCCATGTGCTGGTTGTCCATCCAGCTTTTTATATTTCTCTTTGTATTCTGCCTCGAGAACCCCCACGGCCAGTTTTGGTCCAGCAAACGGGTAAACATTTCCCTCCGTTGGGAGCTCATCAGAAATTTAATTTCCACGTACCCCAGAATGCCCGGGGACCCAAAACAGTCCCACAGAATGGTGCGTGGAGATGTCACTCAACGCCCTTTGGCACTGCCGAACAAATGGGGACGTCGTTTTGGTAGCCTAAAGAGCTTTCAAAGCCGCCTGACTGTCAGAGGAAATACTTAGGTGTTTCTCTGGTCTAGCCTAACATACAGGCCTAAGAAAGAGCCTATAATACGCTGCAAGAAGATATGTAAAGGTGGGTCCACACTTGTAACGTTACGGCGTAACGTTAAAAGTGTGGACGTTCAGCGTGACACTGCACGTCCACACTTGCTCCGGCCGTAACCGTATCGTCCGTTTGATGTGACAGCCAAATACCGCCAGCGCACCGAACAAGCCTGTAACGTGACAGCGTAACCAACTTTTGATACGTTACGCGGTCACGAGCCCCGTTCACACTGTCACGATACGGTGTTACGTTACGCGGTAACGTTACAAGTGTGGACCCACCTTAAGAGAAACACGTGACATGAATGAGGTACGCTGTTTCTGCGGGAGGGGTGAGGGAGATGAAGGGCTCACTGTGTTAGACTGTTCCCAGGCTTCGCTTTTTCTTCCTGACTATAGAAGCAGCTTGGAAAATAAGACGCTGGATTGGTGAGATCGTGGCTGGGGAAGAGGCTCGTAGAAGTCTGATTTCCTGGTTAATGTTCAGAGGCATGATTTGTAAAGATATGTCTTTGTCTATACATCACGTGGATTAACAAGTCTAAATTATATTGAATTATTCGTATCCTATCCCGCAGACTCCATTAAAAACGACAATTCGTTTAATGCTGTTTTGGAAACCAGCGCTCTTTGTTGCAGGAGTGCCAGGAATAAGTACCCTAGGTAGACCAAAACACGGAAGCACTTCCTAGTGAGGTAAATATCAGTCATGAAACCACGACTATGGTATTATGGATTTATGATGATATTTAATAGCAAAAAATAACTACATGTTTCGGCCAATAGCCGCCATCTTCAGTTTATTACAATTTTGCTTAATGAGTATCATATATATGCCTATATTGCGTGGTGATGCTGAGATCTCATCATCGTTACGCGTTACAATCAGTTTATTTAGTGGGAAGTCTAATGGTTAATGACTCGTAGAATGTAAGTTTTATGGGTGGGTATTAGGGGGGGGGGGTTGTTTTGGGACCGTGATAATAGGTTGTGTTGTCTGTGGTATTTAATTGGGTTGGGGTGCGTGGTTTCATGACTGATATTTACCTCGCCATTAGTCTTTTCTACACACAAAGGGGATGACACACCTCAGCACTGCGTAGTATTAACGTGAAGGTTAAGTTCACCCTATAACCTGCCACGAATGCATAGAAGGGGTGTGGAGGTATAGCCTTACTCTTTCTTTAACCTCGGTGCTGGATGGGGTATGTGATTGACGTCACGCCCCGGCCGCTTTACCTCCGGTATTCATTGTATAGGAGTCTGGGTTGGCCACAGGGGCCGGTCTGGACGTGTGCAGAAAAACTCGCTCTCACCGGGATTCGGTCTCCGGGCCGTCCGGCCCGTAGCGAGTGGTTATACCGATTGAGCTACCCCGACCACCAGAGCTGTTATAACAGTCACAGTTATTACATTCAAAGCTGCTTGAATTAGAATCCTTCTCCAGCAGTTAAGAGTCGAAGTGATTTTAAGCTTTCAAAGTTGTTGTCACTCAGGTAATGCTGTTCTCTTGTTCTTGCTCCGTGCTGCAGTGATCAATATTACAGGCATTTTAGAGGAAATTCCTGCCTCAAATTTCAAGACGGAAGTGAGTAGAGAGAGAAAGTGTTTAGAAGACAGGCGATCACTCCGGCCCATGGGAGAAGAAGAAAAGACTAGCGTGCGCTGTCCTAGTCAGTAGGAACGGTGAACGGAGGATATGACAAAAATGTGTTTTTGCAGTGTCTCAGATAACTTCGAGCAAAACAATGGCAACACAACCCACTGCCGTGCGCTGACATAAAGAAAATTCAAACTTAACTAGCTAATAATCTGTCAGGTAATCAGGAACTTATGCCGGATGTTAATTACCACGTTTAAATGGCATTGCAACTTACTCCCATAATACAATCCACAGCTTCGTACCTTAGTCAGCCCTAAATCCATTTTAATGTCATTCTTCTCCCAATGCCTATGTAATTCCAGTAATTCTTTCTCTGAAAGTTTATAGAATAAACTATCTTTATATTATTCATTATGTCGTGAGTTCTGTTGTACAAGAAATTTACACTTTTCAGTAGAACACAGCTGCATTCTTCATCACAACTGCTACACGTTTCGGCTAAGGACAAGCCATCTTCAGGCTGTAAAGTAAATTAAAACCCCAGTATACCTGACCAGCAAGTAGTCACTGTCACCAGAAAACAGACACACATAAACAGAATTCCAATTATTTTTGGTGTAAAAATGGAAATTGAAAATGTCTTATGTAGGGGTTAAAATAGCCTACTTGAAATCAAACGATTTATTTTCATAAATACATATACACGCCACAGAACGGAGATTTATAGGTTAAGACTATATTTTGAAACCGGAACGGACATCTCCATCATATTTGTTACGGGGGGGGGGGGGCAACTTAGCGAAACATAGGAATCTGGGTGTGACCCACTCATTCAAGCTAAATACATTGTCATAAAGTAGATAAGAATAATACAGTTACTATGTACGTTTCGGAAGTATATTAAAGTATTTATGGCACATTCCCTTAGTTACTGAAATAAAATTCTTCTTACATGTGTCCCTAATTGCTAAATAAAACACCATGGTACGAAGTTTAAGGCTACCACAGCGGTACTGTACATATTAATAACGTGTTCTGCTCTGTTATGACATAATACCGTGCGCAAAGAGTGTATCCGAATTTCAAAGGAATATTCTGTCTCCAAATTAATTGTATATTCTAGGATGAAGGGAATATTTTAATCCGAAACTTTGTATCCGCCCACCACAGCAGGCTGTGTAAACAACCCAGATGAACACAAGATAAAAGCAATGTGGACAGTAATACGTTGACACTTTGATTACAGCAAAAATACAGAACATTTTGCTCTGGGACAACCGCATACACAAGTTTTAAGCGACATTAACACTCAGCTTCATCTGTTTGCACTTCCCAGACTCCTGTTGTCTGAGATATCTTCTCTGGATTTATAAACTACCACATTATAACACAGCACAGAAATAAATTACGTTTATTTCCACCTTCAGTGTTTACTGCCATGATATAAAATTTATGTGACCCTCTTAGCTTAACAGATAAGAGCTTAATCTAGCAGCAACACGACGCAAGAACTAATACTTCTACGTCCTCAGCAAATTTACATCTTCAGCGAACCAGATAATCGTTATGTCTAACGAGAACTGTGTCAAAATCCGGTGGTCGGAGAGGCGCAGTGCTGCACCAACAGGCCTGCGTCTTTTGTTACTAATTAAAATGTCCCACACTAAATTCACCCTCTCCTTGTTTCATTTCGATTACTTCCGCGGTTTTGTGTTATCAAATATTGAGTGACGTAATGGAATAACTAACGCGTCTCCTTTCCCCTCCAAATCCTAACGTGCTCAGCCCTGCACTACTCCCCCCCCCCCACCCCTTCCCTCTATATCAACTGTTTCCCATTGGACAAATCATCCGAGTGACAGATTTGATATATCGAATGATACATTATCGATGCTAGTGGCTTCGAGTTCCTATCTACAGTTCGTACGGGAAATTTTAATTAGTTTCGATCCGTTAAGCTGGAAGGGGAATTTTTCTTTTGACGAGTGGTAAAAGTGATATTTTACGTTCATTTTGTAATGGACTTGTGATTAGGTATGGACCGATATCTGAAGTGTAGTATTTTTCCGTTAATCGGAACAATGATGCGTTTGCCAATAACTGTTTTCATTTCGTAATAATCTCCTATAATTTGCAATTGTGTGATTCGGCTCATCTACAGATCCATTATATTCGATAAATTAAACGCAATATGTGCTGGGATGCTGATGATACGGCAGAGCTTCGTCATTTAATATCGTCATTTTGTTAAGAGTTTGAAGAGATGGTTATGTAGAAATTTTTGGACGAAAGAGGATAAAGAATCGAAATTCTCGACTATCTATATTACGACGCCTATCGCATGCCAGACTATACTGCATCAAAGGGAAGGATATTAGGGGATATTAAACTTCAAAGCAAATAAAAAGAATGTGGTTTCAATCTTAAGATATTCTTCTGAATGAAGGCATCACGATGTGCTTGCAGTTCAATTAACGTTACACAGTATATGTCAGCCCAATGTTTTTTATTCTTAAGCAAGGCTACATGTTTCGACTAAAAGTTAGTCATCTTCAGGCCCTTACAACATTTTCCGTTACCAGATGCTTTGCCCACTGTTAAGGAAGAATTTTTAATATTTTAATGTTTAGACACAATCTGTACATAACACACTTTATAAACAAAATCTTTTTAGAAAGTTTTAACTAGATGTATTCCACAATTGTAAACACTATGGGATCCCAAAGTGGGCAAAGCATCTGATAACGGAAAATGGTGTAAGGGCCTGAAGATGACTAACGTTTAGTCGAAACATGTAGCCTTGCTTAAGAATAAAAAAGATTGTGCTGACGTATACTGTGAAACGTTAATTAAGATATTCTCCCCTGACTCACTTCAAGGTATTCGAAAAAACCACGAAATCCTATCCAGATGTCCTTTCTTAGGGCCTAGATTTGAATCTTGGACCCCCGAACAAGAAGACGAACTAGTAATCACACGACCCCGACACGCGGTAATTTACATTGTCACTGAGCGGTTTTGTTTTTAACTTCGAAGAAGAATTCTGTTATAGTTAACAGGCGTAGAGTAAGACGTGGAATTCTTCAGACTTGACGTTCACTTTAATACCACCGTCCTTAAAGATTCAGTTCCTACCTCACAGAAAACTCCGTCTCTTTCACAAAATCTCTCCGTTAATATTGTATACGGGAAAAATCTCTCATTTCGGAAGCCACAGAGAACACTTAGTTTTATTTTATGGAGAAGAGAAAGCAGATTTGATCCCTAAAGCAGGTGGTGACTGTAGCAGACACTGTGCTTGTAAGGTATAGGAATGTGTGCCAAAAATTTTGAGTTTCGAGAAGGAATCTTGCTTTGGAATCGCCTGATAGATGGGACAATAAATGTCAGTATTGACACGAAGAACCTTATTTCATGATCATCTCATCCTTGGCATCAAGCCAGCGTCAGTGTGCAGTCGTCGGTCAGTCCGCCGATGATGGCGTCAAGCTGTTGATTTTGGCCACGAATGACTGTAACCCTTACCTCTGACCGTTTAAAATACAGAATAATCTGAATGATATTTAAAATTCCAGGCCCCAATTCACAGACAGAACGCAGTGCATTTTATAAAAAAAAACTGGCAAATACTCGTATTTTATATGGAAACCATCGCTGTTTGTTGTGAAAATAACACTAAAGACCTAGAGGGATGTTTGCGCAAAACGCTGAATTTTCAAATGTGGAAGAATGAGGTGAAAACAGTAGCCACTTCACTTTAACGAGTTACAGCACTTTTTTCCGCTGTAGTCGACATATAAAGCGATAATTACCGACAAGGTAACGTTGCGATGGAGTGTGTTCTAGTGTAAATGAGATGAGGGCAATATGCCATTAACCCCCGTAACATTATCTAGGGCCTAACAAGACGCGAGACTCTAATTACAGCCAACAGTCTGCAGCTCAGCTCGACCGACTTCCCGGATAGCTTTCAACCTGACACCCAGTACACTCGCAATCAAAAATTATGCTTGTGCAGAAGTATCTTTTTAGGCGCGTTCACAAAATAACGAAAAGCGACTATTAGCTTCGTCATGTCTGTCCGTCCGTCTGTCCGTGTGAAACAACTCAGATCCCACTTGAAGGATTTTCATGAAATTAGATATTTGCGTGTTTTTCGAAAAACTGGTGAGAAAATTCAAGTTTCGTTAAAATCGGAAAAGAATAAAGAGTACTTTACATGAAGACCAACATAAATTTTTACTAATCTCTCTCTCATTTCTTCTTACAATGAATAATGTTTCAGACAAAAGTTACAGAGGAAATTAACACACACACACATTTTGTGTTCGGTATTTTTTTTTCGAAAATCGTGCCGTTTATGAGATAATGTGGAAAAAACACTGTACAGTCGGTCAGGCCACCGATGACAATATGGCGCATGAGCATTTCATGCTAGATACCTAAGGCTACAAATACATACTCCGAGTATGTTAACACTTATTCTTTTCCACTGCAACAATTATTGCAAGAAAGCTCATCAGTGTTAGGTTTATATGTATATTGCCTGTCTTGTTATGGGGAAATTCATTCTATGTGAGCGGGAAGAAATGAAACGATTATAGTGGGCCGCTGAATTAAAATTACGCTATTGCATTCCATGCAGGTATGAGTCCTTATTATATTAACCTCGGCAATTTATGGATATGGCTGGTCCACTTCACGTCCCACCGAACTTACTGCCGGCAAAAGCCCACCGATCACCTTGATTATGAAGCTGAATGGAACTCTTAGCCCGTCAGGGTGCTTAAAGACGAGGGAAATCTCTTATCCTGCCGAAAATCAAAGAATTCAGTTCATGATAAACATTTTTAACCAAATTTGGAAATGCGGTTTGAGGAGTAAAAAGAAATTGTTTAAAACTCGGATTTACATAACCTGAAGGGAATAACCTAAGACTAGAGCTTATCATGGCGGTGAACATGAAGAATACTGCCTTCTATCACGTGATGCTGTGCAGTCTGACAGTACTTACAAAGGTTTTGGGCAGTTATCTTGCTTTGGAATCACCCGACACTTGGTACTGTGTATGTCACAATTACACTCAAAGGAAGATCGACTTTCAAACCGTCTCTAACACTTCCTAACATATTATCTTACGATGTCACGTTGCAAAATCTCCGTACCTGTCTTCAAGGAAGAGACTATAGTTCAACTGAATATTAAGAGTGAAGGAATGTATGTGAACTGGCATTTACTGGATCACCCAAACGCAACGTCCATTCACTGTGCACTCAAGTAGCGTACTGACGTTCCAGTAAAAACAGCGGGCCCAGGGACGATTATATGGCTTGGGAGAGGGGGCGGGTCTCATTTACATTCGGTCCCTTAAATTAAGCCACAGTCACTTCCTGCCATACCCCTTCCAGTTCATCATGAACAAATAGTTTTATCACTGAACACTAAACTTCTGAGCTACTGAAAACATAATTAAATAAAAATAAATAGAACTAAATCTGGTTCAGGATTGGTCAGTGTGGCTGGCTCGCGTAACTTCTTCACGAAATCTTCATGTTTGCACCGTGCACCAATGACAAACACTTTATTATCCAACTAATGCACTAATGTAGTGTGTAGTTCGCCGTATAGGAAGGCACTGCCACTGATATTGCCTTCCTATACAGTGAACTACACACACGCATCACGGTCAGAATATGTTGCCATAACACCGACCACGTCCGTGTCAACGGCCACGATAGAACCATTACTGTAATTTTAGCCACGCACTGTATAAAGCTCCCTGAAGATGGATCCTCTTTGATCCGAAATATGTTGGAACACTTTTATATATTAGTTCATTAGTTGGATAATAAAGTGTTTAATTCTTCGCGAAACTTTAAGCGTTCCCTCATGTAATCGAAAGTTATCCGGACTGAATAACAATCTGGTTCTCATGGAATACTTATCTTGGAGTCTGTTTAGCTGATAAACAAAAGCACAGGAAGCAGCAGATGTAGTGTTCACATTGTTATGAAGTCTTTCTGATGTTTAGGTTTCCATATATTATGTCACTTATCACATTTTACATAACTTCCGGTACCTCTGCCTTACCACAATTCGTCTACAAATTCAGAAGGTCAGATTCTGCCTTTGATTACTTCCAGAGAGCGCCATGAAACATGTGACAGAAAAGAGTCAAGAACAGCGAATTTTAACGTCTGTATTAAAGGAGAAAAGTTACCAGCGTCATGCCCAGGAAGAATTACCTCTGGAGAAAGTACCCAAGTACCCATTGAAATTGTGGCTGATAGGAATCTTAGAGCCGGTCTGGTATCGGTAAAGAATATAAATGAAGCTTTTGCCTGGAATCAAATCACCAATCCCAGGTTGCCCAGCCAGCAGTCCAGTAACTGTAGTAACTGTGGAATCAAATATAAGCTGCTGCACAGCACACTGGAATGTGGACTGGGCTTATTTGACTTATGGAACGGTTCAAAGTGATTACGATGATGAAAGACAGGTTTCCATAAAAGTTGAAGAATAGCTTGACTATATAAAGGACTATTACTTTCAGTGCATGAAATTAGTCTTGGTATTTAGGAAACTGAATTCATCGCACAATGTCATATTGGTACTGTGGACTGACGGCAACAGTACACAGGTGTTCGTGTTCCAGACTGCTGTGGATTGATGACATAGATCCGCAGATGTTGATCTTCCAGACTACCGGGGATTGGTGCTATAAATCCAAACATATTATTCAAAAAACCAACTATTTGCATACACAACATATTTTATCTTTACATTCTCTGAACCGAGCATCGTGATATACATGTGAGAAAAATCAGGAGGTCTGTACAAGCAGCTTGCCGTGTTTTACCACGCATCTTTATGAGAAGTCGGTACGATTGACAGTTTTATCGTGTCAGCGACTAGACACCTCATAAAGATGCGTGGGAAAGTACTGTAAGTTCCTTGTACAGACCTCCTGTTGGTGAACAATTACTCGCTCGAAACATGTCGAAGATAAATTAAGTGAAATAAATGATTAAGAAAAGTGTGCATCTTGTTGGTCTGTCTCACATTAACATATTTTGTTTGTCTAATTAGTGCACGGAATATAGGACATTCATACTGAATCACTGTTAAGACTCGAAAGTTTCTATGGCGATAAGGTGAGGTAAATTCAGTCAAAACACAACTACGAGTATATGGCAAAATGATGGTGTTTATTAGCAATATAAAACTGCATGTTTCGGCCTATAACGGCCACCATCAGGTTTTGACAACTTTCTTGCTATAAGAGTTACAGATAATATATTATACAGCATGATTCAAAAAGACTGACTCAATTTCATATGTCCAGTTTCCTGAATTACATAAGATATGTGAATAATTTGCATAACATTTGAAAGATAAGATCATAAATTTTCAAATACCATTACTAGAATGCTCACTTAATACAGCCGTGCAGCAGCGTTAGTTGAAAGCAAAATGGCTACTATGCAAGACAAGAATTTTGCTTTCGTGAGTTCATTAAAACTGAGTCGACGACTGCTGTGCAGCGTGCGTTTCTTCTTCGTTTCAACATTCAACCTCCAACGAGGAAGGGCATTTGTCGTTGGAATCATCAGCTTGAGCAAATAGGCTGTCTGTGTAAAAGCAAAAGCTCCGGCCGACCACGTGTATCAGAGGAGAACGTGAGACGAATTCAAGAGATTTTTGAGCGTAGCCCACACAAGTTAACCCGCAGAGCGAGCAGAGAACTTGGAATACCGCAACCAACTGTCAGGCGTGTGTTGAGGCGCCGTATACTGTTCAATTGAGTCCATCTTTTTTAATCACCCTGTTTATTATATATATATATATATATATATATATATATATATATTGTATATTATAGGCCAAAATATGTAGTTTTATATTGCTAATGAACACCATTATTTAGCCATATATTCATAGTTGGTTTTTGACTGAATTTACCTCACCTTATAGTTTAAACACACAACGGGGATGGCGCAACTCAAAATTTCTATGGCTACTTACTTGGTAAAATTTCTAAGAAAACTAACGGCGATGTATTCAGTGTTGTTGTCCTAAACCACGGAGCCATGATTTGTATCCATAACAGTTCCCTGTAGATGGAGATAGGGCAAGGTTCCGAAACGCGGTGCTTCGACTGTGAACTGGTTGCGGCTACTTGAAGATTTATTTCTGCACGACAGTTCAGGGTCGACAGAACGTTCAGCTCAGTCCCACTGTCTTGGCACGTTTCATCTCTAAATGCAAATGAAGACTTGAACACAACACTTCTCTCTTTCACCCCGCTAATAATAAATAAGTTAAAGAGATATCCTCGTCGATTCTCAATACGGAACAATGTTCGACAATATCCGTCTCTCTTTCTAGCCTCCCTACTCTTACCGCCACATCCCTTCACCCTCTGTATCTTCCCTTCTTCCCCAAAAGACGGACTGCCTTCCCTGAGCAGAGAAAACATCTGAGATCCATCCCCCCCTGAACCCGCCCTATTTTCTTAGCTGTCACCTTCCCACGAGCCGGCTCTTGAATTAATCATATCTCCTTTTTCCCCACCGCCCGCACTCCCTTCTGTGCCACCTTCCCCTTAACTACACCTCTGTGTCAGTGGCGGTTTTAGTGATTAACTTCGGTACAGGCCTACAAGTGCATAGAGAACATATGGTAAAGTTGATTGTACAACTTTCTGGGACGTGACGCCGTGTATTCTGGTAAACGTTTCTGGTCAACGTTTCGGAGGCACCTACTGTTTCCAACTTCAGGACAGAAATCTTTTTTATGGGGAGAGGATGAAAGTAAGATTGGTGCTGAAAAGGACCGCTGGGTGTGGCCTTGATAAAATTCATAAACAGTCCTGTCAGTGACGTATGTTTCCAAAGAACAAGTCAATATGAACAAAAAACAAATGATACCTGAAGACACGATTCAACAACATACGTAATTAACGTCTTGAATTCGTAAATATGAATATCTTGCAGGGAATGAACTTCGCCATTTTACGAGTTGTCAGTCATTTCATATTATTTGTAAAAAAATAGGCAATTTGGCCGCTTAAATGCACCAGAGAATCACACATTCGTACCTTCATCTTTCAGTATCTTCCTTATTTTCTTTAATTCGTTTCGTACCTTTATCTCCTTTCCTCCTATCGTTAAAACAGTGAATTAATTCACAATTTTATCCTTCAGGAGACACGGTTTCGAAACAGAACTGCCACCGGCAAAAATTCGTGGAATTAACCAATTAATGAGAAAGGCCTGACACATAACCACATGCAGATAGCATGCATACGAGTATATACATAATCATATACATTCTTATATATGCGTATATATATATATAGAGAGAGAGAAATATATAGATGATTTTGACTATGGTACAAACAACATAAGATACATCTACATTCTTCAAAGTACCAGCTGAACTGTCTATATTATATTCTACATTAAAAACCAATAAGAGAAAAATTATAACATGAACTAACACGATACAGAGTTAATAATTTTCTTAAGTAAGGGTGAATACAGAAATTATTATTGCGTTCTGAATCTAAATTGTTTAACATGAAGAGGGCTGACAGGAGTCAAAACCTGTTATTAATTAGTTAATTGTCTATCGGTCCATCAATAAAAACTACTTGCGTTAACGCGATATTTTATTATAATACCTCATTGAACTGAAACTAACTTTAACTCAAAAATATGTCACTGACATGCACACTTGGACACAGTGACACTCTGACCTAGTCAGTGGACATATGAACTCCGCCCCCCCCCCCCCCTTGCCTTACCCGCCGGGGCCGCCCGGGCCCCCCACCCCCTATCAACCCCCCAACCCCCCACCCGC
>Ga0123354_10011050_pt1 | contig 13933 bp, 7 predicted proteins | sample TergutLab28metaG_2_FD_97872 | JGI IMG/M metagenome (GOLD analysis project Ga0123354, IMG submission 97872) | Labiotermes labralis P4 segment gut microbial communities from Petit-Saut dam, French Guiana - Lab288 P4 | ecosystem: Host-associated > Arthropoda: Insects > Digestive system > Gut ... | reverse complement strand
TTTTCCTCCCAGGCTTTTTTTTGCTCTTGTTTTTATTTTTAAAAAAAAGAGTTTTTGGTTTGTTGAATTTTTTTTTATTGGTGTTGGGGTTTTTTTTTTTTTTTGGTGAAGTTACACAAGTTCAGAGTCTGATTGTTGTGAACAGTGGTTACTTCCAAATCACCCATTATGCCCTGGTCTTGCCAACTGTGTTTTTAGAGACTGCAGTGTTTTCTAGAAATTTATTCTCTCTGGTACATAAAGAATTTCTGTTTTTAGATTATGATTTGTGGTATCAAACTGAGGTTTCTTTGCTGTTGGATGTTAAATGCCCATTTATTTAAGGATTTCTGTCTGTCTGTCTGTTCTGTAGGTATTAAAGATTTTGTAAAGTGCTTATATACTGAGATACTCAAAGTCAGGTGTTGCATAAGGTATGTTTAAAAATTTAAAATATGAAATAATAAATCATTCCTTCTTCAAGTGTTCCAGTGCTGAATCGATGTGTTCCTCAACCAGTAAAGGAATTGGTATTCTCTGTGTTAAACAGTTGGGATACAGTTGAACAAGTGCTAGGTGACTTGTATGCAACATGGAAGGAAATTTTGGGTCTCACAATTGTGGCATTTGGTAAGTTCATATTGTTTGTTCTTCCTGTGTATGTTGTAGTTACTGCATCAGATCTGCAGAGTTTGCCTTTGCCTAAATTGACTGGAAAGGTCCAACTCTTGCCAAAAACAATTGCCCATTAAATATTATGGTTTTGGTTAATTTCTTTGTATGCCAAAGGAACTAAATTTTTATTGAGAGATATAAAATAATTTTGTTTTTATAAAAATGGTAGACATGAATGATTGCTCTATTGCTTATGTACCTGGGAGGGGAATAATGAGTCAGTATGTTAAACTTGAGAGCTGACATAATGTTCACATTTAGTGAATATAAACTCTGTATTACCATAAATGTTTGAGTAAGTGCTGGGTCTTAAATGGTAGCATGGTTGCATATTACAGTGCAGTACCAGCACAGAAAATTTGAGTAATGAGTGGGTCTCTAGTAGTATCCAGAGATGTTACACATTTGATGTTTGATGTTTGTGTGACCATGCATCTCTCATACAATAGTATAAGCAACCAACTAGATGCAACAATAGCAATTTATTAGTAAATTCAATCAGCTCAACATGTTTCGGGCGATAATTTCGCCCATCTTCAGGAGCACTAGACTGTGTTTACAGCTTGTGGTATAATGCACCAAAGAAGTTGCCTGCTAGTGACTAGGTCACCAGCAGGCAACTTCTGCTTCTAAAACAAAGAGCATTTTTAGATGCATTTGCAAAATTGTGAATGTCTGTTGTTTTCATCGTGCCAGTCTCTCATATGTCTGTCTGCCTGCAACAGCTTCACTCCCACTGGATGGATTTTTATGAAATTTGATATTTGAGTATTTTTAAAAAATCTGTCAAAAATACAAGTTTTATTAAAAAAATAACAAATAATTAATGTGAAGACCTCTGTACATTAATGGTCTTGTCTCACTCAGTTCTTCATAGAATGAGAAGTTTTTCAGACATATTTGTAGAGAAAATCAGAACACTCATTTTACATTCAATAACTTTTATCCAAAAATCGTGCTATTTGTGAGATAATGTGGAAGAATGTGGTGGAGCCAGACAGGCCACAGATGACAATATAATAGGTGCATGCATTGTGCATGCTAGATAACAATGACTTCAAACGCACAGAATACTATGTAATGCTCATTCCTTTTCCACGGCAACAGTGGTTACAAGAATGCACCTCATTATTACATTATACGTACATTGACTCTCGTTTTGTCACTGGACTCAGTACTGCAGAGCAGGTGGCATCATTGGTCACTGTGGAACAGTGATGTTGTCTGCTGAGTGGTGAGCAGTCTGACAGTAACAGTTACTTTATATTATAGTAAAAGGTATTTGAAAGAAAAACAGGGATGAATTCTGTATCAGTGTTATTTATTGATATAAAAATGATTTTCCAAAAAGTTAAAAGATTCCTGAAATGGGCAGGCCATGTGACGAAAGATAAATGCATACAACATTATAGTCAGAAAATCTGAATGGAAGAGATTACTTGCGAGACATAGGTGTTAATGTGGGGGAGAATATTACAGCTGATCTTAAGTGGTGTGTGAGAATTTGGACTGGTTTTAGCTAGCTTAGGATAATATCCAGTGGTTGACTTGTGGGGGTATGGTAAAGAATCATTGGGCTGTATGAAAAGAGTGGAATTTCTTGACTAGCTGGCTTGATTGATTAGGTCACAGAATGAAACCTGTTTTCTTATGATGTGTTGTTTCATGTTACAGGTTTGTCTTTGCTTGTAATTGCCATCCTCCATTGGCTAGTTTCCTTTGTGGCATGGATATTTATGCTAATTGTCAGCATCTTGTCAGTTTGTAAGTAAAGAGCCTATGATTTTGTTGTTGATGTCTTGGGGGATACTTTATATTTTTTTGCAGAACAGAGTTGTCATACCTTCTAGCCTCCTTTTCGTAACTGTTTGCAATATCTTGTACTTTTGTAATCCTGTTCTCAGTATCCTGTAAGAGGAAACTTCTAGGGTATGTCTAGCCTTAAGGCATTTGTAGATGGAGGCACATTAATGATTTGAAGGGCTGTATGTATTTCTTCTTTGTAACAGTAAGGGTTGGCTCCTGAAGTTGGAAAAAGTGTGGAGTAATACTGGAAGGAAACTTTGGCTTGTGTATAATTTTGTTTGAAATTCTTACATGATGTGTAGGGAATTATATATGAAGACACTGAACTTTGCAGTGTGTTAGTTTGGTACAGTGCTTTTTACCCTTATTTGGGAGCATTTTGGTTTAGATGCTGTGAAGCCTATTGGCTTTCCTTCTGTTCCTCAAAGCCAAATCTGGGGTATTATCGGAACAGGCCATAACTGCTTCATCTCATGACCTCATAAAATCACCATTCAAAACTCCCTGGCACACTGTTTGGTTCTGTGTTCGCATTTATTTATAAAGTGAATAAAGAGATTTCAAAATTGATTCCTTAATCTGTTACAGAACTTCTGTTTTGCTACTCTGGATTCATTGCTCAGTAATTAAATATACTGTAACTTTTATTTCGTGGTAACTTCTGGCAACTACAGAAGTATCTTTACAACACCTGGCCAAGCATTTGTTTGGCAGTTTTCAACATGGACTTTTTAAGTATCCTGCCATATTTTGTTTGGCACAACATAACCTTTGAATTTGACATTATGTATGTAAACATTCACAGACATATGAAGAAACAGTGTCTTCTTAGCTTTCATTTTACAGCTCTTCATTTCCTGTGATGATGCTATGTTCAATCTGATTTTAAGCAAGGGTGCTTTTTTAGTTGGCACAGGACTGTTGTGGTGGACATATGCAAGTTTAAAACATCAGTTGGACAATACACCAGAGAGTGAGATCCTGAAGGAATCAGTTCAGAATGAGAGTGCCTTCCTGGTCTATTCCATTGTAGCCACACTTATTACGGTAAATTTATTTATTTTTAGTACTCTTATTTAGCAGTTTCTGTCTGCTGAACTGCTGACTTGTGGAATTACCTGTATTGCATAATTGCTGCCAATTGGTATATGAGAAGAAAATGAATATTGAATGTGTTGTTCATGCTACACTGCATCTGATTTCCATGCCCTCTACGTCATGGATGTAACTAGTAACTTTGAATGGATTGGGATAACTGATGATGTATGATGGCAGGAAGAATGATGTGTTGATAGTGATTATGGTGGTGGTCATGCTGTTACTGAATGATGACATCAAAAAGAATTTGATATGTTGCACATTAAGTGGGTAAGGTAAAGATAAAATGATCCCATTACAGGCCCAATGTGGCCCAGAGGGTGGGTAGAGTTATAGGTCTACTCTTCCATGACCGTGGCACTAGAAGGGGGTGAGTGGTCAGCAGCATGCCCCACCCGCACTTTACCTCCGGAAAAGACCTGGTACCCATTTTACAGGAGGCTGGGCAGACATTAAGTGGGTATTCCATTTAAATCACCATGATGTGTTGTTTGCTTAGCTTGTTATATGAGAATTTAATTTAGGTTGCTGTTTGTGTAGTGCAGTGTGAAAAAGGAGGTGCACCACTCTTCAGAAAATTCAATGTTGTCCTACTAGTCCATGAATCAAAAAAGGGTAGGAAATGATTGTGTATGCCAGTGACCATCCTCATATCTGCTTGATCCACATAAAGACTGTTTTATTGTACTGCAGATTATAATCCTGTTGCTGGTGATAGTTATACGGAAGAGCATCAGCTCAGTGGCCCATGTTTTTGAAGAGTCCGCTGCATGTCTGGCAGCACTGCCAGCATTGTTCCTTCAGCCCTTCATAACATTTTTAGCTTTGATGGCCTTCTTTGCCTTCTGGGTGTCTGTAATAGTCTGCCTGGCAACATCAAGTAAGTGCTTACTTTAATCAGATGCAGATTCTAGTCTCAGGTTATATCAGTCTGTTGTCTTGCTGTACACAAGTTTTAACACTTGTTTTTTTGTACAGTACATTGATTTCAGAACTAGTCTGTAGTGTTAAGTAAAGATGTGTGTCAGCTGTATGCAACTAAGAAGCAACCTAACCACACCAAAATTTTGTTTGTCTTTAATGATAACATAATTTGATATGTTATGACTACAAGGAGTATCTAATATATAAACTGTAACAGAAGGTGGTTTTGTTAGACATTTTGTGCATTATTTGTATATTGTTTGTTTTGTTGTGTGCCACCTTGATGATGGTCGCAGAAGCAACCAAAGCATGTCAGTGAATAGTAATGCATGATAATGTATATTTTATTGATGTGCATTTGTTGGGTTGTTACATAATTTAGTGTCTTGTAGAGAGCACTTTATTTTATTCTATTTAGTTTCATTTTATATATTTCATATATGTTGGTAGCATTTTAAGGACGGCTGGGTGCATCTCCCAGTTGAACAAACAGGAAGGCCAGATCACCTATCACTCACATAGCAACAGCAAACAGTTGAAGCAGCAGAAAACTGTTGCTAGTTGAATGCAGGAAATGCTGACTTTGGCTGAGAAGTGTGGTATGGTTTTGTCAAGTGACGAGAGAGAGTCTTTGTTGAACCTTCGGTAACGACATACACCTGGGGAGCAGAGAAGGAACAAAATTTATAAGATGTGGGTTTTGTTGCTAATTATTGTGCCAGGCAAGCGTGGTTAAGTTGTTCTGTACCGAATTGAGGTGTAGAAATGATTCGGATTATATTTGGTTTTATTTGAGGTGATCAGACTTTCCTTGTGGAAATTTCTTTATAGGAAATTGTAATCTTTCTCTAGGAGAAGTACCCTATGGCGTGCCTTATTTTTTGATTGGATTATGGTACTTTCTTTAGTGTTGTATGTTTATATATTATGTTGTAGTATAGTAGAAATACGTCGTCGTAACGTCCAAATTGGTGGCAGCGAACACCCTTTCTAGGTAATGGTGTCGGTGGTTAGGATGACTGCCGCACCACATTACAGTAATATTAAGAAACATATCCTAATAAAAATATCAGTTCTTTGCTGTATAAGAACTGCATGTAACTACCTGTACTGGAAATTGTTTATTTATATGCAGTATATTGAATTTCCAAGAAATTTGTGGTATGTTGTCTTTTGTCTTAGTATGATGTGCGTAAAACAAATGGATGATTGGGAAGTCGGGCCTGTGTCACTAAGTTCTAGAATTTTTATTCGAAAGATTTTTTCAGTAAGCATAAATAGTTAGCCAAATACAAGGAATGATATGTTCCTTACTTGAATATGAGAATTTTTTTTTACTAATTCACCATCTGATAAATGAGAGAGAGTGGTCACTGTCACACACCAAGTTAAATATGTTGTGTGTAGGTGTTCTGCTGAATATTTAAGGTTGTGAAGGGGGTTATCTTGTGTTAGGGTAAATGTGACAATTTGTGACACTGTGCTGCATGCACTGTTTAGTCTATAGTGTGATTACCTTTGCTCTAATACTTGTAGGTTTTTATATGTATTAAATGAAAAGAAAGGACAATGGTATATGAAAAATAATAAAGAGTGCCTTTAAATATGTTTATTCCACTGGTGTATATTTACTATCTCTTGTTTCAGAATTCATAAGGTAATTGATGTTACATGTCATGTGCTTTCAGAGTACCCTGGTACAGCATTCTTTCATCCTTTAGTGGACCCATCATTGATTTCAGACACTGGACCTTCACAGCCAGAATCTGCAGCATACCAGGAGCCTGTCACATTGAGTAATATCTCCCTAGCAGGCCTGAAACGTAAGTGAAATTTATTCAGGAAAACTGACCTCTGATTCTGGGTGATAGAACAGAATTAGGCTGTATTTAGTTACTAGAACTGTTCCAGGTTTAGGATTTTGTTGAATATTTGTTTTATAGGAAGTAAGGGCAATCAAGATACCTCCTCTAGTTACAAGAATCTGTAATCCTTGTAGACAGTGTAGTGGATAAATAAAGAGTGCATAATGGGGGAATCGAAGGAATTACTTAAAGGGGAACTGTTAGGGTGATTACAGAAGTGACTGGTATAGGACATGAGGATTCAGTGTTTTTAAGGTCAGAACATTTTTTGACCAGCTAAATAACTGGCATTTCAAAGAAGACCTTGCACTACTAAGTTTACTACTGCGAGACCTATTATTTTCACACAGCTTGCTTGTGGTGGAGGATATGAAAAAGGAGTTCAGAAGCTCTGTGTCCTGTTTCTGAATGTGGGTGTATATGTGTGAACGCATGAGTGTGGTCTTATGTTACTGCAGTAAAAGACAAAATCATAGTTTAAGAGTAGTGGATACATCTTGTAGAAGTTCAGCCAAGTGAAGTATGTAAGAAACTGATATGATGTTTGTGATAAAATTAGGAAGAGTTGCAATTTTATAAATGCTTGCCAATTTTCAGTGCCCACTCCAAAACCCTAAGGAATGATGTTTAATAATTGAAATTTTATCTTTATAGTGTGAGGTTGAAGGTTTTATATTTTGATCTTCTGGTTTATGACCCTTTGTAGTCCTGTAGTTGGATACCAGGTACATGCAGGTTGGAAGTTAAAGGCAGCAGATTTTTCCAAAATTTGGTAACTACCTTTGAAGCTGCATGGTGTTTTAACCCAAGATCACTGTCTTTATTTATTTGTGGAACTTTTTATCCCAGTGTGGGGGAAGAAAATAACAGAACAGCTTTTGTTAGAAAAGTGCTGAGCAAATTGGACCAAATTGAGGGGACACAGCCAAGAAATGGAGGAAATTAGATGCAGAAGAGCTTGAAGTTGGTAGTCTTTCATAATATTATGAAGGTGACTAAATTAAGAAATATAGAATAAACAGGTTGTGTAGCATGAGTGGAAAAGATTTAAAATATGTACTTAATATTGGTTGGGAAATCTTATGGGAAGATACAACGTAGCTGAGGTGTTTGTGGATGAATAATATGAAAATGGAAGGTAATTGAAAGTATGTCTATGGTGTAAAATAGGAAGCATGGATTTGATGCTTCATGCCTGCTGATTCTGAGCATTGGCTGGAGGTGAGTTATTGGTTTATGCTGCAACTCCTTGACTGGCAGAGAAAAAGTTCCTGGGGCTATTACATAGGAGGCTGATGATAACCCAGAGATGTGCCAGGTGTGGTGGCAAAGAAAAATTCTCAGCCCTACCAGAATCAAGCCTTAGTCATTAAACATATTCCTAGTCAGTTTTGAGACAAATATTCTGGTGAACATTAAAATGAATTGTAACTTAACAATGTGAAAAATGTGGGCTGGTGTTATGGTTAAAAGGTAAAGGTAAAATGGTCCCGTTACAGGCCCGGTGTGGCCCAGAGGGTGGGTAGAATCATAGCTCTACTCTTCCATGACCATGGCACTAGAAGGGAGTGAGTGGTCAGCAGCACACTTTACCCCCAGGAAAGACCCAGTACCCATAGTACAGGAGGCTGGGTGGGCCCCAGGGCCGGTCTGAACGGGCGGAAAATCTCGTCCCCACTGGGATTCGATCCCAGACTGTCCAGCCCATAGTCAGTCGCTATACCGACTGAGCTACCGAGCCCACGGTGTTAGAGTAACTGGACTGAAATGTAGGAATGAAAGCTGGTGGATGCAGATGCACTGTAGAAAGGGATGTGACCATATGTTTGCTGCCAGTTTCACTGGCTAATCAGTTTCATTAAGCTGAAGTGGTTATTTATGGAAGCTCTTCACAGCATTGCCAAGTGTCAGTAACATAATAGGCTGTATACTGGCTTTAGTGCTTTGAAAGTGCTATTGCACTGTTGAAAAATTGTCTGTATGTCCTTTTGCACAAAAGGTTTATCTCACACACCTTTGATCCTATGTCTTACTGTTATGGAAAAGCAGAGTCCAGTGGTACTTCTTTGTGAATGTGGTGATGCACCCTTATGATCTGTGCAAGTACGAAATTTTTTGACTGACTAAATAACTGTCACCTGATGGAGAAAAGCCCTTTGCTGTTGAATTACTTATATCTGTTTTTGCATTGCTGGTCAACCCCTCTACTGTATGTTTTAGTGTCAAAACCAGTGAGTGATGCAGAAAATACATCTACTTTGTTCTGGTGTTGGAGGGACTGCACTGTGTGTATTTGTGATTGTATTATTGTTATCAGTATAAGTATGTTCTTTTTTAGGGTTCACATTCTTTGAGATGGAGCCATCATGGGTTCGGTATATGTGGTGGGTCTACCTGATAGGTTTGATTTGGACTTCAGAGTTCATCTTGTCTTGCCAACAGATGGTGGTAGCTGGTGCAGTGGCACAGTGGATATTTGCCAAGTAAGTTGTAATCTGGTTTTTAATTGCAAGATTTATGTATGCTTTCATGGACTGTAATGTTTTATTTGGATGGTAGTGTTGTGGTCTGAGATGATGATTGGATGTTTAAGGAGTGTGTTCTAATCGTTTAGCCACAAAACTCTTTTCACCTTGAAAAATAACACAACCTCAAATCATGTTCTTCCAAATCATACTGGTATTTTGATTACAGGGTAAAGGTAGGATATTTCACCAAGTAAAAATTTGATACAAATCCCTTTTTTAATCATAATTTATTATATTTTAATGATTTGTAACCAATTTAGTTATTATCAAAACAAATTTGATACAGCAGCATGTATTGATTTAGTTGTAAAAATTGAGATCTCAGTTATTATTATCTTGTAATATGACCATATACAGTACTTCTTATGGATTTTCTGTTACCGGTCTAAAGATGACCAAATGAAGTTGAAGCATGTTGCTGTGACGAAGTATATAGTATACACTTGTTGTGTTTGATGGTATTTAATTCCTTCATTACCATAAAAATTTTTCTCACCTGAAGCGGCATTTCACAATTGCATCAGGCTCTCCCTTGGTTATGTCAGTTGCTGTTGATCTATGCAATGCAGCAGTTAAATCTGTAGATGTAGACGTTTTGAGTTCTCATATCTCTTAACTGAATGTTGTGGGGAAGGGTTTGTCACTAATTTTGAACTGTCATTTATCTGTTTATGTATTTATTTATGTTTTCACTTTATGTGCGATTTCTTTTTTAGCCGGAACAAGGGAAGTGGCTCTGTGATGTCTTCAATGGGCAAGCTGCTGTGCTATCATTTGGGCTCTGTGGCTAAAGGCTCATTCCTTGTTACAATCTTCAAACTTCCGAGGCTTATCCTTACCTACATAGACAGGAAGTAGGTTAAGCATAATTAGTTCTTATGCTGAGTAAATTTTTTTTAAAATTAATTCATGTATTACGAACATCCATTAGACAAGCAGTGAAGAAGTCTGGTAAAGTAGTATCATCAAATGGACCATGTTAGCTCAAACATTAAATATGAATAAGACATGGTATACATATTCCTAATTCATGTACACTTGATTCTGCCATTTTGAATGTAGGTGATCTGGGAAGTATTAGCCTGTGAGTTTCTGTTGCATACAGTGTAATAAAGAGATAAATATGAACTTTAGGGCGTGAGTTCTTCAAAGAAAGACTCTTGAATTTAAATCATACATGTATTCATATAATATTACACATTGAATAACTTTAGTAAGTATAGGGCTCATCTAGTGTTATGCGAGTGGTTAAATCAAGAATGTCATGGTGGAGTGGACATTTAGCTTGGATGGGGAACTGCTGGATTTTATATGGGAACTTCTTGTAACCCATCACTTGAAAGACTTAAAGTAGTAATACTCATAATAATAATATAGATCTTACAGTAATGTTACTTGTGAAACAAATTTATTGGACTCCAGCAGTGTGTGTACAGGAATAAGTTTTGATATCAGCAGTGTTAAACCTTCAAGCTGTATTACCACAGAACAGTACCATAATTTGTCAGTTGCATTTGTATCCTTGCTGAATGCCCATTAAAATCACACATGCCTGCAACTTGAAAACACCTGGATGGATTGTCATGAAATTTGAAAGCTATTTTAGTTTTTGTGTAGGTTGGATAGTTTTAATGACCATTTACATGCAGACCTGCCTGCATTTCTGTGTGCATGATCATTTATGTCCTTGTTGTGTGTTGATGTAGAGTTTTGATATCCCTGTTGTGCTTGTACCCAGAATTTCTGTTATGCTTTGGACCCATATATAAGCCACAGAACTAAAATTAGGCTTTGTGTCATATGAATTTTGTGTTTTCAAGGTAAAATATGGTACTTTCTAGCAGTACCACCACATTCCAGCATAATTGGAACTGTATGTTGACTGCAGCATTGTTGCTAGGTTTTTTTTTATAGACATGAACGTGTCAAAATAGTTACATTATGCATACATTTTATAATATGACCTTTATCTCTGAGGTATTTTCACTCTGATAGGCATTTTGTTGTGCATGTGTTTGTTGTGGAAGGTGCATAATACCAATGTTTTGCAGGCTGAGGGAACACAAAAGTGCAGGCTCTCAATGTGCGTCATGTGGTTTGAGAGCATGCATTTGCTGCTTGTGCTGCCTGGAGAATTTTATCAAGTTCATTAACCACAATGCTTATACTGTAATAGCAATGGAAGGTTACAGTTTCTGCACTTCAGCCAAGATTGTAAGTGACATGAATGAAAAGAAACATATATATGTTATATTTACTTTCTCATTATGTCTAGGGCCAAAGACACAAAACATTCCTAGTGGCAAGTATCATCAGATACATATTCTGTTTTCCTAAAGTGAAGGAAGAAAGAAAAGTTACACCAGTGGCAGGACATTATACCCATTTTTTTTTTAAATCTGTATTGACCAGAAAATGAGTATTAGGAAATTTGTCTCGAAGTGATGTGGGTGACTAATGTTTTGAGTGTAATCGTGGTTTTATGTGAATTGGAATTCTTCCTTCCTTCTTTCCTTCCTTCCTTCCTTTTGTTATTCTCCTTTTATATACATATGTAGTGACTAATGTTGGATTAGAAATGCCTTTTAAGTCCTTGGAATGCAGTGTGTGATAGTTTCATAATGTGAATATAGTGGTGTGGTGGTAAGCTGGGGCCTGCTCATGCCTGTGGTGTGCATGCCATTTGTACACAGTTAATGGATGTGTGCAGTTGCTGTCAGAATAGTGGGCAGGATTGCTGTCAGAGGACAGTGCAGTGCAAGGAGTGTTTTGAATGGAGGAAATGTATTGATTCAGTCAATGGGCTAACAAAAAATACTGCCAATTATGTGGGGGAATCTGCAGTAGAAATTCTGCAGATTCAACAGACATTGTATAATGAATGAATGTTGTCCATATCCTGGGTGTTAAAAGAGTAGTAACATTCATTTGTGAATGGTCGTGAATCTACGTACAGTGACGTGAGCAGCATGTGGTCTTTAGCTGCGTGTAATGGGGGCAGTTGTGAGATGTGCAAGAGGTTGTGTACTCTGGTTCCCTTCAGGTGGTACAGACAGTTGCAAAGAAAACTGGAATTTAAAGTGCTAGTTAAAGATCTTGAAATGCACATTACTCTGCCAGCATAACCTTAATGTGATTACTTTTTCTTATTGGTTTTATTGTTTGGTTGCAGGCATTTAATACTTTAGTCAATAACGCACTGGATTTGGCAACTCTGAACAGTGTTGGTGACTTTATCTTATTTCTGGGAAAGTGTTCCGTTACAGCAGCCACTGGATGTATTGGATTAATTATTATGAAACAAAAGTCTCATTTGCATTTTTATGCAGTTCCAACCTTTGTTGTGTGCATATTTGCATACTTCATAGCCCACTCAGTGCTTTCACTGTATGAGGTAAGGAATACATTTTGTGTGTTGTTCTTCTTGCATGTGGTAATTTCACCTTTGTTTTTTCCATCTGTATTTAAGTAACTTGGTAATGGGTGAGACAAGTGGTTTGCTGCAGGGAAGAGCTGCAGATCTAAAGAGAAAATATACTGTATTTACCCAAATGCAAGATGACTCTAATCTAAGACAACCTCCTCAAATAGAACATGTCTGCCAAGGGAAAATGTATTAATCCAAATCTAAGATGACCCCCCAAAAATAAAACATCTGCTAAGAATAAATATTTTACTGTTTCATACTCTTAATACACAAAGCATGTCAGAATCTATTTACATTTACCACTCAGTGTCACTGTCTCCATCTTCGCAGTCAGTGCTGCCTTCTTCCTAACACTTAATCCTAACATTTCCATCCTTTGCACTGTCTTTCCATGACATATCATCATCAGTTCAATCCACTGCATTGGACATATAGCACTTCTTAAAACCCTTCACAGTTACTTCTAGTGAGATGTGCTGCAATGCCAGTATGATCCACACTAACTAAATATTACAGTTATATTTCTGGTTTATAAACTTGAAACTATGAAGAACCACAATTTTCCCCACAGGTAGTGTCATTGGTGTAAAGAATTTAAATACAGTGTGTTCTGAATTTCTGTGTTGTGTCTGTGATCTGGTCAGTCTGAGTTCATCTCTCTTTTTAAGGTTTTTAATTTGTGGTTTGGTCCATGTTTTATTTTAGTGAGTTGTGGTTAATTTTCAGTTTTTCAATAGCCATTTTCCTGTTACTACCCTTGGACTAGATATGTTCTCAGGTACATATCTTAACAAGTTACTGTTCTATGGTGCCCCATGATTGAGAATAACTCAATCTAGAGGGTCAGTTAGGTGCTTCATTGTGTGATTGAACTGAAACACAGCTGGCTTCTGAAATGTTATGCTTCTTTAAAAAAAATCACGTGATGGTCAGAGTTCCAAAAAAAGATGTGTCAGTTAACTTCAGTTGTGCAAAGTTCTTTCATTTGGATTTCTTGACCCTTGAAGATGGGACTGATAAATTGTCCCAAAACACCAGTAAGGAATTGCTACTCTCTGGTGTGTGATAGCTCAGAAGAGCACAGATCTCACTTGACAATTTGGAGATGCAGGTCTGGGTTTGGCCCCGCATGGTCCAGATCAGAGCAGTCTGGTTTGGCACAGTCCAGTTCGGTGCTTTGTATGACCTCACATATTTAAGCACCAAACTTAAGGGAAAAACTCATCTTGCATTCAAGTAAATAGAGTAATTTGAGAAACATAGGTGTAAACCACAAAATAAACATTGGCTTTATAGCAGTAGGATATGAGAATGTGGTGTAAATGCAATTGAGTCAGAACAGGGAGTTGAGGCAGTTTTACATACAAAACAGTAATGAACCTGCAGAGGTTCTGTGGAAGGTGATGAATTCATTGAACAGCTGATGTACTTTTAACTTCCTAAGAAGGAGCCTCTCTCATGAAACAGCAGTTTGTTGTAACCCACACAATTCATTGCACTGAGATTCTTGCATTACTAGACAGTTGGGTTCCAAACACACCCTCTGTCAAAATGTTGTCCCCCCACCCACACACACACACACACCCACACCCACACCCACGCACCCCCCCCCCCATCCACACACACACACC
>Ga0123354_10011049_pt1 | contig 13933 bp, 9 predicted proteins | sample TergutLab28metaG_2_FD_97872 | JGI IMG/M metagenome (GOLD analysis project Ga0123354, IMG submission 97872) | Labiotermes labralis P4 segment gut microbial communities from Petit-Saut dam, French Guiana - Lab288 P4 | ecosystem: Host-associated > Arthropoda: Insects > Digestive system > Gut ... | reverse complement strand
GATCAGCTCGCGCACAGCGGCCTCGCCCGACCGCAGGCGCAGGTCGCAGGGGTCGAGGCCATCAGGGGCGACGGCGACGTAGCTTGGCACCGCGAAACGGTCGGAAAGCTCGAACACCTTGACTGCGGCCGCCTGGCCCGCCTGGTCGCCGTCGAATGTGAACACCACCCGTCCCTGCTCCGGCAGGCCGATCATGCGCTGCAGCAGGCGGGCGTGCTCCTCGCCGAACGCCGTGCCGCAACTGGCCACCGCTGTGTCCACGCCGCTCAGGTGAGCGGCCATCACGTCGGTGTAGCCCTCCATGACCACCGCCTGGCCTTGCTTGCCGATGGGGCCGCGCGCCATGTCGAGCCCGTAAAGCACCCGGGATTTCTTGTAGACGGGGGTCTCTGACGTGTTGACGTACTTGCCACCCATCTTGTCGTCGTCGTACAGGCGGCGGGCACCAAAGCCAAGCACGACGGCCGTTGAGTCGCGGATGGGCCACAGCACCCGGCCCTGGAACACGTCCCACCCGCCGTTAGCCCTTATCAAGTTGGCCTTGATCAGCTCGTCGTCGCGGAAGCCCAGCCGGTGCAGGTGGTCGTGCAGCACCTGCCCCTGCTTCGGTGCGTAACCAACGCCGAACTGCTGAGCCACCGCCTGGTCGAACCCGCGGCCGTCGAGCATCTGCCGGGCCGTCACGGCCTCCGGCGACAGCAGCTGCCCGGCGTAGAAGTCGGCGGCCGCCTGGTTGGCGGCCAGGATGCGCTGCCTGGCGCCGGAATCGGTGTTGGTGCCGGCCGGGGCGTCTTCAAACCGGAGTTGGACGCCCACCCGGTCGGCGAGCGCCTGGACAGCTTCAAGGAAACTCAGGTTGTCGATTTGCTGCACGAACTTGATGACATCGCCGCCGACGCCGCAGCCGAAGCAGTAGAACAGCCCCCGCGACGGCGACACGTGGAAGCTGGGCGTTTTCTCGTCGTGGAACGGGCACAAACCGGTGAGGTCGGAACCAGCGCGGCGCAGCGTCATGTAGCTGCCGATGACCTCGTCGATGCGCGCCCGCTCGCGGACCTGTTCCAGGTCTTCGTCGACGATTCGTGCCATGCTGACGATTGTAGCGGCACCGGCCGACACGTTCCGCCGCCCTATTCGCACCTTGAGCGACACGCCGTTTCCGGCGACACCAAGTCGACAGCCAGCGTTCGATTGGGCAAACTGATTGCTATGACTGAGATTCCGGCTCGCAGCGCACTGTGGGCCAAGACCATGAACGGGCACGGCGACGACATCGTGCGCGCCCACGAGGGGACGTCTGCCCACATCGCCACCGGCGCGCCGGTCGGCCGCGAAGCGCGCGAGGCAATGGAGGCGGCCAACCTGCGGCCTGGTGCCGCCCTGGCTCACGGTGCTGGCAGACGCGCCATCGCCGAGCCCCCCGATGACGAGCGCACGTGCTTCGAGCGAGACCGCGACCGTATCATCCATTCGACGGCGTTCCGGCGGCTGGCCGGCAAAACGCAGGTGGTGGTGTACCCCACCGACCACCAGCGCACCCGGCTGACCCACGCCATCGAGGTGGCCCAGGTGGCGCGCAGCATCGCCGCCGGCGTCGGCGCGAACGTCACGCTGGCGGACGCCATCGCGCTGGGCCACGACTGTGGCCACGGCCCCGGAGGCCACGCCAGCGAAGAGGCCTTCGATGCCTTCTTGCCCGACGGCTTCCAGCACGGCCCCTGGGGCGCCGATGTGGCGCTGATAAGCCTGAACCTGACGTTTGAGACGCTGGACGGCATCCGGAACCACTCGTGGTCGCAGCCGGCGCCCGCCACTATCGAGGGCGAGATCGTCTCGTGGGCCGACCGCGTGGCCTACTGCGCCCACGACTTGGAGGACGCCCTGGCGGCCGGCATTGTCAGTGTCGACGACTTGCCGGGGGGCGTCCGGGCAATCGGTGTCACGCTGCGCGAGCAGCTGGCCGCGTTCATCGGCGCGATCGTCGCCAGCACCTGCCGCACCGGCTGCGTGTCGATGGACGCCGCCACGGCCGCCGGGTTGGCCGCTCTGCGTCGCTTCAATTACGAGCGCATCTACACCCGGGAGGAGTCGCTGAGCCAAGCGCACGCGGTGATCGCGGTGCTGCGCGGGCTGGTGAGCTACTACACCGAGCATCAAGACGCGCTGCCGGCGGACTTCCGCGGCGACGACAAGGTGGTGGCCGCCGTCACCTATGTGGCCGGCATGACCGACCGGTTCGCTTTCGACCGGGCCGTCGAACTGCTGGGATGGCAGACGGACCGGCTGCCGAAGGGCATCGGGCACGGCGCCTGATACTGTCAGCATCCGGACGCGTCGTCTCATTGTTTGATCGTTGCACTAGTCTTGTACGAACCTGTGCGGATGCGCCGCCCAGGGGGCACACCTAGGAGACACCATGAAGCCCCGCCCATTCGCCGCCAGCGTTGCTGCCATCGCTGCCCTGAGCCTCGGCTTGACAGCTTGTTCAACCCCGAGTACGACTGGCACCCAGTTCACCATCGGCGTGGCCGTCATCGTGTCGCACCCGGCACTGCAGGCCGTGCAGGACGGCTTCGAGGAGGTGCTCAAGGAACAGGGCATCGACTACAAGCTGATCAGCGAGAACGCCCAGGGTGACACGGCGAACGCCGCAACCATCGCCTCGTCGTTCGCCTCAAACAAGGACATCAACCTGATATTAGCCATCTCGACCCCGATCGCACTGGCGATGGCGTCGGCCGAGAAAGACCGCCCGATACTGTTCTCTGCCGTTACAGACCCGGTGTCCGTTGGCCTCGTGCCGTCGTGGGACCAGGCCGGCCCGAACATCACCGGCACGAGCGACCTGAACCCGGACGCCAAGCCGGTGTCGCTGGTACAAGAGGCCATGCCTAACGTGAAGACCATTGGCGTGCTCTACTCGTCGTCCGAGCCGAACTCGCTGACCCAGGTGACGGCCTACAAGGAAGAGGCCGCCGGGCTTGGTATCACCATCAATGACCAGGCCATCACATCGGCTGCAGAGATCAGCGCCGGGCTTGAGGCGCTGTCCGGCGTCGACGCCATACTGATTCCGACGGACAACACCGTTGTGGCTTCAATGGGCACTGTGATCAGCTACGGCCAGGAGCACCAGATCCCCGTGTTCTGCGCCGACACCAGCACGGTGTCGCTTGGCACCGTCGCCACCCGCGGGCTCAGCTACCACGACCTGGGGCGCCGCACGGGCGAGATGGCCGTCAGCATCCTGCGCGACGGCGTTGACATCAGCACCATCAAGCCCGAGGCAACCACCAGCACAGAACTGATTGTTAACCCCGATGCCGCCAAGGCCTTCGGACTGACCCTTTCCGACGACTTCGTGGCCAAGGGCACTGTCGTAACGACGCAATCGTAAGCAGTCGCCATGCTAGGGGCCGTCGACCAAGGACTGATCACCGCAATTCTGGCGCTGGGCGTCTACCTGACGTTCCGCATCCTGAATTTCGCTGATCTGACGGTCGACGGCTCTTTCACTGCTGGCACGGCGACAGCCGCCATTTGCATCTTCAACGGCGTCAACCCAATCGTGGCGACGGCTGCCGGGATGCTCGCTGGCGCGGCGGCGGGCGGTGTGACCGGATTGCTGCACACCAAGGCGCACATTGACCCCCTGTTGTCGAGCATCCTCGTGATGCTGGCCATGTATTCCGTGAACACCCACATCATGTGGCTAGGGCACGACGGGCAGCACCGCAGCACCGTGCCCCTGCTGAACAAACCCACCATCTTCACCTGGTTGGTCGAGCACCGCCTGCGCGGCACCTGGACGTCGATCTCGCTGATAGCCATCGGTGTCGTGATCGTCGTTGTGCTGGTCAACTGGTTCCTCAACACCAAGTTCGGCTTGGCCGTCATGGCCACCGGTGACAACCCGAACATGGCGTCTTCCATGGGCATCAACACAGACGTGACCAAGATTGTCACCCTGATGATCTCAAACGGGCTGGTCGGGTTGACGGGCGCCATCACCGCCCAGTACGTCAGTTCGTCGTCGATTGGCGACGGCACCGGCATGATCTTGATCGGCCTTGCCTCGGTGATCCTGGGCAATGCTATCTTCGGCACCCGCTACATCTGGCTTTCGATCAGCGGCGTCGCTGTCGGCGCCGTCATCTACCGGCTGTTCATTTTCTGGGCGCTGAAGTGGCCGTTCATCGACAACTCCGACATGAAGCTGATGGCGGCGGCGCTGGTGGTGGTCGCCCTTGTGGTGTCGCAATTCAAGGGAGCCAGCGCGGTGGTGACGAAACTGTCGCCCTGGCGCTTGAAGGCCGACGCCCCCGAGCCGATGAGCGTCGAGCCTAATCAGTTCTCACCCTTCGCCCAGGTCGATGCTGCCACCCAGAAGGCCACGACGCAGAAGGCTGCCGACACGGCCGAATTGAGGGCCGAATGATGCTGAAGCTCACAGACGTGTGTAAGACGTTCTACCCGGGCACCGCCAACGAGCGGGCGGCGCTGGTCGACATCAACCTCGAACTGGCCGTCGGCGACTTCGTCACCATCATCGGGTCGAACGGCGCGGGCAAGTCGACGCTGCTGAACACCATCGGTGGGTCGATACCAGCCGACTCCGGCTCGATAACCATCGACGGCCGCGAGATCACCAAACTGCCTGAGCACAGGCGCGCCGCCCTCATCGCGCGCGTGTTCCAGGACCCGGCGGCGGGCACTGCACCCCACCTGTCGATTGAGCAAAACCTGGCAGTCGCCTACAACCGTGGCAAGCCAAACACTCTTGGCCCGGCGCTGACGCGCGGCAGGCGCGACGAGTTCGTGCGCCAGTTGGCCTCCCTCGAGCAGGGGCTGGAGACCAGGATGCGCCACCGCGTCGGCCTGCTGTCCGGCGGGCAACGCCAGGCCCTGAGCCTGCTAATGGCGTCGTTCACGCATCCCAAGCTGCTGCTGCTCGACGAGCACACCGCCGCCCTCGACCCGGAGCGGGCCGAGCTGGTGCTGCGGCTCACGGGCCAGATCGTGGCCGAGCAGAAGCTGACGGCCCTGATGGTGACGCATAACATGGACCACGCCCTGCGCCTGGGCAACCGCCTGGTGATGATGCACGAGGGCCGCATCATCCACACTCTGAGCCCCGAGGAGAAGGCCGGCGCCCAGGTGGGCGACCTGCTGGAGTGGTTCAGCCGGGAAAAGGGCGGAATGACCGACCGTACGATGCTGGCTTAGCCGGCATTCCCGGAAATTCCGGGGCTATTCCCCTCGGCTGGGTGGGCCTTACGAGGTTGGGCATCTGGTGGGTTCGCTGGTTCTCGGGCGGATACGTTGCGGCGGTGGTTCAGTTGGTTGTCCGCCCGGCCCGGCACGGCGTTCGCCGCCCCGGATCGACTGACCTGCCGCACTTGGGTAGGGCTCACTTTGAGTGGTAACCCTTATTGCCTATGTTGCGCTGGTCATCGTCCTTGGGGGCGTCCCCCAGTTGGCTGCCAACTTGCTTCGGGGGCGTCCCCCCCATTTGCCAACTGGCGCCTTGAGCCGCTTCTTCGCAAAACTAGGCTGTTTTCTCCAGGGCCCTAAGAAATGCGAAAAAGTGGCTCGGTTTTAGACGTTTCCGGAGCGGGTGGTTTCGGTGCCACTTCTACCGCAAAACTCGGGGCCCTTGGGAAAACGGGGCAGTATTGCGAAGATGTGGCCCCCCGGGCAGCCGATCACGCGAGATATGGCAATTGGTCCACTTGGGGGTCCTGTAGGGGACTAAACGCCATATCGCATGTCCGACAGAGGCGCTTGTAGGCGCTCCAGTGCGCTTGGGGTTGCCCTGACCGGTATTGGGGGCTGCCCAACGCTGCGCCGCCCCGGCTCGAGAAACCTACCGCACCTGTCCAATGGTTGCGAGGGTCCAACTGGGTTTGCCATCGGTCAAGGTTGCGTGGCAGGTAACTTGGGGTGTCTTCTGCAACTTGGGTGCGGGGACGCAGCGCATCATGGTCAGCAGAAATTTGGCAGGGGCTCGCCTGCGGGCGAAAGACCACCCACCGCCAGGACAGCCGGTAAACCAGGACCCCAGGGGCGGCAGGCAACCCACGCGGCAGACGCGCAAGTGCGTCTGCCCTCATTGCTGCTAGGCCAAGCGACGCAGCCGACGGGGTAGTCATCCCGCCCGCGAAAGGGGATTGGCCCTAGAAGTGCACCACCACCCGGGTGCCCAGCGGCGCCCACTCGAAGATGTACTTCGCGGCGCTGACCGGCAGATTGACGCAGCCGTGCGACCCGCGGTAGCCGAAGCTCGACCGCCAGGGCGCGCCGTGCAGCGCCTCGCCGTTGTGGAAGTACATAGTCCATGGCACGTAGGACAGGTGGTACGTCGAACCGTCCAGGTTGTGCCCACTCATTGACGTCACGGCGTACTTGCGATTGATGTAGAAAGTGCCGGAGGTTGTCGGTGTTCTCACAGCACCCACAACGCAGGTGAACTGCTTGATCATGGTGGTGCCCTCGTAGAGCGTCACCTTGAATGTCTTCTGGCTGACGTCGATCCACTTGCTGCCGTGCGGCTGGTCGTAGGCGCCGCCGACCTGGACCTTCTCGATCGAGTAGTTCTGCGACTTGGTGGTCACCGAAAACTTCATCGACTGCGCTGCGGGCAGCGCCTGCTCAAGGGCGGTGAGTGCGGCGTCGGAATTGGAGACGACGGTACCGCTCTGGCCCCATGTCTCAATGGCGATCTGCGCGCCTTCTGGCGTGTAGAGGATGCGCCGGTTGACCGGCGGGTTGGCCACCTTGCTGTTCAGGATTCCGGGCAGTTGCTCGGCCATGGCGGCCTGGTCGATGCCGACATCGATCGTCCCGGTCGCGTCGTTGGCATTGAACGTCACCCACGGTGCCATCTCGCTGGCATCAAGCGTGTACGACTTCTTTTCTGACGAGAAGGTGTACTTCTGGGCCACCATGTTGTTGGCGGTATCAACCGCCTGCTGGGCGGCGGCCAGCTGGATGGCCGCTGGCAGCACGGTTGACTGCAGTGTGACGACGTCTGGTGTCTCGCCTTTGGCCAGCTGGTTGACGGCATCTATCACGGCCGTCGTATCAAGCGACTTGCCGTCACTGCCCGGCACCGCCGAGAACGCAGCCATCGACTCGTCAACCTCGACGGTCGAGTCGACGGGGTACTGGGCGTCGCCAAAGAACGAATCGGTCACCGCCTGCCGCACGGCGTCCGCATCGCAGTTCAGAGTCAACGGATAGTTGGTGAAGCGGAACGGCCACCAGCTGAACCGGCCGCCGGTGTCAAGCACGTTGGCCGTCGTCGAATCTTGGTCCAGCGTGATGCCAAGCTGCTGCAGCGTGAAGGTCTTCTGCTGGCCGTCGACGTCGATGGCCACGTTCATGCCGGCCACCAGTGTGTTGGCCGTCTGAACCAGCTCTTCTTCCGTCTGGCCGGTCACGGAGACGCCGGCCAGCGTCGCGCCGATCTTCGCCTGGCCGCCATAGCGGTTGGCGGCAACAGCGACGGTGGTGGCGCCGGACAGGGCGATGATAAGCAACGCGATCAACAGCCCGACCAGCGTGCGCCGCCTGGTGCCCTTCTTCCGTGGCTTGTCTGGCTTGTCCGCCGCCTTGGGCGTCGACGGCTTTTCTGGCTTGTCCGCCGTTCCAGGCTTAGCCTTGTCCTGCTCTGGCTTCTCGGTGGCGGCAACCGGTTTGATGGCGTCCACCGAGGTGTTTTTGATGTCCGGCGCGGTTGCTGCCGGTGTCTTTGGCGCCGACGTCAGCGGGGCTGGTGCCAGAGGCTTCAGTGCTGGTTTGTCGTCCGGGGCCGCCGCCTTGGGCGGCACAGGCGCCGGCTGGACGGCGGTGGTCTTCACCGGCGCGGTGGCCTGTGGTTTCGGGGTTTCCGCAGCTGGTGTTTTGGGGGTTTCCGCCGCTGTTGACTTCGGGGTTTCAGCGGCCGGTGTCTTCGGGGTTTCCGCAGCCGCTGGCTTCGGGGCCTCTGCGGCCTTTGGGGGCTGCGTCAGCTTTGGCCGCATGATCTCGGCCGTGACCGGCTCCGCCGGCTGGGGCTTCACGACCTCGGCGACAACGGACTCAGCCGTTGGCGTCGAGGCGATCACAACGGCAGCCTCCGTCACCGGACGTACCAGGGTGATCTCGGAATCCGTCGGCTCCTCCGGACGGTTGGTCTGCGGCGCGGGCTTCGAGCCCGGACGGTAGATGGGGGTGGCTTTGGCCTGCTCGGCGGTCTTGTCTGCCACCGCTGCCTTGTCCTGCGTTGTCACCTTCGACTTGGCCACCTCTGCCTCGGCGGCGGCCAACGCCTCGCCCTTCAGGGCAGACATCTGACGCGTCGGTTGATCGTCGTCCACCGGCGCCTTCGCCAAGGGCTGACTCGGCTTGGTTTCGTCAGCCATGGTTCCATCCCCTCTCATCCTGATCGGCGCATGACCCCCGATCATGCCAACTGGCGGCATTGAACGGGGGGCATGTACACCGGACCATTGAACTGTCCTGGTTAGCTAAAGTCAATTGTTAACCACAGTAACCGGGTTACTCAAGTACGTGAGCTGATTATAGCCGATACTTAGCCATAATTTTCGACAGCTCTCAGCGATACCGCAGTGCTACACCTGAGTTGCTTTGTCCAACACAGATTGCGGTATGGTGACGCCCTGCTTGGCGGCGGCGGCCACGTTGACGGTCAACTGCAACGGTGCCTGCGACGGGTCAGTACCCGGCGCTGCCTTGAGGTCGGCCATCTTGACGACGGGCAGGGTGCCTGGGTCTGCGCCATTCAGCACCTGCACAGCCAGTTTGGCCGCCTCGCAGCCCATCTGAGTCTGGTTCACGGCGTAGGCTGCCGCCGCGCCGCGGGTAACAGAATCTGGGTCGGCGGCGATCACCGGCACACCCTGCTGCTCTGCGACCTGCACCAGCGCCTCGATGCCGGACACCACCGTGTTGTCATTGCCGACGTAGAACGCGTCAACGCCTTTCAACGAGGCCGCTGCTTGCTGCACCTCTGACGAGTTGGTCACGGCTGCCGTCTTGACCGTCAGCCCCAACTGCTCGGCGGCTTGCGTCGCCATCTCGGTTTGCACCTGCGCGTTCTGCTCGCTGGACGAATAGACGATTCCAATCGTCTTGGCAGTCGGCTTGAGGTCGAGTATCAGCTGGATCTGGTCGTTGATCGGCGGGTAGTCAGATGTGCCAGTCAGGTTGCCACCAGGTGCCTCGAATGACGCCACAAGCTTGGCGCCCACCGGGTCCGTGACACCGGCGAAGATGATCGGGCGGTCCATAATCGCCTGGGCCATCGCCTGAGCCACTGGTGTGGTGATGGCGACGATCAGGTCCTTATGCGCGGCCTTGAAGTTGCTGGCAATCGACGTCAGCGCCACCTGGTCACCCTGGGGGTTCTGCTCGTCGTAAATCACGTTCTGCCCGGAGACGTACCCGGCGTCTGTCATGCACTGCTTGAAGCCCTCGCGGATGGCGTCTAGCGATGGGTGCGAGACGATCTGCGCGATGCCGATCTGGTAGACGGTCCCGGGCGTCGTCGACACCGGTGTTCCCTGCGGCGTGCAGGCCGCCAGGCCGATGCCGAGGGCAATGGTCAGCGCGGCGGCGGCGAGGCCGCGGGTGGTTGGTTTGTGGCTCATGGTCTTTCCTTACTGGTCTGGTTTGGCCTGGCCCCAAGCATGAAAAAACCGCCTGAAACCAGGCGGTTGCTTGTCGCGCACAGCGAGATGACCGCCTGTCAGGCGGGCCACCAGCTTTGCTTTGTCAACATTGCCAATACTTTACCAGATTTCGGACGCCCCTGGGGCGGTGTCCACATTGTGAGACGCCGACCCCGAGCCCGAGCTGGTGGTTGGGAGTTCCACCCGGGCACCGCTCGCTGTCGGTGCGATGCCCTTCGGGCATTCTCGCACCTCGGCTCACTCGGCCGAGTCGCATATCGGCGCTCCGCCTACGGCGGACCGCTGCGATCAGCTTTGTCAGACGTGCCCGGATGGAACTCCCAACCACCAGCTCTCGTTGCCAGACCGTTCACACTGTCGGGAAAAAACGACGAGCGCCGCAACGTGTATGAGACATCGCGACGCCCGTCACAAGACCGGGGTAATGGTGACGCTCCGGCCCTTCCACCAGTGGCACATCGCGATCACGCCAGTCTCGTCACCCTGACGGCGTTGTGAGCGGGCTCACGAGGCGACCGTTGCACCATTGCTGGAATGGATAGAGGCATAGCGCCAACAGTGCCGTACGGCCCCCGCTAACACCAACCTCTTCCGGTATTCATTTTTAGTCCACTTGACCCCTGGTCGGCAACCCCGAAAGCGTAATCACATTTTTGTAATTTGCGACGGCGCGGCGTGTCCTCACACTGCCCACAAGTTATCAACAGGGCAAGGCGAGTTGTCCATTGGAAATTCACAATATAGTCTCAAGAGACTCGCGCACCTGGGCCCTCAGCACCTTGCCGAGCATCGATTTCGGCAGGTCGTCCACAGCGACGATCTTGCGCGGCACCTTGTAGCTGGCCAGGCGCTTCTTGGCGTAGGCGCGCAGGGCGTCGACGTCCAGTTTGCTGTCTGGTTTCAGGATGACGGCGGCCACGACCATCTCGCCGCGCATAGGGTCCGGAATGCCGACGACAGCGGCGTCAGTGATGCTCGGATGCCCGCGCAGGATGCCTTCGACCTCCGTCGGCGCCACGTTGAATCCGCCAGTGATGATCAGCTCCTTGACACGGTCGACGATGGTTGTAAAGCCGTCAGGCTCCATCACCACAACGTCACCGGTGCGCAGCCAGCCGTCCGGCAGCAGCGTGCGCCCGGTCTCCTGCGGGTTGTTCCAGTAGCCAACGAACACGTTCGGGCCGCGCACCAGCAGCTCACCGCGCTCGCCTGGCGGCATCACCCGGCTGATATCGTTCTGGTCGACCACCATGGCGTCGATGCTCGGGAACGGCACCCCGATGGTGCCAAGCCGGCGGTCGTCGCTCAGCGGGTTGCCGAAGCACACAGGCGAGGCCTCGGTCATGCCGTAGCCCTCGATCAGCGGCCCGGCGCCGGTGGCGTCCCACAGCTCGTTGACCTCCTCTGTCAGCTTCATGGCGCCAGAGAAGCAGAACTTGGTCATCTTCAGGCTCATGTGGCGGTGCTTGGCCAGCGTCGCCAAGGCGGCGAAGATCGGCGGCACCGCCCCGATCACGGTCGGTGGCGTCTTGCGCACCTGGTCCAGCACCATGGCAGGGTCGAAGGTGGGGAACAGCACAATATGCGCCTGCATCATGATGCCAAGCGTCATGTTCAGCGTCAGGCCGAAGGAATGGAACAGCGGCAGCACGGCGTAGAAGGTTTCCTCGCCCTGCCGCATGCCGATTAGCCAGTGGCGGGCCTGCGTCGTGTTCGCCAGGATGTTGCGGTGCGTCAGCATCACGCCCTTCGGCGTCGCGGTGGTGCCGGACGTGTACTGGATGGCGGCCAGCTCCTCCGGGTCGGCCTGGCGGTGGCTGGCCGGCAGCGGCGACTCTTTCAGCAGCTTTTCCCACGGGGTGGTGCGCGGTGCCTTGATGGTCAACTGGCGGCGCTTGTGGCGCAGCATCGGCAGGCGCAGCGCGAGGCGCATCATTGCCGGCATGGCGCGCGTCATGTCAACCGAGATGATGTGGTCAAGCTGGATGTCATCCGGCTGGCTGCGCAGCTTCGGCACGGCGACGTCCCAGCAAATGGCGACGCGCGCGGCGTGGTCCTCGAACATGTGGCGCAGCTCGCGGGCTGTGTACAGCGGGTTATGTTCGACGGCCACCGCCCCCAGCCGCAGTATGGCGTAGAAGGCGATCACATGCTGCGGGCAGTTCGGCAGAATGATGGCCACCCGATCGCCGGGACGCACGCCGATGCGCCGCAGGGCGGCGGCGACGCGCATCACCTGATCTTCCACCTGCTGGTAGTTCAGCTTGGCACCGAAAAATCCGAGTGCCGGCCGCTTCGGATGATCGGTGGCGGCCTGGTGCACCAGAGTCGACAGAGATTTCGTGGGCATGGCGATGTCTGTCGGCACCCCCGGGGGGTAAAAGCGGTACCAAGGGTGTGCTGGCATAAGTCATGACCTCCGACTTGATTTCTCACCTGTCATGTTGCAATTCAACCATGTAGTAGCAAAAGCACCATTGTGCGTCATAGACGACAAACCGGGGGGAATGTTGGAATCCGGTGGTGTCACAGGTCGTGCACCACGTCCTCGTAGCCGGCGAACAGCACCCGGCCGTCGTCGCAAACGGCGAATGTGGTGACCGAAGCCAGCGCGCAATGACGCATCGCCGGCACGTTGAAAAGCGACTTTCCCTCTGCCTTGCGCCGGGCCGTCCAGATGGGCGCCTGGTGCGATACGAGCACGGCTTGCCCGTCCGGCCCGGCGCAGAAGGCGGCGTCGGCAATCGCCGCCAGCACGCGCGCCGCCATCGGTGTGAAGCCCTCACCCCACGCGTTGTGTATCGGGTGCCAGAAGTAGCGCCAATTGGACGGACGCCCCAAGCCAAGCGACAACGGGCCTTTCGCCTGGCCCTCGAGCCGGGAGTCTGCCTCAATCAGCCGCCAGTCGACGACCACCGGCACGTCAGGGTGCTGCTCGGCGATTGGCGCCATGGTCTCGCGGGCGCGCTCCATCGGGCTGACGCGCAGGTGCGTGATGGGGGCGTCGGCAAAGTGCTGCCCCAGCTGGCGCGCCATCGCCTGCCCGCGTTCCGACAGGTGGAAACCGGGCAGCCGCGAATACAGCACATGCCCGGGGTTGTACACGACGCCGTGACGGCAGACGTGTACCAGTACTTGGCGGTCGGTCAAAGGCTCTTGGCCTAGCTGGTCGGCGTTGGCGTCGGCGTCGTGGTATCCGTCGGCGCGGTGGCGGGCCCGCCGGTCATCACCGGGTACTGGCTGGCGGTCACCTGGCCGGTTGGCGTACAGATGACTGCAGACGCCACGTCTATCGTCGTGGACGCCTGGTCGTCGAACGTGCCGAAGTCGTCGCCGACGAGCACGTCGACGCTGTGGTCTGTGCGGCCATCAGACTCTGTGGTCGAGCCGGGGAAGAATCCCTGCACCAGCCGCACCTCTGGTGCGTCTGAGGCGCCGCCGACGATTGTTGTGACGACGACCGCCGGGCTCTTGTTGCCGACGGTCGGCACGTCAAAGCCCTTGCCCTTCAACTGGGTCTGCAAGCTGGCGGCCAGGCCGCGCTTGCTGCCGGTGTTGTACACCCTGACTGAGACCATGTCAGAACTCAGCGAGCCCATCACAGTCGTCGACTCGCAGGGTGTTGTGGTGGCTGTCAGCGGTGAGATCAGCTGCTGCACGCCGTAATAGCCGCCGGTTAGCAAAACAACCAACATAAGCAGCAACAGCAGACCGGTTCGCCAGGCTGGTGGACGGGCACTCATAGAATCGACCTTTTCGTGGGGGGCACGCATTCAGTCATTGATTATACGGGGTCTATGGCCGTTGGCACGGCGTGGTCCATCCTCGCGAGCCGAAACTCGTGACTCGGTGGCCTACACTTGTGTGTCCATGGACCACTTGATGCAGTCGACGCCCCAGATTGCCGTGGCGCGCCTGTTCGAGCAGCAATTCGGCGTCTTGCCGAAGGGCGTCTGGTCTGCCCCCGGGCGCGTGAACTTGATCGGCGAGCACACGGACTACAACCATGGGTTGTGCCTGCCCATCGCGATGCCGCAGCGGGCGTGGTTGGCTGCCCTGCGTCGCGATGACGACACGGTGCGGCTGTTCTCAGCGGATCTCGGCGATGGCGTCGAGATTGCGCTGGCAGATGTCGCGCCCGGCAACCCCAACGGCTGGGCCGCTTACCAGGCCGGCGTGTTGTGGGCCATGCGGCAGGCTGGGCTGCCGGTCGGCGGCATCGACGCGGTGCTCAGGTC
>Ga0123354_10011048_pt1 | contig 13933 bp, 6 predicted proteins | sample TergutLab28metaG_2_FD_97872 | JGI IMG/M metagenome (GOLD analysis project Ga0123354, IMG submission 97872) | Labiotermes labralis P4 segment gut microbial communities from Petit-Saut dam, French Guiana - Lab288 P4 | ecosystem: Host-associated > Arthropoda: Insects > Digestive system > Gut ... | reverse complement strand
TTGGGCTTCAGCCTGAAGATCAATCTGTGGTGAATCTTCAACAATACGCTGGACTGACATTTGTATAAACTCATCAAATGAGTCCAGCTGCTGCCGTACCAAGCCCTTCTCGTCAAAGTAAGCATTGATGACAATCCAACATGCTTCTTGCCACAATTCAGATGATATCTCTTCTGCATCATCTTCTTCATATTGGTCTGCAATAATCCATGACAGATACATAATTTATGTATTACTATTGACAATAACACAATAGGTCTGAATTAACTATAAAAAGTAGCTCTCTAACCATTTCATAGTTTATTTATAGACCATGTGTCAAAAGCATCAATGGGAATTTGCAAAATGCCCGGTGAAGTGACGTGGAAATGACCATGGTTCCTTTTATTATCCTAAAACGTAATTCGTCTGGCGAGGTAAGCCACGAAAAATGACTACGTAAATCCGTCGTCTGGCTGCGATGTAAACTAAGAATCTTTAGTTTGTTTACGGGTTGAAATACTACTATACCAGAATGATGGGTACGTTATTGCAAAAGTCAAGTACAATTCGCCTAATGGCAAGGAAATTTAGGTATTGTACAATTCACACTGATACTCTACCTTCGTCGTCATACATTTTCTAATTACACGTTCCAGAAATTAGAAAGTAAACTGCAATACGAACAAACTTCAAACGCTGCCCCTATCCGAGACTCGGATCCTCCAGGCTAGTAATCCAAGACAGCTAAACTCGCTGCTCAGCATCCAGTAAGGAGTCTGCCACTTTGGGCCATGGTTCAGACAAAAGGTTTATACGCGTCCATAATTACAAACAGCGAAGTCTGTGATTGCTACGACGATTAAAACCACGGATATGAACTTCGCAGACGACTAGTGCCATGGATTACATATACAGCCCAAGTTAGAGTATATAGTAGAACGTGAATCTCGGATTATCTAACTAGAATAGACTGTTGGATACGACCCGTGATGTAGACCATGCAAAATTAAAACGATTATAATTAAGGCGCTCACTCAACAGTTTTAAGCAAATTTGACTTCCAAAGCTCTTTTCCGACACTGCAAGAGATTTATTCACAATGAAGTCCCTATGTATGCAGGGAAAGTGGGAGCATGGACATATAATTGTTCTGCTATTATAATTGTTAATAACTATATCACCATTATATTGTAATTATATTTAAGCATTTGACATCTGTATTTTTAACAGATATTTATACAACTACTTTGACAATTTCCACATCCTTGGTACTTTCCCTGTATATGGATATATGGAAGATAAAGTAAATGAATGAATGAATAAACAGCCGTCTTAACCTCCGCTCTAGATGCATCGATCCATCCAGTGCAACACTATCTAATCTATGTTAGTAATGCTAACACAAATGACAGTAAGGAACACCAATCCAGGTTCCTACTGTTAATATACGTCTTAATGTTTTTGTTTTGTTTAACACCCACATATTACAAATAAATTTGCTACTGTTGCTGTGGAAGACAGCACGATTCAGGAAAATTTCTTTCATTTTCTCCGTATGACATAATGGATTTCAATAACTGTATTATGTAAATTCTCTTGAGGGCTATTGTGCATGGTATTTAGCACTCAGGGGCATAAACTTTACTAAGAAGAGCTGTGCATTGACCTCAGCCAGTGTAGGACATGCAGTTACTTATCAGATTTCGGAAACGTTGATCACATAATAAACTGGAGACTTGGTATTATTATAATTATTATTATTATCGTCGTCGTCAATGTTGTTGTTGTTGTTGTTGTTGTTGTTGCTGTTGTGGTTACTGCTGCTGCTGCTGCTGCTGCTATTTGTATCATAATGCAAATTATGAGAAGCTGAGGTTCATGGTGGGCTGTGGTGCTTCTAATGAACATACTGCATACTAAAATGGTTATATCGTCAAAATGTAAGCAGTTACAGAAGTGCTCTTAAGTCATACTGTATATGATTAAATTTTCCGTCTAATGTGTAATGAGACTGATTTTGCCCTGAAAATTATAAATGGAAACACATGCTTGTATGTACAGCAAATATAAATAAGAATGATAATAGACTAGGCCCACGTATATGAATCCCATAATTTAGAATGCAATAAATCAGTTGAAGGCAATGAACTACTTTCTTCTGCTGTATACTATTTTGTCCATTTGTCTGTATATTGAATGTTCTGCAGTCACATCAATGCAACATATGTGGTTGCATGGAACTCCACTATTTAGGGGATGTTGACAAGACTGGTTGTATTTTGTATCTCTTTTTTATATGTTTCAATATATGCAAATTCTTCTATTGATATATCTGCATTGTCAATTCATGATTATAAATAGGCAGGGTCCCTAAATTCATTTTGTATTTGGCCCTGAAATATCTTACACTGGCCCTCATTTTTATTTGTCTTTCTTTTATTACATTCCAAAAAAATATGTTAAACTAAAACCGTGTTCCTGGTTAGGCTCTATGCATCAATGTTAACCCACATGAGGTCATAAACGGTACTTAGCACATTCTTTTGGTAATGTCAGATTAAGTTAGTTTGGTGTTCTTTGTGCATATTTTGCATTTTTTTTTTTTGTTAAACACACAGACCCACAAAATATTTAAATATGCATGGATTAGAAAAGATGCAATTACTGAAATAAAAAATGACCTACAGTCATAGAGCATATTTTATTGTGAAGACTGAATGGTTTCTTTTGGTCCTTGGAGCATCTGTGGCACTGCGTCCAAGTTCTTCCGGCCTTGCATTTGTGGATGTCACAAAATAAAGTGTATTTTGTCTTCCAATCTGCTATATAGATATGAAAATTTTGAAGTATAAAAAACTTCAGTATCATCTCTTGCTTGTATGGATGTGAATTTTGCTGTAAAGTACAGCAAAGAACATAGACCAAGGGTGTTTAAAAAAAAGGTACTGAGGAAATTTTTAGTATGGAAGATGAAGGAATTAACAAGGAGTTAGGGGCAATTGCTTAATGAGGCCTCTGTAGATTGTGCTCGTCACTAAACTTTATTAGCATGAGATTGTCAGCAACATGTAAGGGAGAAAAAAGAAATGCATTCGAATTTCCGGTCAGAAAACCTGAAGGAAAGGGTCTATATGCAAGTCCTAGGCTCAGAAGGGTTGATAATATTAATATGGATCATGGTAGAAATAGCGTGTAAGAGAGTGTAATGGATATATTTGACTCGGAATAGGGACCCGTTCCAGATGCTGGTGAATGTGGTAATTAACCTGTAGATATCCAAATTACAAAGAGTTTTTGGTTAGCTGAGCAACTAGCAGTTTATCAACATCTGTGCACCTTGCAATTTGTTGCTGAATTCATATAATGAAGCACTAGTAACGACAGCAAAAATGCCTTTCAGATCACGTTTACATGAAGTTTATTTTTGTGTTAAAAACAACAATTTAAGTTTCAGACGTATGCAACGAAATGCTTTTGAGTGGCATAATTTCCTGTCGCATTTTGACTGTTTGTACCTTGCATCTGCTAATGTTCCAGTTCCTAGTAATGTGTCGCATGAACAAGAAATAAAGCATGCACGTAAAAACAAGAACTGCATAGACAAATGCAACTGGAAAACCGTGGGTGAGATCTAGGATAGACCTAGGTACAGCTGGAACAATAATATTAAAATTAGAGCTGTATTAAGTGCTTGAGGATGAGGTCCAATATTTACATGCCTAAAATGGGCATCACGATTTTGTGAGTGCTGAGGATTTCTTCTGATCAAACATTTATTGCTTCTTTAAAGAAGACTGTACCAACTGGAAACTTTACTATGTATCATGGATCATGATTACATACGGGATGCTTTGTTTGCGTGGTTTGTACTAGTTCTGTGTTTCATACGTTAAGGGCGCTTTTCGTCATTTTGTAGAGCTCAATACGAAAAATATACGGAATATTCCTGCAGCAGTGTTTATAGTGTAAAATTGTAACTGTAATCAGCCTGATGAATTTATAGAACATAATATCAGGCTTTATGGGTCCATGAGTGATCTAGAGTCTATGCCGTCAATGATCGCAAGGAAAATTTTAAACCCACCAATGAAGATGAGTAAAAATAACGCGGGAAAGTAATGGACTCCACCGTGGACTCCGCGGTGTCCTAGTTGACGGTGTTAGATGGTAGCAGGTTGCATTGCAGTTGGTGAGTGTTTGGTGTGTTTTGGTTAGGAAGAAGATATTGTGGGCTGCCAGAGGTGGTATTTAAAACTGCACAGTGCTAATTTATTCGCACGGTGTGTTCATAATCATTATAGAACAATGAAAACGTTCATTAAATTGTGCTATGTGTGATAAGAAGGAGCTATTCATGCTTGGAACAGGCACTGCCATTTGAATACCAATGAATTTTACTTGAGTATGCAACAGTGGTCCTCTAGTTTTGTGTAATTTACTTATTAGAGAACTGTATATGACGTTATATTTATGATAGATACAATTTTACCGTATATTTAGTGTGATAAGGAATCCAGGCTATATGAATAGGGTGAAGCAAGTGATTCCTACAGTAATGTTGGTGCGATGGTCGATCATTGGCAGTATTGCAGAAACGATAAATTTGACCACTGTTTGAAAGAGACTTCAGGTTAAATGTTTTAAATTAACCGTCATACAGATTTATGGGAATAATTTTTGTAGAGGCCTAGCGTTTATATGTGCTTCTCTTTGTGTTTTGTTAGCAGATTGGCCTGCATCTGAGAAGTGACACCAGAACGTGACTACTCTGTATGACCCATAATGGGAGAAAATGATCCGTCTTTGGAGGAACCACCTCCAAAAATAATCAATGATAGTGATAATACATTGGCAAGCTTGGGTGGAATTTTATCTAAGAAAGGTGAATGTTCTTTAGATGTTGCTTCTAAGACTCTTCACTCAGGCAAAAAGAGAAGGCATGTAGAAGAAGGCTTGAAGATAGCCTCAGATTTTGTAACACAAAACCAATCGGATGTGAACAGCGTTTCTCCGTCTGTTATCAGAAGCCGGTATGGTAGGACCCATAAACCGAAAATACCTGAAGATTTCCTTCCAACTGACAAGAAGGTTGCAGCTATACTTGGCCATAGTCCAAATAAAAGCCCTGGTAAAGGTGCAGGATTACCAGTGTCTGCAACACCTATGGAATTGTCAAAGGTTTGTCAAAAGGGGCAGAGACTGTATGATATCTTTGTGAAGAAAGATAGACGAAGCAAGGGAAACACCGAACTGGAAAAGTCAAATAGAAATACAAATACTGAAAACCTAGATATTTCCAATGTGAAATCAGAGAAACCAGATGCGGAGAATGATGGTATTGAAAGTTTGCCAATAAAACTTGAAGCCACTTCTGCAGCAGAAAATGAGAGAGAGGGAGTAGAGAGTGTGGTAACATATAAAACACGCAGGAGCTCTGAAATATCAGTGTGTGAAGAAAAGGTGCCTGGGTGTGACTGGGTAATTGGAGACCTTGCATGGGCTCGTGTTTCTGGTTATCCATTCTGGCCATGCATGATAGCTTTGGATCCACAGCAGAGAATCTTCACAAAGACAATTGGTGAGTGTTCCATTGCAATACAGATAGAATATGTGCATGACAGATGCATTGGTACCATTCCAGTTGCATCTTCTATAATGTATGTGTTGCAGGAGCAACAGTACAGAAGTTTAACAACAATTACTGGACCTGATTCCCACTGCTATATTGTACACACTCTTTCTGTCACAGAATTTGGGCTTCATTTTAGGTTACTAGCCATAATGTAAACCATTTTAGTTAATTTGCCTACTGCAATTGGTTATTGCTTTGTAAAGATATACTGCGTTTATAGAATGGTCAGTATGTGTTGGTAGGTTCACCGCGTAAGGAACAAAGAAAGTCTTGCATCTCCTTATTGTTTAACATTAATATTTCAATGTTATGATGTACACAGTGTAGAAAATAAAATTGGCAGAGGCACCAGTGCTACTAAGGCTGACTGGAGTGCAGAATTGGGCTTAATTATTTGTTACTAAATCCTTGTGGTACAACAGGTCACTCTATCCTTTTTCTTTTGGGATGCTACAATCTGTTTTCGGTGGTTTGTGTTCTGATGCATGCTTTAGTGTTGTTTACTTGTTTTGTTTGTATGTTACAGCCAACTATTTTTGTACTCTATTTGTACATAATGTTTGCAACATTTAATTTTTATAGTATTTGTAATTCATTATCATTTATTGTTATTACATCCATTAAAGGTAAGAGAAGTCTCATTTTTACTGATTCCACTCTCATGGTATTGTTTTATTCAATAGCAGTACCATATTTCAACGTTTTTGTTTAGGGCATTGCTGTGACTGTGTTTCTTTCAGTGGTGTTATATTGTTATTCTATTCTTTTCTTTCTATAACCTATAACCTGAGATAAGATGCCTTAATTAACCCTTTATTTTGAAACTTATGTGATGATTTTATTGTTTTTAAAACAGTGTGTATACAAGTGTTGATTAAATTAAAGGATGTGGAATGCTGGTAGTCATACCTAATGAAAATTCTGTGACTGAAGAGTTTGAAGAAGAGCTGGTTGATGCATATTGTATGTGCCTTAGCAAATTATATTTGTCATAATTTAGGATCTCAAAAATGATGCAATGGTGAACACTGCAAACTAGTACACTAGAATGAATGCTTATTGTGACTGGGAGTTGCAAGCACATGGTCATTTCAGTGGTTAGCGTTGTCCATTTTACAAGTGGGCCTTCTATTTTATGTGTTAATGCATATTAAGGTTATTACTGTGAGCAGGGATTGACAAATTTTTAAAATCTGGTAGCTGTTCAAAATTGTTGGTTGCCAGAAAATGTTGAAGTGTTTTCTGGTGCCTGTATTTGGAATGTAAGATTAGTTTCTTCCTCTTATCATAGTGTTTGTCTGAAACACCCACAGGCCAGTTATAAGATAAAGACAGAGAAATAAAATTGAAAAGAGGCATTTTCACTTCTTGGTTACAACAGAATATTTTTGGGTACTGTTTACCCTTTGCACTTAAATGACATGGGGACTGCAGTAGCACAGTGGTTAAGGTGCTGTACTACAAATCGAAAGTTCACTGGTTTGATCCCAGCTGGTATCAGTGGATTTTTCATTGACATAAAATCCTTCCTATCGCATTATGGCCCTGGGGTAGACTCAGCCTCTAACATAATTGAGTACCAGGAGTATTTCCTGGGAGTAAAGGTGGCCAGTGCATAAGGCTGACAACCTACCACCATCCTGTGCTGTTGTCACAAAATCTGGGAACCTTAACTTCCTGGAACCCTCTGGGCCTGTCCAGGCCTGTAATGGGACTGCTTTACCTTTTACTTAAATGACAAGAATCAGAGATGCTAATGCAGTTTAACACAACACTTAATTGAAATATGAGAATTGCTAATATACTTGGCTACATGTTGTAACTCAAATTACAAGCCATCTTCAGGCCAGGTCCTACACGCAAGATGGGAAGTGTACCTAAATGTAATGTTGTGGCACATTTGTGTGATGGTTATATCTCCTTGATGAAGGTAATAGGCACTTTTTGCAACTATGTGAACGTGTCTAAGAAGTACTGAGGAAGTAGTCACAGATGTATTATTGCTAAAAGAGAAAGTTTTGAGATCTTATCTCCCTTTATGGTATGTGTATTCTTATGGAGCCTGAGATATATTTAATGTTATTTTTACTATAACTTGTAGTATTGACAAATTTCACACTCTTTGGACCGTGAGTTGTGATATACTTGCGTAATAAGGACCAACAAGATGCACTTTTCTTTCTTAATTTATTTTTAGTAATCTTTCCTCTGCATGTTTCGAATAGAGTAACTATTCATCAGGAGGTAGTTACTGTATATGCATCATATGGTATTTACCATATCCACTCTGATCGTGTTAGCAGCTAGTCAACACAGATGCATGATAAACATCATATGCTGCATATACAATAACTGCCTCCTGATGATGAATAGTTACTCTATTCGAAACATGTAGGGGATAGATTATTTTTATTTATTTATTACCAATCAGAAAAAATACAATCTCTAAGCTAATGTGATGACTATACAAAGTATGCTATGATACCATGTATTACTATGATGTGGTAGGGTATTCATCCAGTGATGTCACCTCAGGTGCCTTGCAAGTCTAAAGGCCAACATTGTTTTAGTCTCCTGGTGTTTATAGGTTGTAGTAGTGGCTCTAATAGTGGATTGGGATGGGCTTGCTGTTTGTTGTGATGTTTATTGATTCTTTCGTGGATGACATCACTTACGTAAGGGGTGTTGAAATCTGTATGTAGAGTATGATTTGTTATATACTAGGGTGCATTTGCTATGGCTCTGAGAATTTTGGATTGGGATCTCTGCGTGATGACTATGTTGGACTTGCTTCTGCAACCCCACAGTTCTATTCCGTAGCTCCATATGGGTTTGATTACTGCTTTGTAGATGAGTATTTTTTTTTTTTCTGTAGATAGATGGGATTTTTTTCCTAGTAACCAGTTGATCTGTTTTGTTTTTAAGTCTGTTTGTTTTCTTTTTCTGGCAATGTGTTCTTTCCAATTTAATCTGCAATCGAAGTGCAGTCCTAGGTATTTTACTACTTCTGTTTGAGGTATAATAGTTTGGTTGATGTTGAGTGCAGGGCAGTGGCCTTTCTGGAGGGTAAATGTTATGTGCGTTGACTTGGATTCGTTAACCTTAATTTACCATTTCTTTGGCCATTTTTTGATGATGTGTAAGTGCTCTTGAAGATAAACTGAGGCTATCATAGGGTCTTCATGAGTTCCAAATATTGCTTTCGCCTGCGAATGTGCCTAATGTAGTTTCCCTGGATGTTGGTAAGTCGGATGTGTATGGTACATAGAGAAGAGGGTAGATTATTGAAAATAAATTAAGAAAGAAAAGTGCATCTTGTTGGTCCGTATTATGCAAGCACACTTGTAATATTGACTTTACTTGCATATTTATATCTGGTTTTATAATAGTTATTTATCAGCCTCCATAGATTTTATGTAAAAATAAGTGGTTTAATATAAACTATATTAATGACAATGCCTTATGTAATGCTCATTCTTTTAGGTATGTAAAGGTGATAAATTGGATTACTTAATGTAGGCCAAAATTGTGGAATTATAATTAATGTAGTTGTTAAAACTGGTGTGGCATTGGGGCTGTGTTTGAGGACCATCTGTTCAAGTTCTTGCATTGGCAGCTGTAATGTGTTCTGTATGTTGATGACTAGTGGACCTTCACTAATACACCACACACCTAACATTCCAACAAAGTAGTACACACCAACCTGTAAACTAGATTGAATACTACATGACTTTATGTCCACCATATATCATAAAAACTTAACCATCAGGGATCAGATATCCATAAAAACCATCATAGTTATAAAACATTAATGTCTTGTAGGTACTCTTATTATATTACTAAGAATACACAACAGATTCATTGCAAGGTCTGAGTATCCTCTGAAATATAGGACATAGGATGGCAGAAAAAGGGAACATTTATATTTATTTATATATTTCTCATACATTCTATATAAATCCATGAAAGGTTATAAAACCTTTTGGATACAGAACGAGTAAACACAATAAATAAAAAAATATTTCAATTAGATGTTAGTGAAGATAGTTCTAAGCCTGACCATAACCACATTGAGCCTAAAACCACTGTATACACACCAAGGCAAGCAGATGTAAATAAACTATATAATATAAACGCATAAAATGGAAAAAGTACATGATGAAATTTGTGTGTTAGTTCATTAAAACCTTCAGTTCAAAACTGAATAATAATAGTAAATTAGTTCAAAAGGAACAGTTGAGAAAATGAACCATAGACTGTCATTCTTTAGGTGCATTAAAGTATTCATTGAGGGAGCAGAAGGAATCAGAAAATAAGAAACTTTTTAATACTGATTCAAAGTGTTTGGTATTATGGACAGGTTTTTGGTATGGGAAGGGAGATAGTTGAAGACCTTGATGCCAAAATAGTAGATTCCTTTTTGATACATTGATATATTTGATTAAGGTTGAAGTTTCATGTAGTATTTATGCTGCGAATCTCTGAGTTTGCTTTGTATTTATCTTTATTATTGACCACAAGTAGTAGAAGGGAAAGCATATATTGTGATTGAATAGGTAAAATTTTAAGTTTTTTAAATAAATCTGTGCGTCTCATAATTATGCTTTTTTCGTTACATGAAGAGTTCAGTACCTTAATGTACTGAATGATAAAAGAATTATACAATATAATTATACACATTTTAAAATTTTAATGTTATGTGTAAGTACATATAATATTTTTTACAGGTGACAGAATATCAAGTTTTTCTTTAAGTGTGGATATAATTGATCATGCTACAATAAGGTTTATGTGTAATAAATTAATCACTTGTGTAATAACTGGAAGTATGAGCTATCATTTCATGAAATAATGTGATAATGATATGAAATTGAACTTCTTTTAAGAAGATTTGTTTTTGTAATAGAAGTAGTTGTGTTGGACTGTATTCTCATTATTTTGGTAATTAATGAAATACAAAGGGATGTCGTCCATTAAGAGGAATGTCTTCGTGGGGATTTGAGTGACATTGCCACAACTTCAGAAGCCAACTCCTGAACTCTAAATGGGCAATCATTCGCCTGCAAAAATATTTCTGTTATCATTGGCAACCAGGGACCATTATTTTTAAATCCCCATGATGTATATACAATATTTTCCTAGAAAGTGGAAAATTATTAGTGCTCTGAATTTTTCAAAATTTTTAATTTTTGTCATTCCATGTTATTGACATATTCTGGCTAAAATGTATTTTAATTGAATTTGATTTTTGTTGAGTGTGACCCAAAATGTGTCTATGTTTTTGAGTTTTAACGTATTGATATTCATATTTGATGGTATTGTTTGTTACTCTGATGGCTCACCGTACTCTGCTTTATTACTCTAATGGCCCTCTGTACCCTTCTTGACATGGTGGTTAGACACAGTAATGTAAGGAGTTCTGCTCTGATCCAGGCCGCATCTTCTGCCTAAGGTTTATCATGGTTCTTTACACTCTATATGTAGAGTTGGCAGTTACCTAGATATATGCCATGACTGCATCCTCCACCAGCTACTCACATCTCAGTGTCCATCATCATGTTCAAATGCTGCATTTTTATGTAAATCCTGCATCCTGTTTGTAATGTTGTGGGGTGAAGTCTGAATAGTGCATACTTAACATGTTATAGTATTTGGGAAAATGCAGTGTTTCAGGCATACTTGGCGCATGCTGTACTTAGGGTGTTCATTCCTCACATGCTCACTGGAGGCCCAGGTTCAGTCCAAGTGTAGCTAGTATAGAATTTCACATAGATTGAGTGGTGCTAGGGATTTTTTTTTTGTACTCTAGCATTTTGGCTTACTCCTGCCTTTTATATCCCTAATGGTTCATACTCATCTGTCATCAGGTGCTACTCCCATTTGATGCAGCTATACCAAAGGACCTGGTCTCACCCCACTCCAGCAACTACATGGTGTTTATATTGAGCCATTGATGTCGTGATGACCTCTGGCTAACACTATTGTGATGTAGTTACACAATGTACTGTTCAAGTAATACAATGTTGTAAAATAATTTATGCTTTCTTTCAACAGTTCGAGGTAACTTCATCCTTCGAAGCCTTCATGTTCAGTTTTTTGGAGATAATGGTAGGCGTAGTTGGCTTTACTCCAGTTGTGTCATTCGTTTTGAAGGTCTTGAAGCCTTGAATAAACTTGCAGCAACGATACAGAGTGAGGTAAGAAAATATCACTAAATTATTTTAACAGAGTATTTTCTTTTTGTTATTGGAAAAGCACATTCAAAGGCATTAGCAGCAAGTAGAAGCAGGTCCCCAAAAAGGGAGCAAAGTAACAGGTGTAAAGATATTTGTATGAAGTATACTTTGAGGTAGGGGCATGTGGTGTTCCAGTTGGTTGAGGGACTGTGCTACAAGCTGGAATGTTGTGGTTCGATTCCTGATGGTTTCATTGGAATTTTTGCATTGACTTAATGCTACTGGCCACACTATGGCCCTGGGGTCAACTCAGCCTCTAACAGAAATAAGTACCAGGAATATTCCCTGGGGAGTAAAGGCAGCCAGTGCTTAGGGCTGACAACCTTACCACCTTCATGTGATGATTATCGGGAAATCTGGGAGCCTCAACCACCTGAAACCATCTGAGCCTGTAATAGACCTGTATAGGGAATACTTTATTTTTTATATACTGCAAGGCACTGGGTGAGTGGATTTTTTTTTAAGTGGCTGATACTGCAGTCAGCATGTATGGAGGTATGTCACTGGGGGTTGTGAGGAGAAGAGTGATAACTACCAGTTTCCTGTGCATGTGTGTGTTATGCTGTTGGAAAGAACAATATGGTATGCCTACAATAATTCACCTAATATTACTGGGTAAAGAAGCTGTGGGTCATTGTTTTGTGTTACATGGATACTGAGCAGTACTGTATGAACAGCAAAGCACAAAGCTCAGGAATCCTGGTGCAAGCAGTAAATGTATATGGCATTTTTGGAGCTTTGGTTATTGTGTTATCAAATGAAAGAGACAGTCACTGCATAAGAATGGTAGCTCTAAATGCAGTGACTGAAAACTTGCACATGGCTAGTAAGTGATCAGTGACTGAATACTTGCAGATGGCTGGCAAGTGATCGTTATGGGTTGGATGTGTATGACAGCCCTGCATTGTATGAATCTAATATGTCAGGGAGTTGTACAGAGTTGGACTTGAGGCTTGGATAGACTAGTCATGAAGCTCAGGATTCTGTAAAGCAAGGAATTTCTTGACCAGTTGAATTTTTGTGAACTGCTGAAAGAAGTTCTTGTACCATGGTTTTCAATAGCATATTATGTTATTATTTTAAGGTGATTTATGACTGTTGGTTTTATTCAGATAAAATATTAGTATATTCCCTAAGCTGTAAATTCCTTATGTGTGAGGTGCTGAGCTGCTATCTGTAGTTCAAAAATCTCTACTCAATTGGATTTGATCCAGGCAGACTATGTACATATCTTATGTATTGCTGATGTGTGACTGCCCCCAGTTTAATGGTTCTGTAACTTTTTAACTGCCATGTTTTATTTGTTATTCAATGTAGTAACCAATAAGTCAGTATGTTACAAAAAAAATATATTTAGTTGCATGATCTACTGACCTCCAAAGAATAAAACAAGAAATCTGTGTCAAACACTGACAAAGGATACCAACACAAAACATAATATTGGGGCTGTGCCAACAGTAGAGGAATAAGGGTTCGTATTCTACGTTTAGTACTTGTCACAAGGATAGGGTTTCACTTTGAGATTATAGTAGTAACCAAGCAGTGATAGTGCTTAAACAGTTTGAAGTTGTTTGCTTGTGTGGTGTTTAATAATAATGTTTCATAGAAATCTGCTGCCTTCAGCTGCTTGATGGAGGCAGTAGGTTCCTCCTAAACATTGCCTTTTTACAAAAGCACAAGACCAGTAATCTTCATAGTCACAAATGTGAGAACCTCATATCTTATGCAAAGTATTTGTTTTTGGTAGACAAAGAAACGGGATCGTAAATTTGCCGCTGCATTCCACGTAACACCAAAAGCAAAAGCAAAATGGGATGTAGCTGTTCAAGAAGCTGAAGCAGCGATGAGAAGATCAAGGTATTTCACAAAGAAATACTGTATTTTTTTCACAGTGAAACTTTCCTGCATGGGAAATTAGGTAGTGCAGTAGTATGTTATGTAAACAGCAGTGTGATGTTAAGGCAGTACTTTGTTTGCCAGAACCAGTCTACATTGAATGACTGATGTGGTTTCATTTGCAGAATTGAACGATTGCAAGATTTTGCAAGACAGTTTTCACAGGTTACTTCAGTTACAAATTCTG
>Ga0123354_10011047_pt1 | contig 13934 bp, 11 predicted proteins | sample TergutLab28metaG_2_FD_97872 | JGI IMG/M metagenome (GOLD analysis project Ga0123354, IMG submission 97872) | Labiotermes labralis P4 segment gut microbial communities from Petit-Saut dam, French Guiana - Lab288 P4 | ecosystem: Host-associated > Arthropoda: Insects > Digestive system > Gut ... | reverse complement strand
TTAGAGAAATTACCTAAAATATACTAACCCACAGCAATAAGGAGAGCTCTCCAAAAAAATCCTAATACCAATAGGTAGCATGCTAATGTAGCTTACTCTAAGTCTCGTGATACAACCTGAAGAAGGCCCAAAGATAGGGCCGAAACATGTAGTTGTAACCTCCTATAATAGCCAATAAAACAGTTGTGTTAGACATAAGTGCCACGCACTAACATTACCAAACGATTGTACAACACACAACGGGGATGACGCACATAAGAATTCAGCCCAACACATACCCAATATCAATAAATCTACATTTGTATACGGCGCCTAAGACTCTATCTTTGTTTAATATATATATATATATATATATGTGTGTGTGTGTGTGTGTGTGTGTGTACGAGGCTTGTTCAAAAAGAGACAAAACATTTTAAATAGCACACCAACCAGCATAGAGAGCGCACTTTGGCTACTGACCGCACCTAGCGTCAAGTTTTGACAACAAACTGCTATTTGTCCCGTTTCATTGTGAGCATTAGTCGTCGAGCTACATCCGCTGAACTGAGCACGTGTACTAGCTTTTCGTCGGATTAGTGACAAAGTGACACTGAAAGAGCTTGAAGAACAACGCGCGCGTGTGTTTGTGAAATTTTGCTGCAAACTTGGTAAAACGTTTACAGAGGTATTTCAGTTGCTTAACCAAGCATACGGGGAGGACTGTATGAGCCGAACGCAGTGCTGTGAGTGGTTTAAGCGTTTTAAAGAGAGCAGAATGTCGGTCGGTGAAGAACACAGGCCTGGACGAACTTCCACATTAACAAACGACGACCATGTCGAGAGGGTCCATGCTGTGATTCGTGGAAATCGTCGTTTAACTGTCCGAGAAGTTGCTGACGAAGTGGGCACCAGCATAGGATCTTGCCATCAAATGTTTACTGGAAAACTTCAGATGCGTCGCGTCAGTGCAAAATTCCTGCCGCATTTGTTGACTGACGATCAGAAAAATAACCGTGTTGAAATCAGTCACGAACTGCTTGCCAATGCAAATGGTAATGAAAATTTTCTTAAGATCATCATAACAGGAAATGGGATGTGGGTTTATGGGTATGATGTTGAAACCAAGATGCAATCGTTGCAGTGGATGGGGAAAGAGTCTCCTCGACCAAAAAAAGCACGGATGAGCCTGTCAAAGATCAAGGTGATGTTGGTTGCGTTTTTTGATGGGAAAGGCATTGTCCATCATGAATTTGTACCCCGTGGTCAGATGGTAAACAAACAGTTGTACCTGGATATTTTTGCGCGTTTGATGGATGCTGTGCTCAGGAAGAGGAATGAATTGTGGGAAAACCAGACTTGGATGTTGCACCACGACAATGCGCCGGCTCACACGTCGCTCCTCATCCGCAGTTATCTGGCAAAACATCAGACATCCGTTGTGCCCCATCCACCCTATTCTCCGGACTTAGCCCCGGCAGACTTTTTCTTGTTTCACAAACTTAAAACCTCTGTGAAAGGACGCCGTTTCCAAACCATAGAGGAGATTTAGGAAAATGAGATAAGAGAACTGCGCTCTACCACAGAAAGTACTTTCCAGGAAGCATTCCAAAATTGGAAGAAAGGTTGGGAACGGTGTATCGGCAGTAGAGGAGACTACTTTGAAGGTGACAGTGCTTAAAGTACTGTAAAATGAGCAATACAGACTTTATAGCAACAGTTCGGTCTTTTTTAGAACACACCTTGTGTGTGTTTGTGTGTGTACATATATATTTACAAAAATATAATAAATTTATTTAATACATTCGTTAATTTACCCGCTCTTTTAAGCTCTTTCAATGTTTAAATAATATAATTTTACAATACAAGGTACAAATTGAAAGACTTCTAGAATTCCAAGAACATTAAACGTGATGATGTACGAAAAATTACATTTTTACCTTCTTTTTAAATAATTCTAATGCCAGCTTGCTGATGGTCGATTGTTGATCGAAACATGCAGATATCGTAATATATATAGTAGTGTATGAACATTACGAAGTGTTGCTACTGTTGTCTGTAATCACTGGTTCCTACTCATATTTCGTAAATATCATAAAGTAGGCTTAATAATTCGACGACATACAGCGCTCTTAGTATTTGGAAAAAAGCCAAAAGAATACCGAATAAATGAATAATACAGAAATATAACTTATTATGAGCCAGTATAAAATCGAAATATTCGGAAAACCGTGAACAAGATTAGTTTCGAAAGTTTATCATAATTGTTACAGTTCTTCTGTGGTCACTGCTAAAATTTGTCTTCTTAGAAGGTGGATCAGAAGCTTGTAATAACTGAAAGCTTGTCAGACCCTCTGCAGGACTGCCTGATAGTAGTCAAAATGACTCTCCTCTCCGACTGAGTCAAGTGTCTGACAGTTCCAGGAAAGTGAAAGAAAGGGGGAGGTTCAGAAAAGTTGAAGGAAGGTAGAAGGAAGGGAAGGAAGATCATTAAGTAAGAAATAATATAAGAAATGTGAATAGGAAAAGAAAAAGTATTTCCATGCAGAATTCTTAACGCCTGCTGTCTTGCTGTACACATTTTCACCTAGAACACTGCGTAATTTTATGTTTTTTTCCCCCCTGTGTTCAGCATAGGCTTATTTCGACATTCAGGTAAACCGAGCTTTCGTACTTTCTATAATTCAGTCAACAAATAGAATTTGTTAGGCGGAATTTGGACTTTCGTAAAACAGCTGACGAATGTGTTTGCCAATCAGCACTTGACTACCGGCAATGTTGCCATCTTAGTCTATAAGCAGACGTTTATTTTTGCACCTAATTTTTTTGCATCTTTCTATCATTATTTTATAGAAATGATGGAATACGGAAAATGACTTTGCCGATACAAGAAAGAAGAAGTGTACGTCTCGTTAGCTTAGAACGTTTGGAATACAGAAGAAAATCATTAGTCTTTCCAAACCCGGCGAATCTGTGACCTCAATCGGAAGCTCACAGAAAATCATATTGACGACTTTTAACTGTACAGTAAAAGAATAAAATAAAAGAACACATAGGAAATTCTGGAAATATTTCCTTGAGGACTCCATATTAAAGCGAAGTGTGGTGGTGGATCAAATTCAGAAATCTTTATAATACCATGGGTGTACTGCCAGTTTTCATGAAAAGCTATTCAGTTTCCTGGCTCACTGGAACAGTTTTCTAGAATTGGTTTATTCTTCATTTTCTATCAATAATCTGCTACTATTACTACAATCATAATTTGGCCTTCGGGGTAATGTTAATTTTTGACATTGCCTCTGAACCTCCACGATTATTTGTGTTTCTGCCTCCACATGTCACTTTCGCTGTTCAGATGAAATATCAGTTATAGTCACGTTCAAGCAGCTGTGTTTGAAAAGCACAACCAGTCAAACTATTTAGGCAAACACCAAGAATGCGACACCTATAGTGAAGGAAATCTGGAATGCCTAAACAATATGGAAAGAAATCAAACATCTTGGAAATTATTTAATTTTTTGCGAGGTTCTGAAAAAAAAAGACTTTTTCTCCACACACCATAAACACATTTTTTTTGTGAGAGAGACTGTAGACTGTGTTAAATGAGAGGCATGAACTGAATCTTTAGATGTAATTCAGGTTAATCAAGGGAGAATATAAACGAATATAACCCATATCCGAAAATATTTAACAGGAACTCAGAGTATTTGATAGGAATACAGTTTGCTGCACGTTCCTTTATATAGAGGTGAAAACGATGACGTTGAAATTCCTCTTGAAATGTATTTGACGAAAATTGATAAGGTGAACTTACGTTCGTCATCAGAAATTCCTGCTCAGTCCCTAGCAAAGTCACAAACAGGAAGTCCTTCTTTCCAACATAAAAGGTGAAAGTAAATGTCGCTATATAACCTGTCATAAGCACAGAGGGTGAGTTGAGGTTTAGCCGTACTATTTCTTTAACCTCGGCTCTAGGTGGGTTGTGTGATAAGCGCCACGCTTCGACCACCTTACTCCAGTGAATAACCCGGTACTCAATGTATGGGAAGTTGGAAGGATCCAGGACCGGTCTGGACCGGTGAAGAAAAAGCGCTTTCACTGGGATTCGATCTCCGGACCGTCCACCGAGTCGCCACACCGACTACGCTATTTTGGCCCATTCTTTCGAAAAAATACAATTAAGGTATTCTGTGTACTTATTGTCACTTTAAGTTAACTGAAATAATTAGAATTTTACCTCAGGGCTTCTTTAGATATGAATTTTTTTCTGTCACTATTTACTATTTAGTCTAGGACATAAATCTTTAATATTTGAACTAATCATGCATACACCGTATAATAATATGGAGCGTAAAATGACATATTTACATCATAATTACGGATTTTACACTTTTTTTTAACTCTCTGGACAAAGAACTTCTCCCTGATAAAGCGAGAGCTTTTGTTTCGACTTTCGTACATTCGACTTTTGCACACTATTCCAGCAAAGAATTTAGTACGTAACCAAAGAACTGTCTGCATACATTTTAAGGTAATTTTAAAGTAAAGACAATTATTTTTGTTGATATTTCAATATAATACAACGCAACCATATATTAGTTTTCCCTGCTTCCTACCAATGGCACTAGTTTGTGTTTCCTCTTAGCGAAATAAAAATACTATCTTCGGGATTTTCTCTGAGTTCTAGAATTTCTTTTAAACGTACCAGCAAGTAATGCGTGAAGTCAACATTGACGCCATTGCTGATCTTAATAAATTTAAAAAAATAAGTCTTCGAGGTGTGTTCAAATTGCATAAGTTCGTGAGACGATTTGTAACAATCCGTCAAATTTTTCAAAATTTAATCTGAGGAAAACACAAGCATATACAAGTATAACCAACGATGGCGATCTGAGAAGTCTTGTTCTTCTCTGTTGGTAAGGAAAATGGGTCAGTAACAAGCTTGGCAATGTACGCATAACGTAAAGTTTTAGCGCTTTTCCTTCACCAGTGTTGCCATGTAAAAGCAACAATGCTTTCCCTCTTTATTACAGTTGACTTAAATGTGGCTGTAAACAAGATACAAATGCTGAGTTTTGGTATGAAAATGCAGCAAAGATTTCCATGTTTTACTGTTGCCAAGCTATTAAATATTTCTTTATTGTGTGAAAAATGTAACTTAGTTAGATCATCAAATAAATTGTCCGATAGTTTTGTCAGACTCTAACGAAATTTGGGTTTCCTATACACACTTTTATAAAAGTCTGCAGCAGTAAACTTCACAAAAATCCGTCCGGTGGGAGCAGAATTTTTACATGTGTATAGACAGAGAGAAGGACGAACGGACGGACAGGCATGACGAAGACAAAATGGGCTTTGTGACTATGTGGATGGCGACTATAAAGGAAATAAGATGTCTAACCCTTGACCTGGTAGTTTGTAATTTGTTCCAAAGAGCGGATGTTAGACTTTTTCTTCTTCTGGACTCAGATTAACATTTCTAAAACCTTACTCTAGTCCTACTACAGAGGAACACAAAATTCAGCTGGTTCAGCTGAAATGTCTTATAGATCTACAACGCATAACTGATTGAATCGAGTCGATGGTGTTATCGGTTAGTCTGATGGACGCTGTTTGACGGATGTCGGCATTGCCTTTGACCCTGCAGAGGTTGTGCCAAGTAGCGACAGCAGCTGCCGTCTGGTATGAATGATGGCTTGTTCAGGCGCAGCGAGGCGAACTGCTCGACAAGCTAGGCAATCAATCTCTCAGTCAGACAACGTTAACTCGTTTTGCGAAGTTTCCTATTAGTTTAAAGGAATACAGATTTATAAGCCAGACTTTGTGAAGTGATTTGCAGGAAATGCAATAAACAGCCTGCAGGTAACACAAGCATTTAGCACACCGACGCATGTCTACGCACTGATATGTTATACCAAACACTCAACTGAAGTGAGAAGATGTAAGAATGGGGAATTGAATTACCTCAACACCACCTAAGAAGTTACGCAGTGTCACTACAAACCGGAAGACCGTGAGCTCGATTCCCGATGGCCTCATTGGGATTTTTTATTGACTAAATCCTTCTGGCCCACTATGGCACTGGGTTCGACGCAGCGTCTAACAGGAATGGGTACCACAGATGTCTCCTGGATTGTAAATGCAGCCGTTGCATAGGGCAGACAACCCTCCCACCTTCGCATGCCTAAGATTTCTGGGAGTCTCAAACTCCTGGAACATTAATGACCTGTCTACCCTTGTGTATGGATTGCTGTACATTTGTAAAATTTAACAACAAACTCTTGAAGAACACGTTTACTTATTGATTAATGCTCCGTAATATTACGGCTTTAATTAATTAATTAAGAAATTAACAAATAAAAACGTTGTGCAACAAGTTGATGTTAAATTTTACATATGTAATATAGTTGCAAGGAAAATGTACAGCATTACATTTGCTTTACTTATCTAAGAATTTTCCGGCTGTGTGAGAAGTGATATAGAAGTCTCTGTATAATTGAACACGTCCTAGCAGAAGACAACAAAGTGACAGGACTTATAATTACAGAAGGCAGAGAAGTCCCATGAAGGTTAGAGTCTTAAGTAATCTACTGCTGCATCTCAAATTCTAAGGGACTTAATAATTCAGTTTTAAAATTCTGAACCTTAATAATTTTTATATACTTTTATGATGCATATTTTAGACAATATTTGAAGTTTAATAATCATTTACGCTTAAATTTTACAGATTCCTGATAACAACTCTTTTACAAAGAGCAATGTAGTACTACATTACTAACAGCGTAGCCACACATCGGCAGATGCAACAACTGGAACAAAGACGTTATACACATGATAGTGTTGTACCTGACACTAAAATGCACAGCAAAGTTTAAAATAAAAACACGCAACACAAATAACTGCAACTCTATATTAAATTTCTTTTCGAACTCAAAATTAAGTGCGGTGCCTTCAGGGCGACTCACCAGGCAAACTTCACACAACGATTGCTCATTGCGCATTAATTGCTCGCGGATATCTTTCATGTGCTTTCTGTCTGCGAATGATTTTTTACGTGATGCGTAATATAACTGATTGAGAACAAACTGTGTACGGTGAAGGAGGCGGAGTTCTTTCGTGATCTAGATGTAGGTCGGAAAATAATATTAAATTAATTTACAGAAATATGATTTTAGAGCTTAAAAAGATTTACGTGTGTTTAAATAAGGAACACAATACAGTGTTTTACAATCTGATTTCATGAAATGGAAAAGTCCCTTTTCAACCTAAAATTATAAATTTTAAAGCTGTGTTACCATTGCCCTCCGTCGAGTGGGTAGCATTTTACTTTATGTTCCAAAGCCTTGGTCCAATTCTACTTTCGAGAGCCAAGATATCCTGACAGTATTTTTGTTGATACTCCATTAACGTCTCCAGATAAGCCGCTCACACAACACCACGACTGTCCACTTCGTCATCGTTTCCATCTAATTTTCCAGCAAAAATAAAGTTACCATTGATGACAAGAATGTAAGGTACTGACGTCTCCAAATAAACGATAAACTCAAAAATAACGAAAGTGTTAAATATTTAGTACCTTGGTTAGTGTTGATGGTTATTCATTCAGCCAGACTTTTTTTCTCACCTACTCATTTGAGTTTCAACATCCTGATTGTAAGAAATTAATTCTTTCTCCTGAATAAATGGATCATGAATTTCGCTTCATTTTCTGGTTCAACACTTTGGAACAAATTGAACACTGCAGACCCATTCGATGGCAGCTACTTTTTTTATCTGTCTGTTGAGTTTGAGAAGAAACTGCTGGGATTAATGATCTGCTTTGGAAGAGTTGACCTTAGGAAGTGGGAACTTAGCGTAAAAGCAAAGGATATGCCAAGTGTAACTACTTGATCACACTGAGATGCACAACATTTTTTTTAAAGATTATAATTTTAATTTTATCTTCATTTTTATTTTCCGTAGATACAAATCTGCTACTAATGAAGACAGTATACATTACATTATAAAATTACTACCTGTTAAAATTAACATTTAATTCGTAGATCGAATTTACGTGTATCCAAGTCCTTGTTAAGACATGGTTCTTACGAACCTCGGATAAGAATTATAGAGCCACAAAGGCTATTGTTGATATTTTTTCGAATTTATTGGTAATACACTGCGTAACAAACACCGTTGTAACTGAAACAGAATTTTCGACACTGTCAATAACAGTTCTAGCCATGGACATGATCTTCAACCAATACTTTTCACGTCCCATCCTAACTGTTTATTCGCTATGCATCTTACTATCATCCCCCATTCCTTTTCTGTTTTACAACAACCCTCAATTTTCTTTTAGTCTGTACTACATCTCCTCCAAACGCCCTATTTAATCTAGTCCCCAGTATTTCACAGTCCTAACAATACATGCAATGTGCAGTACAATGTTTGTGTATGTAATATCTTACACGATTCCATCCTTTTTTAATCGAAATATTTTTGTGGTTAGGTTAGGTTAGGTTAGGTTAGGTTAGGTTAGGTTAGGTTGTCATGCACTTGTATTTTAAATTCTTTCCTCATAGTGAGAAGCTGCATTTTAAAGCCATACACAATAACGAAGAGTACTGAAGCTACAGGAGAACTATATTATAGATCTCTACTAACGACCTAATCGACTAGAGAATCTAGAAGTCGAAACTGAAGAGGAAGTAAATGTAGAAGTGAAAGGTTCTCATATTTTGCAATTTAAAGTGGAAATACTATCAAGGAGATAAGGGATAAGAAGGCTACAAGGGATAATGTTGTACCTGGTGACGTAATAAAATTGTTGGGAGAAGATGACCTCCGAATAATGAAGCAGCTGATCAACAACATTTGTGAAACTGGAAAATGGTCCAAAGTTTGCAATAAATTTAAAATTATTGACTTCAAGGAGAAGCAAAAACCTACAAATTATCTCGACATTCGCACAATCTGCTTCATAGCAAATACTGCAAAAATAGTAGGGAGGATACTTAAAAGAAAGATTGAAAGGAAAATTGAGGATGTATTTCGATTAGACAATTTTGAATTTAGAAGAGGACAAATAAGTACGAATGCAACTGGGACGCTGGCAATCAGAATAAACTGCTGACTTGCATGAGAAATTGTGTTCTTGTTTGAAGGACTGACAGAAGATATCTGACCGTGTAGAGTGGACCAAATTAATGCAGATCCTAAAGGAAACTGGTATCAACTGGGTCGAAAGACGCTTCATCAAGAAAATGTACATGAATCAGAGTGTTAAACTTTGACTGGACCAAGGGGGACAAGAAGTGTGAAGATTGGAAGAGGATTTAGACAAGGAAGCTCTCTGTCTCCGATTCTATTAAACTTGCTCAGCGAATACCTTACCAAGGAAGTTCTTGAACGGGTTGAAGATTTCAAAATAGGAGGACAAGTAACTCACACTGTGAAATATGCAGATGATCTTGTGCTACCGGCAAAAGGAGAAACGCAGTTATAGGGCGTGATTGATAGTCTAACTGCAGTTGAATCTTCATGTTTGCGCCGTGAATCAATGACATTCAAACACTTTATTATCCAACTAATGCACCAATATAAAATTCGTACATACAATTAAAATTATAATACAATACTAAACAGTGTACGTCAGCACAACCACTTTATTACTCAAGACATTTACATAGGCTACATGTTTCGACTATAGATAGTCATCTTCAGGCATGCGAGATCATATGATAACACGCCCACTCCTACGGAGCAGCAACAAGAAACGTACTTCGACGTCATCAGTAAATATGTAGTATCCCATAGCTCCAAAAACAACCAGATGGTAACGGGACTTACATTTGTAAAATGGTGAACACCAATACACCGTTTTAGGAATTTTATATATTTTAATTTTTTATTACACAATTTGTATACCACATTTTACGAGACAAATGATCCAATTTTATGTATTCCACTGTTGTAAACACAATTTGCACGTCACACCCTTTGAGAAAAATGATTAAATTTTATGTATTTCATGGATGTAAAGACGATGGGATCCCAGGGTGTGCATCGCATCTTGTGACTTAAATGACAAAAATAGGCCTGAAGATGACTATTTATAGTCGAAACATGTAGCCTATGTAAATGCCTTGAGTAATAAAGTGGGTGTGCTGACGTACACTGTTTAGTGTTGCATTACGTTTATAAGCACATCGTGATGCTTCCATTCAAAAAAAGAAAATTATAAAATATTAAAAAATGCTCCAACATGTTTCGGATCGCAGAGGATCCATCATCAGGGAGCCTTGTACAGTGTTTGGCTGAAATTACAAAAATGGTTCTATCGTGTCCGTTGATATGGACGTGGTCGGTGTTATGGCAGCATGATCTGATTATAATTTTAATTGTATCTACGAATTATATATTGGTGCATTAGTTGGATAATAAAGTGTCTGAATGCAGCTGAATGATGTTAGGGAATGGGAAAGAGTGCGGAAAAAGCTAAGGTGATAAGAATCTCAAGGCAACCATCTCCACTGCAGATTATGACAGGTCAAATTAAACCGGATGTTGTGTGATATTTAAATTATCTGGGTATCGTGATAACAAATGATGCAAGATGTGTACGGGAAATTAAATCATGAACTGCCATGGCAAAAGCCCTTTCATCAGGTAGACCCTTTACACAAGCAAACTGGACTTAAACGTAAGGAAGAAACTATTAAAGAGCTACAAATGGGGTACAGCTTTGTATGGTGCTGGAACCTGAACACTTCGGATTGTAGGTCAGAAATACTAGGACAGGTGTGGAGCGTGGTGCTGGAGAAGGACGGAGAAGAACAGTTGGACCGATCGTATGAAAAATTGAGAAGTATTACAGGGTCCAGGAGAAGAGAAATATCCTACAAATCAATAAAAAGAAGGAGTGCTAAATACGTTGGTCACATCTTGCGTTGAATCCGCCTCTAAAACACGTTATTGAACTAAATACAGAAGGAAGGACAGAAGTGACGAAAAGACGAGCAATAATGGATAAGGAAACAGTGGATGACTTAAGGAAAAGATAGAACATTGGGAACTGAAAGAAGAGGCACTAGATCACATTCTTGAAAGACTCCCTTTGCAAGAGTCGAGGGACCTGAAATAAGACACAATACGTAATCAAAAAATGACGCAATAGAGGGACAATAATATTATTTTGAGTGACATAATATTTATCACTCCATAGTAAATAAGGTATTATCGCGCTTCAGGAAAGAAATAATACGCATTTCTAACATTTATTCTATTAAAAATTTTATTCTAGATCTGAAAAATAATTTTCCGTTCTTCTATTTATTGAAGTGTGCGCTGTATAAAAATAGTATAAATAATATGCCTTTATGAATTCCGGATATATTCGATCTGAGTTTCTTGCAAAATAGTGATTTTGTTATCCTTATTGTTGCACCGTGCATATCGTCGAGTTATTTAATTAGTATACCAACTGATGCACATACATAAAATGTTCACATTAAAACACTAAAACTGCTCCGACATGTTTCCATCCTAAGATAATCCTCACGCAGCGAAGCACAGGACGCACGCCCGCAGTAAGACACTCTCAGCAACATACCCTCACATAACACGACATGCTGCCACAGCACCCTATTAGTACAACGAAGTTAATCAGTGACTATTTTTAATTGTGAATTTAACAAGGAAAGTATAGCTCCCTAAAGATGATCTTAGGATCGAAACATGTCGGAGCAATTTTAATGTTTTAATGTGAAACTTTTATATATGTGCATCAGTTGGTATACTAATTAAATAAGTGATTTTGTTAGACACAGTCAATATATGATCTGCTGAATGCTGTTAGTGTACTATTAAATTAAACGGATAAATACAATAAACCTTCTGCAATGGAAACTGCTTAAGGGGTAAAAATTTCTGTCCGTTACTTTTCCGTTATAAGCTGGTTTCAGTGCAGTCCGTGAGGTGAATTACAATTATGGAGAAGCGTAGGGGAATATCTGGTGTTGTTATTGTTTGATACTGAAGTTTCAGCCAGTGTTCAATATGATAAATTAAGTACAGATCTCTCCATAACATGCTATGAAGATACACAGGGGGAGTAGACGTATAGTTCCACTCATTCTTAACTCCGGCACTAGATGAGGTGGTTGATCAGCGCCACTCCCTGGTCTCTTAACCATGGTAAGGGCCCCCGCTACACATTTATGAAAGTTTTGGTGTGTTTCACAAACCAACTGGACGGGTGTGGAGAAAAGAAAATCTTTTTTCTGCATAGGGTTTCGAAGGTTGAACTGTCCAGCACGTAGAAAGTCGCTAACCTGGCCCCCATTATAAATTAGGCCTATATATATTCTTTTTTTGAGTGGGGGGCGTGGAAGATTCAATTCTCCTGGGACGAACAGTGCAAGAAGTTTGTTTGACCCCGAAGATTAAGAAGGTATGATCCTTCAAAAGTCAGTATCTATTAACACACTGACAGCGTAACAGTTCAGAAGACTTATATAATTGGGTAAAACCGCTGAGAAAACCCCGGAATTTTAAAGGTTTTTCTTATGTTTAGCAAATCTGGTCATTCCAGCGCTAGGACAATTTGGTGCTAGAATTCACAGGCATTTTTGCAGCTCCACCAGTGAATGTCGCTTTGCAAGTCGATGCTCTTCGACTGCCAACTAACACGCCTGAAGCCTTCCAAATTGCTATTCCAGCTTCCTTCTCACACCCCCTCTACCGCCGTTTCCTACTAAAAAGGTAGGAAAAGCAAGGGGGTTTCCGCCCCCGAACACGCGCCGTTACTTAGCGAAAAAAGAGGAAGCAGGTCTTTATTTCTAGCGGTGGAGCTGGTAATTCCACAGTGTGCGATCCAGTGAAGTCAGTAAGTAGTAAGCAGGACCAGGATGTTCGGACACAAAGTATGACGTAATGCTTCGAAAACGTGAAGAAGGCATGTGTAAAGCGGAAGCAACAGTTGAGCATCAAGCTGAGAGGAAGTGCCAAGTGTTACCTAATTCTGCAAATATCGCAACGGTAAGAGACAGGTAATTTTGTCCCTATGAAAGCTGTAGGTTAGTGGATATGTAACTCCGCTCTTTGCTTCAGGTGGAGGTGAGGGACTAGATTTCCTCTTAGTCTACATTAACTCCGAGTCAAGATCGCTAATATCTATTGAATAGGAGGCTTCCTGGATGTGGCATTCGTCCGTGAAAGTTATGCAGCAGTGGAAAAAAAGTCATTATGTTTGTAAAAACACAACACCCCCGTCGCGTTACTACAAAGGTACTAATTAAGATAAGAATACGTGGTGGCTTTTAATCTTACGTTGAGGCATCCCCGTTGTGTATGTAAAAATGAAGTAGTCTAAACGTATGTCAAAACACAACTAGTTTATTAGCTGGGTGTTAATGAAACAACATGTTTCGGCCTAATCGGAGGTCATCATCAGGTTTACAATTTTGGCTGTAAGAGGCTAATAAAAATGCGAATGGCGGATGTTGAGATCTCATCATGCTTTACAAAGCATATGTGAGATCTCAAGATCCGCCACTCGCATTGTTATTAGCCTCCTACAGCCAACATTGTAAACCTGATGATGACCTCCGAGTAGGCTGAAACATGTTGTTTCATTAACACCCAGCTAATAAACTAGTTGTGTTTTGACATACGTTTAGACTTTACTTCACGTGGTGGCTTACCTGCAGTACCCCGGCAAGCACGTGGGCAGCTTGACTCTAATTTAATAACTTCGAACACTCAAATAGCAATTTCAATAACGTCAACATGTAGAGTAACCAAATGATTAAACATAGAGACACACTGGTGGAACATTAAATGTATCATCAGACACAAAAACCGCAGCACTGAGCACAGCAATCAACTGATCAGAGCTCTCTCCAACCCCTCAGGCGACAGACGACTCAAACGATTATGGCCGGAAGACTTAGCTCAATAGCACAACTCCAGTGAAC
>Ga0123354_10011046_pt1 | contig 13935 bp, 10 predicted proteins | sample TergutLab28metaG_2_FD_97872 | JGI IMG/M metagenome (GOLD analysis project Ga0123354, IMG submission 97872) | Labiotermes labralis P4 segment gut microbial communities from Petit-Saut dam, French Guiana - Lab288 P4 | ecosystem: Host-associated > Arthropoda: Insects > Digestive system > Gut ... | reverse complement strand
CCAATATCTCCGTAACCATTGAACTTTGGATATAGGTGTTTTGGGTTATATCGGTATAGTTTGACCTAAGGAACACTCTCCCGAAGTTAGGTCCTTTCCTCCTGGGACACCCTGTATACTGTAACACCCAATGATTCATATCTCAATCTACCTGTACAAAAGTGAATTTTCAGTTGTAATTTTAAATTTACGTACTTTTAATGAACTGCAGATAACAGCTTAGTGGCCATAACACATAACCATGTTATCTTCTGATAAAATATAATAAATAGTTTTGTTGATGGTGATAACTACACTGCCAGATGTGAGTACAAAACAGTAAACAGCAAAATAAAAAGACTGACTGGTTGTTGGGGTACACATTGTTGGAACAGCATTTTGGTATGTTTCTGCTGTAATGAATATTCATACTGACAAACATATATTAATTTCTAATACAGAGTGGGCCAAAAGTAGGTATACAGTATAGCAACCAATTAGTAGTGCATCTGTATATCTACTTATGGCCCACTCTGTATTTGAACATCTGTTAATTGAGTGTTTGTAAATGAGGACTTATACAAATATGCTGTAGGAAATATCACTTATGTATAGCACTTACAAGGACATTAGTCCGATCCACATCAACGGTGCTTTCATATCCAAAGTTTGATGGGATTCCTATAATTGCTCCTCTTGTTGTGTGTGTGCATCCTGCATGGAACACATCAAATCCATACACAGTGAAAGGTTTAATAAGTTTACTTGTCTTATCAGGTAACTGCATATCATCCATGACATCCCTTATGTATTTTGTAACTCTGGCTGGGAGTGGGACACCTATTCCAAGTCTGTGAATTAAATATAAATTATGTTGTTTCTGCATCCTTGTTTTGTTGCAGGTATTATTGTTTATACATTACATCTGATTAACAAACATGTGGCTCACAGGTATAGCACTTGTCTGAACTTACAGAACCTACTGAGTCAAACTTGACCAGGTGTAGCTAACTCACGATTTTTCTGTACTTATTTGTATACGTGAATGTCAGGATTTTATTTTAAATAAGACTTAACTCTTAAATATTCCTCTCATATATAATCATATTCAATGCATCATTCCTCATTCAATAAAAGTACTATGTTGGGAGGCATTTGTTATATTTCTACATAATATGACCATTTTAGCAACTTTCCCATGCAGGAAATTACAGGGTACTTCTGGAACAGCACTGTCAAATAGGCTTTGCACAACTAATGAAGGGAAGGTTGTGCTCCATTTGACAAGCATTTACAATAACCCTAAAATCCATTATTGCAGAAGCTAACTTATTAAAATAAAATCTTCATTTTTATGTCGGGAGATGACTGAAGCAGAATCTGAAATGGCAAATGTCATTTTATATTATGGTGAAATTCATTGCTTCAGGTTTTTGGTTAGCATAATTATGTTTACTCCACGTACAAACACACCAAGCCTTAGAGAACCAGTCTGTCCATGGCTGATGCTTATTACTTAAATGTTGTGAAGACTTGCTATGTGTTCTTATAGGTATCTGGCATACTTTGCTTATTGAAGAATTAATTCTGAAAGGAGGGGACAGGAACAATGTAATTACTTGGCCTGCTACACGGTTTTCTGCCACCACTAGAGCTCTGCTTTATATATGAGGGTGGGAAATGATGCTGCTCAAGTTTTCTGTTCATACTCATTTCACTGCAGTTACAGAGTATCTATCAAGAATACTAGTGAAGAGGTTTATTGTCAGGAAGTGTGATGGAATTTGCTGGTGTCAGGTAGGTAGAAGAGATATTTCCCTAGCTGTGCAACTTAGTTTAGAAAAATTGTTATGGTGAAATTACCTCCAAGTTCATCATCGCCACTGTAAAAGTCGTTTGTGAATTGTTATAGTGACCATCAAATTACTTTATAGCCAATGTTCTGCACATTTATGAACTTACCCATACATTTGAACAATTTCTTGGTACTTGTTAAGTAAAAATGTATGAAAAAGAAAATTTGCCGACGGTATACCGATTCCTAAACAACATACTCCTCTAAATACAAATTGTTTTCCTTGGTCTGTAGCGAACCAAGTAAATGCTTTTTGAGCATTCATTTTTCTGGTCTCAAAAGTTGTACATCCCCACCTCCTCTGCACTACAAAGCATCAAACCTACGACACCCACCCTACACGCCACGGTAAACCAATTGACTGGCTATCACGGATTACAGCATACTATTCCATAAATATTTAAATTTCCGGAACGATGGTAAGGACGACTGTATCTCTTGTGACTCCCGTGCATGGGGCACGGATGTAGGCCTTTATCAATTTTGATTTAATCTTTGATGTTACCATCTCTGGCAGGAAATGTCGCTTAAGTAGTGTGTGGTTCCGGGCTACCGTGGTACCAAGTACCTAGATCATCCGTGTGTAGTACGTGACCCATGGTCTTTAATTTGTATTTCGTAGTTATTGCACCGTGCGTAAGTGTGGTCAAGTTGTTTTCTGTCTGCAATGTGTTCGTGATTTAGGTCAGGGAGTGTTGGACACTTACGAGTTAGAGGTAGAGGTGATTGAGGAACGTCATTGAACTTGCGTAGTATCTGTAGAAGAATAACATTTATGATTGTCTTTATTATTTGCGTTTGCTAAATGTCTACGTGTTGTATAGAAAAGTTGTGACAGTGACAGCCTTGCCACACGATAGGTACTTGAGTACGTGCGGAAGGGCTAACTTCATGGAGTGATTGGTGATAATATGGCCGATAAGTTGGGCTTAGGGCCAGAAGTGCGTGAGTTGAAACTCGGACCAAGCTTTACTAGCAGCCGTGGTGAATCTTTCCACACTTTACGTTGTAAGTTTTTACACGGTACTTGATCAACCATATGACATTACAATTAATGCGTTTGAGAGTTTTATTTTTCCCCCCACATTACTGGTTCTGTTTCATATTATCAATAAAGTGAGTTGATATCCGAATTTTTCAGATGATTTCAAACCTGCAAGCGTGGATGTTAGCAAGGTTGCAACTGTCGATGTTGGAACAAGCCAGCAAGTGACAGTAACTGTTCCACATCTAGATGGGGCTGGAACACCACACACTGTGTTCAAGGGATCACAACGCCCATATCAGAAAGAATGCGTCCTTATTATTGATAGGCTGACGGGAGAGATTACCCTAGAAAAACTGAGTTCTACTATCCAAGTTAAGAAAACGAGGTAGGCCCATAACATGTTAATTAGGTTCATATTATGTCATTCATTTTTAAAATGCAGCTAAAACATGTATTCTTGGCTGCATTGTTAGGGTCCAGTAATATACTCATAATGTGAGGATTTTCTTGTAAAGTTTAGCAAATATTGGCCTGGCAAGAATTCTCTTTAGGTACATGCAGGTGTGCAATTGCAATAAGAACTTGCTGCATGCAGTATCATGACAGTAGTTGAACTGCATGATTATGGAAGAACAGTGCAGAGTTTCTTATACAGGTGTTGCTTGAACAAAACTTTTTAAATAATCAATACAACAAGGCATTCTAAACTTACCATATGTCACAGAAGCTTCTAAAAGTGATCCTCTTTTGCCTTTAGGCATGCCTTGTAGTGCATAAACCAGGTCTGTAACACATTCTGAAGTTTATCCTCAGGATTTTAATGAATTACTTTCATTATTTAATCTTGAGACCTTCATCTATGTACTGATAGTTAACGATACACATTTCAGGAAATACCCTATTGATTTTTTTGAGGGGGGGGAGGGGGTGGTGAGGTTGACTGTGGGTTGATAAAAGGCTGACTTGCATGGTGACCTGAGTTAATGACATACTGGAAAGTATTAGCCAGTAATTTAGTGAATACTTAAAGACCAACAAAAGACCCAATTTTTGTACCGTGTTATGTTGGGATTTCTATTGTTGTATGTTATTCATTTTCTGCATTGACTTGTTCTCTGCAGTAAAAGCATTTGTTATATCTGACAAATGGTGGCTGTGGATTATGACTTAGTTGTGCACACTTTACAACAACCAACTGCAAGAACGAATCTTGCTGTGTATACTTAGACTGAATGCAGACTCGAGCAAAACATTTGCTTGTGCTAAGCATCTTAATGGTATGTGAATATTGATATTTAACCATGCCTTAATGTTAGCATAGGTCCATCCTGTGTTGCTTCTTCTTGTCACAAACTGAAGCCATGATCCAAGTTTTTGGCAGGCTGAGATCTCCACAATTGTATGGGTGTTCATGCTTGTGGGAAAGCATGAATTTGACAGTGACAACTTGCTGTTCAATCATATATCTCTTTGCAGCAGTAATGGAATTCAGATCTTATGGCAGAAAAACCTGAGCAAGCAGAATATTCAGTCACAGTTTTGTGGACTTTACAGATCACTTATGATGTTGGCAACTTACGCATTGACAGAGGGCAAAACATCTGTAGTTTGTGCAGTTGCTAAGTGTTTTTCTCATCTGTAATTATAGTGGGGATAGCATAGCTCAGTTGGAATGTGGATTAGGCTCTGAGGTGACAGACAATAGGATTAGTTTTTGATCCTGGCAGGAGCAGACCCCCCCCAAATTTCCCAGTCTCACTTAGGGCCCACCCAATCTTCTGTTCAATAGGTAGATTACTTTAGATAAAAATGTTTTAAAAGGTACCATTAAATCACAACAACATTGTATAAATATTAGTATTAGGGTGTCCACGATTAAAATAACTTCAGGTAGGCACGCTAAGGTCATGAATTGCAGTGTTAAGCCACAATAAAATACTAATATTTATCGCTGTTGCGTTTTTACGGTAACTTTAAAACATTTTGTTTTACTTTTAGAATTCAAACACAACAGGACGCCCTCAATTAATGTAAAGATTACTTTAGTGTACACTTCTATTACTTACTTTTTCAGAATGGAATCTGCTCCAAAATTGGCACCACCACCCTCCTCCTCACGCCCTTTGACTCCTGTGGACTCATTAAACTCTCATAATAAGAATAAACTGCCATCTCCACAACATCTTACCAACAAGAAGAGAACTTCTCCAAAACCCAATCATTTGGCCTCTTCCTTGGGGTGTATTCCACGTCACTCTCCGCTGCATGCATCTCCCTCATACCCCTCATCCAGGTCCCCTCCTAGAGGCCTTCCGTCTCAACACAAATCACCACCCTCATTGCCCGCCAGCCTTCCAGTGATTGGACTTGATGATTCAGATCTGGGATTTGGAAGTTCTTACACAGCTTCCCATCACTCCCAGCAGTCACTTATTCCTCCTAGAGTGTCTCCAGATTACAGCCGAACTGCAGATGATGATGGAGTGGTGCCATCAGCAGATGAGGTTGGAATCTTGTCTGAGACATCCTCATCAGAATCCAGCGATTCGTCAGGGAGTGACAGTGAACATGAAACTCAACCAAGCAATAGTGCAGTTACAATAAATGGTAAGTGTTTTTATGACAAGATGTTCTTCTTTTACATTGGCTGTATACAGCTTTTGGAGCTTGACATTATGGTACCTGAGTTTTAAACATGGTCTTCTGCAGGTTTGGTACAATTGCCTTACTGTTTCATAAAGTATGAAGTGCCTTTGTCAGTCTTGAATTGATTCAAATTCATCTGAGACATGGTGTAAGATGGGTGCAGTAGTGGTGTGTACTCATGTACTGGATAACTTGAAGTTTTGTAGCACTTGTTATACCAGATTAAAATAATTCTGTCTTAAAGTTTTGTAATTACTGTTTGTCTATACCAAACCCTAAAAGTGGGTGGGCTTTGCTAGGTCATTTCTTATGCAGTGAGCATTTTTTGTTTTGTAATTGAACATGATGACTTAAAACAATATGTTTTCTAACTTTAGGCCATGATCTATAAACTTTGCAGTGTAAAACTGACTTGGTATTGGTGGCTTAATTTGAGGGATAGAGTATCTGTGATATTTGAAATTCTGCAGTTGCTTTATTCCAGTGTGTGCTGTATTTGATATTTTCATTTAATTAACTGTCATTGTTGCATGCAGTTCATCTCCTCATTCTTATCATATATGGATATTCATGTGTCACCTGTATATGTCACTGTGACTTAGATTTGTTTCAACATTGCTTGGCTCTGTGCCTTAATTTACATTTGTTGTGGATCTGATTGCAGGTCACATAAATGGAACAGCATCTTCTCCCATCTCTATGTCAAATCATCTCCTAACAGAAGACCTGCAGCTCTCTGAATCAGGATCTGAAAGTGATTAACTGCTGAATATCTTTGTGGAGGTTGAAGTTGTGTGAGTACTTAGTATGTGGAGGTTAAAGTACTGTGGGTACTTAGGCCTGTCCATCAGACACAAGGTTCTTTCTGATGTAAGAAATTACACTGTCAGATTACTCAAATGATATTGCATTTGTTGCATTTTTCCAAATTGTTTGAGTCAGAAGCACAAATCTATTTCCAATAGACTGCATATTTTTGTGTCTTGTAAAAAAATGCAGTAGAAGCCCACTGGAGTGCCATTCTTTGTTCACCACTGCTGTGGATGCTTAAACAGGGGTGGAGGGAAATTCAGATTGTTTTTCTTTATTCTGTATTTTTAATTAATTGAGAAATGTTGTATGATGTGCAAAATGCTGGACATTGAGGGTAAATGAAAAAGGCAAAATTGTGGTGGTTATGGGGTCTATGTTTAACCTTTGTGGGGAGTACCATTTTAAGTTATTTTTTATGGTAATATATTTTTGGGAGGGGGGTGGGAAATATAGTATACCAGTTATTGTTTGAAATTTCTTTTTCTCTTTAATTTTATAAGTGGTAGTGTTCATAGCTACAATGTGCTGAATTATGCTCTTACTGGCAAGTTCTGTTTGTCGTACTGACAGATTTTCCAAAGATATTTGAGTTTCTTTTGATGTGACCTTTTCACTTGGTGTTGGGTCACAGTCTTTGCTTTCACTGTTGGTTCCATCCAAGTTATTCCATATCTTTCGCTCAGTTATCTCAATACTAATTCCTGCAAACACTGATTCTTCAGCATCTACTTCTCGGAGTTACTCTTCATTCAGCTAAACTCCTGTTGTGGTTGTTGGAAGATCTTTAATTATGGAATCTTGAATCTTGTATTTGGTTAGCTTCTTGCAATCTCTGTAAACACTTTGATAAATCCTGTGTATATGTGATGTTGCTGATTGTTTCCTAAGAAACCTTATGCCAAGCATGGTGGACTAGACTTCATGCTGCAAGATATGAACAAAAATGTTGCTTGATTTTGGGTTCTGAGTATGGCTGTTATTGATTTTCTTTTAAGTGGAAGGCAAGTGTTCTTGTCATGACAGCTAGTTGTCTGTCATAAAATCAGAGTAGGTAGTAATGAAATAGTAGTCATATATCATATTAATAAACATGACACTGCCGGGCTAGTCCATGATATGCTCCTGATTATAAAACCCCTTAGTAGTCTGGGTCGCAAAATGATTTAATTAACTATTTAAAGCCAAGTGGTAGCTATGTGTACCACCTACATAACATACAGAAACTCCATATTTTACTCATGCACTATATTGGTGTGTGCCATGTGATTGTTACAGTTAAACACAGATTATTTCCCTGAACAGCGTCAAGTGATTGGTCTTTGTAATGGAGACAGCATGTTCTGTATAAGGCAGGGATTGAATTTTTATATATAATTTAAGTGAATTACAGTTGTCAGAGCAAGGTTCCCTATCATGTTAATGCACACACATATCAAGAGACAAACTTTCATGAAAAGGAGAGAGGTGGAATTTGTATGGAAACTGGCTTCAGATTATGCATTCTGGAGATAGTAATTGGTCGCAAACCTATTAAAATTAAGAACTGTTCTCTACAAAGGTCAGCCTTATTCTCTAACATATCATTTTCCATTTTAGTTCTTTTCTGGGCATGTTGGTTTTGTATTGATGGTACTGCGATTAGATGGTGAGCTATATTCCACAAATTGTTTTGTAAACCATTTGAGTGATGGAAGCATGATGTACATAATTTCAGAAAATTTATGTTTCTACTCAGGTATTTAACCTTTAGACGCCTAATGTCAACTATAGTGGTCGTACCGCACCGCGAACCTCTAAAGTTGCATTTTATATATTTATTCAACAAATATAGGTACTGAATATTTTAAATATGGTATATACTTTCCATTTTTTTCTCTTCAAAATGCAGTTTGTTTCATAATTCTAACATATTTGGTTCCTGTATTATTCACATTTTATATACAGGATGTGCTAAAATTAAAAAAAAATAATTCCTGCGCCAAAAGGTTAATGTGGTATGACTTGAGGTTTTCCACTGGTGAAGATTCATTTGCCAGTCATTTGAGTTATGACACTGTATAGGCTGACAGACTGCATCATGTTATAACCCTGGAAACGACTTATCATGCAGTTTTAGATTATAGTAAATGCTTCATGCTATCTGGAGGAGTGAATAATTGAATTTGGTGTGTAAAATCCAGTGAATTACTAATATGGGTTTTAAATCTTGTATGTACATAAGTTTGGTGTAGGTGTTTTGCAGAGAAATGCAATGTAAATGTTTGAAGTAAAGGACAGTGTTATTTTTCTTGTTCTGATACCTTAAAGCATATCTTTCTTGAATAAATTATACACATTGTGGGATAGCTTCAATTTAAGTGATATCTGGTGTGAGGAATGTGGATTATTAAAGGCTAAATTAAGCAAATCGACAAATTTGTCTTTTACTTTAGCAGCTAATTCTGGCCCAGTGCACATCTTTGATCACTCCCATTGTAGCACTGCAGTGACACCTGCCTGTCTCAGCTGTGCAATTCAGTAAAATAACACTTTTGCTTCTTTTGATTAAAGTTCATAAAATTATTGGCACACTTAAAAAGTGGGGGATAGAGGGGAGTTTTATGTTAGAATGTTGGTTCTTAATGGAAGGCATGAAGAGCATACATAATGAGATGAATCCAGTTAAATGTCTAGAATGAACCCACTTTTGAAGTACTGTCACCAAACTTGGGCTGTAGCATTTGTTTCAATGGTGAAAGTGAAATAACCAAACTTCCTTATTCCAGAAAGGCTAATTGAAAAATGCCCTATTCTTTTAACTGAAAATTTTCACATGCTGACCTATGATTGTTAGGTGGTGGGCTGTATTTTAAGCTGGTGGTATAGCTACTGTTTGTGGCTTGTGTACTGTCTGACTGCCTGTTGTATGTTGTTCAGAGTCCGAGAAGGCCAAGACATTCAGATAAATACATGTTAAGCTTGTAAAAGTAATAATCTGCTCACTCTCAAAATGAAGAAAGGGGTTAGTTGTTCCTACATAATCATTTGAATGAAGAAATCTTAAATTATATCAGATAAATATCTGCAAAATTTTGTAGCCTAAAATGTTGAAATTAAAATATCATAATTAATGAAACTGCACAGATGTTTAGAAAGTGAGTTACACATCTGTAGCTTACAATCATCTGCATGTAGATGTTTATTCCACCAATTTTCTGCTGCTTTGTAATACATTCTGTATCTGGGATTTGAGGGGTTGTTGATGTCACTGAAGATTGCTGTCCTATAGGATGTGATGCCATGTAGTTTGGCAGATAGATGACCCTGAAGATGGAGGCAGCAGGTTCCTGTGATGGTTGGTACCTATCTATCAAACTGCACAGAAGCACCTCCCAGATAGCAGCAGCTTCAGAATTACATGATGTTGGCTGCCTTGCAAAATAATATATGTATATGCTGAATAACTAGATGATCCAGATGATTGAAATATTAATAATAGACCCTTGAAACTGAACTCTTTTAGTATTTAAATGGGTTAGGGGTCATTTTTGGTAAGGAAAGGTGTCAGTACTTTAAATAATATAAGCTGGACATGGAAGGTAAGAGTATGCATGTTTCATATCCATTATGATAGTAATTTAATGTAACTGGCCACTACATAGACGTCTGTTTACTGCATTGCAGTATGTTTTGGGGATCACAGTGATTTGTATAGTTGTACCTCTGCATATCTAGGCACTCCATAAAGATGCATCATGGATGTGCACCTCAGCACGTTCTTAACATCTGAGGATTAGAAGGATATGAGTGGGCAGCTTCCAGCTGTGGATGCTTTATTCCCATGGAAAGATCACCTGCTTTATTTTGGCTCTTTGATCCATTATACCTGAATTTCAGTATGGTCCATGTATGGCATTGTGTGTACAGCAGTCCATATGATGCATTCAGGAGGTGCTGAGTTTGAATCTCGGCTTGGTCCCCATAGTTACTGTGACTGAAGTGTTAGGTTTTCTGTATCAGTGGTTCCAACATGTTCTTGGTTAATGGAAGATGATATAAAATTGGCCTTTTTATGCCATCATTTAAGACAGGAGCAAGGTTACTAGCAAAAAAAAATGTTATAATTTAGATAACCTGAAATAGGATTCCTCACCATTTCACTCTTTATAATTACTGTCTTGTGTCTGGCAAGTTTTAAGGTTTTTGCAGCAGTGCAGACTTCAAGCCTCTTGACGATGAGATCACTATGCTGTCTTGAAACGCTGGGAACCAGGTGCCCAATTACATGACATTACATCCCACATGAACTGATCCCTCACGTTTGTTTCATTCAGTATCATGTTCATGTGGTGTTAATTAGTGACATATGAATTATTAAAAATAATTAATATTGTGGCTTAATATCGGTGTTGCTTGCCTGAACATTTCAGATTGCTTTTTCCTTGTGTATGATTTTTTAGCTTGTATAAGAAAGGAAATTCAGTGCAGCATTAATTACAAGAGCATCTATCATGCCAATATTTGCTTCTTTTCTTATAATGTCTTAATGTAACTTGTGCGGAGGAGAGGAGAGATGCACACAGGGTTTTGATGGGGAAACCGAGGGCAAGAGACCACTTGTAAGACCTAGGATTTGATGTGAGGATAAGATTAAAATCGATCTTCAAGAAATAGGATAGGGGCATGGTAATGAACCTTCAGATTTCATAAAATGCTATGAATTGCTGAACTAGTTGTGAAATTGTTAGCTTCTCATGAAGGACTGCGCCCCGTGGACTTAGTTCTTGGTGCTAACCGTATTGAAACAAGCCATTTTACACAAAAACATGACCTCAGTTCTTTGACAGGAGATTGCTGTAAAAAAACAACAGAAGGCTCAAAATAAGATTTCTTTTATTCTCTGTATACAGTTCGATGTTACAACTCAGCTTTGAAGCATATCAGTACATATAATTCATTTGATATGTGCATATATTTGTAGTAAAGGTAAAAACTGGAGCCTTATTATGGATTATGCATTTATCAGCATATACTTTTAACTTACTGCATTTTGCATAATCATCCCCTAACAGTGCATTGCTGCATGTGAATTGAATGTTTGTTTATTGTTAGAATAGTGGTCTTCATATATTCAATATACAGTTTAATGATCAAGTTTCATACAGTTTTCTCTCTTTTAATGATAGTGCAGTAATCAAACAGCATTTTGGCTGTTTTTAGTGCAGCTGAATTATGCAGTCTACATTGTGTCTTGACGCACTGTATGGGTTGCTTCTGTCCTGTGCATTAAAACTGTACAGGGTATACCAGGAGCAGTCTGCTGTACTTGGGGAGAATGTTATGTACATTAAATTACATCAGTATAAGCAAACGTATTTATATCCGCAGTTGAACAGTCGTGGAGATATTGGTGAGATAAGTTCTGCATTTAATGATTAGCAAATACATATTCAGAAGAGGTGTTTGCAGGTCCTGTAATGTGAAAACCTGCATTAGACATTGATTAAGCAAGAAAAACTTTCACTAGTTTCATAAGAATTTTCCTTAAGTTTCCAAGTACTTTAGATAGCACACTTGCCTCCATATGACTTGGCTGGGCTGTTGGCTCAAGGGTGGACCTATGCCATGTATGGATAACAATTTATCGACAGGCACAATACATGGAACCACAAATAAACAAAATTTTTCTCGTGCCATTTTCTCTGTAACCATTAAACTTCAGGTAAGGTTGTGTTTGGTTATATTGGTGTAAATTAACCTACAAAACATTCTCTTGAAATATGAGATATTCCTCCTGCAACACTCTACAATTGCTGGTCTCTCATCTGGACCCACATGAGATTCTGTTAAAAACATTTCAACAGCAGTATGCAGAGGTCAGTCATTTTTTTTTACCACTGTATCAGCTACAAATGATAATACAGTATATATGCCATCTTCATTTCAATTGATCTGCTAGGAGGAGTGTACGGATGTTTCCACAAATGTTTATAGGTTTATTTATAAAAAGAGATTTCATGAGGGGCTGTTAAATTTTTATGTCATATCACCACCACAGTTATTGTAGGTGTTGGAGTACTATTGTGACTCAATCTCGGTGTGTCAAGGATATGTACACGGAAAATACTGACTCTGAATTTTATATTTACTGCTGTAGAAATTCATGCAGTTAGTGGCACACATTTGTAGTCCTGTATATGTGTGTGTGTGTGTGTGTTATGTTTGTACCTGCATGTCTGAAGGCTGTAATCAAAATTTGTGCTCTTCGTTGCATGTATATCTAGCCCTGTGAATTTGTGTGCATGTACATGGCCACAATGTACTGACAGTGAAGCTCGTGTTAGTTGCCTTTTGTTCTGTTCATAGTTTTTACACATTTAAATCTTTATTCTAGAATAAGGCACCATTGGAAATTACAGAATATCACTTCCCTTTCTGACAGTAGTCACACATTTGTTATATAATATAAACCAACAAAATGCACCTTTCCTAAATTAATATTTTTAATTTATGGTGTCTTCTACATGCTTGACACCCAAGGGTTCATCTTCAGGAAGACAGTTGTATGGTATGGTGTATTTTACATGCATCAGTATAAGCAGTCTTGTAGGTAGAAGAGTACTTATACTGATGCATGTAAAACATACTATACCATACCTGTATGTAAAACCATCTTCCTGAAGATGAACCCTTGGGTTTGAAACATGTAGAAGACACCATAAATTTAAAATATTAGTTTAGAAAGGGTGCATTTTATTGATTTATATTTTATAATTATATTACAATGCACAGTGCAAAAATACATAAAATTAGTTACATTTCCTTTCCTTATAATTAATTTGCAAAGCATGCATGTTGGTGTGTTTATAATTCCTTTAAGGTGAATTAGACTGTTAAGTCTAGACCAGACACTTTTACAGTTTTATTGTTATTACATGTCAGAAATGTTTGGACAGTGGTATGCCTTCTACAATATGGGGTCCAGGTTCGGAGTGTGGATTTATTTTAATTAATGTGTTGTATTTTAAAAATTTTGTATTTTGTGTGGAGTTTATTAGAGTTTTGTTCTTGAGATTAGTAGGTGAGAATATGTTTCAAGAAGTATAAGTACTGGAAAAAATGAAATGCGGAGGAAAATTCTGACCTTCTAAATCAGACCTGTTAAAACACTTGGATATGTAAAATATTTTTCAGTATAAAAGAGCAAGATATTACTTTGGGGTCTGGGACTTGTCTCTCCACATGTTATAGCTCAAATTTAATTATTTCTAAATTTGAAATATTAAATAATATAAATTATTACACTTATTAAGCATTAAGTTAATTGTTAATATCATTTTCAGTCAGACCCTTCTTGCTTAACATTTGTTGGCTTTGTCACATTATTGTTTTAGCCAGTCTAGTTAGCTATGGATCACATTAATATTAGCCATGTAGCTCAGTGAGTATAGTGACGAGACTATGGGTTGCATGAGAATCGAGATTTAATATCCATTGGGGGTCAGAAATATTTTCTTCCCCATGGCCTTCAGGTTGTCTTGGGGGGGGGGGGGGGCCCCCCCCCTTTTTTGTTATGAAGAGCCCCCTCCTCCCCCCAACTTTGGAGGTTGTGAGGGAAAAACGATGCCTTTTCCCCCCCCCAATTTTTTTTCATTATTGAAAATGGGTTGGCTGT
>Ga0123354_10011045_pt1 | contig 13935 bp, 9 predicted proteins | sample TergutLab28metaG_2_FD_97872 | JGI IMG/M metagenome (GOLD analysis project Ga0123354, IMG submission 97872) | Labiotermes labralis P4 segment gut microbial communities from Petit-Saut dam, French Guiana - Lab288 P4 | ecosystem: Host-associated > Arthropoda: Insects > Digestive system > Gut ... | reverse complement strand
TGAGTACCAGGAGTATTTCCTGGGGGTAAAGGCGGCCGGTGCGTTTGGCTGACAACCTACCACCATCCTGTGCCGTTGTCACGAAAATCTGGGAACCTTAACTTCCTGGAACCCTCTGGGCCTTCCCAGGCCTGTAATGGGACTGCTTTACCTTTTTTACCTAAAGCAGATGATCCCAACTGCGAAATTGTCCTGTGGTATGGCGCTATGTGCCATATTTTAGCTACCCTAAGGCACCTAACAACAAATTCAAAAAGTTGTATTTGGAAGAATTTCACTCCAAATCTTGTGAGTTATCCACCACTTACCTTTACACGAAGGCGGCGTTCTCACTCATGAAGCAATACGTACAGAACACATTACATGCATTTGTAGACTACCAAGCGTGGTTATCAGGTGACACTGTACACACTGATCACATTGAACTTCGAAACCTGCGCTCTTCTGTGTTGTTACGCAGCGCATAGTTGTGATTCCTTACCGACTTTTCTGGACAACCTATGGGTCCCATCTTCAATGGCCAAGCATCCAAGAAGCCCTTGTATTCTTGAACCTTCAAGAAGGGACGATAGGTTGCCCCAAAACGTCGGCAGGGAGTTACAACTATACGCTGCGCAACAACACAGAAGGGTGCAGTTCTCATTGGCTTCACGGCGGAAGCCTGACTTCACGCGTACTGAACTTCATCTATGTCTGCGATGTTCATTACGTTGTTTACTGCTGTCTGTACTGCAGGCGCTGCTGGTGTTAGATGGAGTGCTGGCTTCTGCGGGATGCTTAGCCTTCTTGGTATCCATTCATGTTAATACTTTTACGTCATTGGGTCAGAAATGAGACCTGACTTATGTGATAGTCTTAACATTACAGTAGGCGATACACACGCGACATTTAGAAAACTAAAACTTGGTACACTCCCTGGCGCCACGCTTGTTTCGTGCATTAGCAAGTTGTCACGTAGTAATAGTGCGCATGGATATGACTTCTGGGCTTCAGAATTTTGCGTATTCAAATGTGTTCAAAACAACGTGCCGTCCAAAGAGAGACAGCAGCATTATGGCGTAATTACGTGGGGAAGAACTTGGTAATTTAAAGTCTTCACCACTAAGTTTCAAGACGACAAAACGTGAAGACAAATAAGACGTAGTGTACTGTTTCGAGGATATGACGCCGTATAGTTTGATATATGTTTACCGACATTTCGAAAGACCCCGTTGTCTCCATCTTCACCTACACATTCTTCATAATTCCAGCTGAGAGAACCTCAGTTCTCGGTTATATATGTGGGGCATGTAACAGGCATGGATGATGTTAGAATTTGGTACAAAATTTTAATAAAGAAAAGATTTGGAACACAATATCACAAGTGATCTTAGGGAAGAAAGTTGTTAAATTGTGGACTGTATTGAACTGATTCGTAAAGTTATCTGATGAGAGACTTCCATCAATCCTGCAAATTTTATTTTATTTTATGTTGCTGTATTTTATTTTTTAAAATTTATATTTTGTGAAATGAATATGTCAGTTTTTCTGAATATGTAGGAGCAAATAGAACCCTACTAACCGAGAAAAAATGTGAAAGGAAATGATTTTGACTTCATTTAGTGTATTATACCAGCATTTGTCTACAGAGGCTGAGGAAAATCACAATGAAACCTGTCATCATAACAGGGCTCCGTTCCTGGAGTTGAACGCGGTACTTCACATATACAAAGTCTAACACAGGTGCTACCCAATGGGCAGTTACATTATCTTAATGTAAACAGAACACCTGTATCGACAATATGTGAGAATGTCTTGATTGGCTGAGCAACTAAGTACTTACATCTAAATGATGACTCAACAGTATCGATTAAGCATGATATCAGGCTTCCGTCGCGGTGTAAATGATATCTGCTCAATTCTGAGATTTTGCGAAGTGTAGATTGGTAGATCGTTACCGACGTTTCGGTAAAACATATCGGCCCATCTTCAAGAGTAGGTTGTACCCAAAAGCCGGTAAGAGGCTACCATTCTACGCTGCTTAAAACCCAAAAGAGCAGAACTCAACATTGATTAAGATAAGTGCTTTTTTTCTCTTTACTCCTGGAAATTGAGAAAGAAAGAATATTACTGCAAAAGAAGGAAGTGGGAAGTCGTTCTCCTGTGCGTAACAACGCCGTATGGGAGCCATAGAAACGGAAGGTGCAGTCTAAAATCCGATCCTGAATAGAAGTGCATGGTCAGCTCCATGATCGGAGGGTTTTATTTTCAGAGAAAGGACTCTCCTTGGCAATTCGATCGAAGACTGGGTGTACTCCAGAGCCATTCTGGGAAATGGCGGTGAAAAGAAATGTGGAAATCTCTGCTGGGAGTCGAAGCCTGTATACACTCTACAGACAGATTTGTTCCTGAAATTCTTTAGTGGTAACGTAATTAAAATTGCAGACGAGTTGTTTTTAGGGTAACAAGTGTTTAAATACAGCTTTTGCTTTTGCCACACGCGATGGGAAGGTAATTATGACGGGTGGACAGGCAAGGACTCTGAGGTGTTCATCTACAAGCAAGTGAAAGAAATTGTGATGTCGGACTTCCGCCGCGCTGCCAATCCACACTGGGTTAGCCCTTGAGTTTACGACCTATAGGTTGTCCGGAAACGTCGGTAACCAACTACCAATCTACGCTGCGTAACATCCTAGAAGAGCGAAGATCTCAAGTGAATCGATGATGGTAGTGTAGAGCACGGTACAGCAGATCACTACTGAAATGATCCTATACAAGCGGTATTTGAGGTTCACACAATTCTTTTGCTGAACACGGAAGTCTTGTGGTATGTTACGCTGTGTCGTTGGGTAACTAGTGCAAGGTGTTTCGTAGGCCCGTAGTGAATTTTTCGTAGTTTTGAAAATACCCAATGGCTCAGCGTAACATTCTACAGGACATGAATTTTCCACATTACAAGAATCCCTCTTTTGACCCAACAGCCACCTTCCTGAAAGCAGTAGTGTAAACTGGATTGTTGCAAATTGAAACAGGTCTCCCGCAGGAACACGTTTATAACAAATGTGAGTTCGCCAGACAATCACGATGATAGTAGTTTGAACTTTAATTTGGCAAGCAGTAATAGGAACTGGTCAATAAAAACAATCCCCTAGGATCTACCTAGACCTAATTCCACAAGTTTTGAAAGTTAACAGGTTTCTTAGAGGAATCGGTGCGAAATGACAAAACTACAACGGCCAAAAACAGAACACCTGAACCGAATCATGTGAATAAGCACTTAGATGAAAGTCTGGTTTCATTTCCCAGACAGGCTTCTTTTTTTATACGTGACAATTATTTCTTCGTGTTTAGGAAAGCCCTTGTGTTCCATTCTTGTCGCTTTTAATGCTCATCTCGCGTTTGGTGTCCATGTTAACAGAACTGTTTCCAGACTACAGCTCTCGTGAAACGCGAAACATCAGTGCCATGCGAATAAAATTTCTATCGAATGATACCTCGTAAAAGCAAACTAAACCAGATCTCCTGTTCTAAATTGGAAAGCAATTGACAATATAAAAAACTTTTAGAGGTTAAGCTTCCACTTTTATAGAATCCGAAGATACCATTTTAATATCATCTTCACTTCTGAACGTAAACTTTCAAGTTGTGTCACCGATTGGTTTTCCGACAGTAACTGCCTTTGATTTCCTACCTTCCACCACGAATACCTACCTCCCCAATCTCGTTTTCCTTTAATTGCTCATCTTTGTATGAACTGATGAAGAATAAGGTTTATGAAGTTTCTCATTACACAGTTTTTATATCTCCATTTGCTTCGTCTCTCTCTTACGTCCAAACAAAACTTCCTCAGACATTCCTTTTAAGAAATCTTCAATTTGCGAGCTTCCCTTAATGTGAGAGACAGACTTTAGATGCACAGGGAAAGAGACATAACAATTTTTATTTTGTATTTTAAACTTTGTATTTGCATAAAAGACAGGGAACAATTCACATTACCATGAGATTCTGTTATCTCCGTTGAATATTTTGTATTTGTTAGTATTATTCATGATGGTTTTTACTATACCACACTTTTAAATTATTTATTGCCTAAAATAATATTATGATTCTATCTTGTCTTATGTTTAAGCGACCAGAACATTTACTTGGGTTTTTCTTATTCTCCGTTAAAGTAAACGGACAAGTATCGGAGAAGCAAAAATATTATTTCACTGTAAAAATGAAAACGAACGAGCGATTTCTTTGTTTGTCTTGGATTCGCCATTCTCATATTAGGAGTTGGACTTCGGTCCAGGGACTGCCTGTTCTGTGTACAATGACACTGCAGAAAGTAGAGGAAGGAGTTAGACCATGGAGAGCAAGTAAACTTTGTTGAGTTGTTGTTGATCCCACGAGGAAATTCAAGTAAGGACTCCACCACCAGCTACTCCCTCCGTTTTCTGGTTCTAATTTTCTCGCTTCAGCTCTTGTCTTCAACATCTTCATTTCTCGTTGTCCCTTGCAGCTCATTTTGAAACTCTAGACATCTGGGATGAGAAATCTACATTTTCCACTTCCTGGATGTAACACTGCACGAAAATTTCTGAGTTGAAGATGTGTTGCAGTTAGTCTAATTTGGGTGTGTCTGTGAACACAGTGCTGAGCAGGATGCTTTAAAGTAAGGACGGGGATATAACAATATGAAAACAGTTACACAATGAGAAGGTTTATAATTTGTATCCACTCTTCACTTAATATTATTACGTTAATTATATAAGCGAAAACGTAATGGGACAGACAGTTTGCTCTGTTAGTAGGTCTATAAACTAGTTACAGCATTGAGCTTCTAACAATGCTAAACATTCGTATACAAAGAAAACAAAATTTTGGTTATCTGGCTTGTGAGGGAGCTGGTGACACCGGTAAATATGTGTTGAAAGAAAGACTAACTTAATGTATTTTGTATTAACGTTACGTTTCTCGTTTCATAGCCATTGTCGTGGTTTGAATGTACTGTTGAGGAAAGAGAATACCAGGTTTATTTGTGTCTTGCCTAATGAAATTTTAAGGTTCATATTGCCTTTATATGCACATAACTTGTGTACAGGCTGCAGTCGCCAGACACATAGACAACAACATCACAGGAAAACAGGAACAACCCAAAACTGTTTTTAAAATTTTATTATATACGACGAAAATGCAAATATAAATAGCGCGGATAAAACTTTTCCTACGAACGCATAATCTTTTAAAGCGTGGAACCGATCTTTATATACAAGAACTCATAACAGCGCTTTATTTTAAAGAAAAAGAATTTACGATTGTCCACAAGGACATCAGGCGAGGAAGTACTCGAGTTGAAGCAAAAAAATATATTAACAAATTTTAGACAAAGCAGGAACACATAAAACAAAGGAAACCACAAACGAGAAATATAAAAAAATATTTATATTTAACTGTTACATACCCATTAATATTTTGACTTTACAGTGTGTGACGTATCACAGATTTAAAATATATATGCGGGTTTATTTGAGTTTTAACGTGATGAATCTAATACCTGAGGATGGTCAGTGCGACGGAAACATGTAGCATGAATTGACAAGACTAATAGAATTTTCTGTGGTTGTCGGAAATATGTATGTCGGTTTTCATAAACGGTAAAGTATACAGAACTGTAAGTATTCGTGTACTTTCATACGGGTTTGAAACTTGATCTCTCAAAATGTGGCTAATCGTTTTCGAAAACCTGGTGCTGATGAAGGTATTTGGGCCTAAGAGGGTGGAAGTAACTGAATATTGGAGAAAACTGCATATCGAAGAACCGCATTATTTGTAATGCTCACCAATTTTGCTTCAGGTGCGTTAACCAAGTAGAATAAGATAGGCGGGTCGTGTGGCACGTAAAGAGGAGGCTTTTGTGAGGAAATGTTAAGAAAAGAACCAGTTGAAAGAGCTAGGCATAGATGGGAATATAATATTAAAATGGATCTTAAAGAAATTGAAAGGGGTAGTGGGGCCCCATTTATCAGGCTCAGGATAGGGGCAAGCGGCAAAATGTTGTGAACTCGGTACTGACCTTCCGTGTTTCGTAAATTGCGGCGCATATCTTGCATAACCGAGAATATGTTACCTTCTCAAGAAGGGCACTGCTGCATGGAGTTATCTGGTTATGGACGAATTCGTTTCTGGAAGTAGATGCTAGAAAAGTATGTTGCCCCAACTTCGACTTGATTGTTGTGCCTTGACTGACAGGCATAAAGAAACTTTAGGTTCCAGAGAAACACGACATTTGAACCAAAAAAACTGTCAACCTCCCAGGAAGGAATCTTTTCGCCGTTGTAGTTTTTGGTAATTATGTGTGGGAATCGAAGCAATATCAACTACCAATAATTGTGGACATACGTTATCTTGTCCCCCTTGTTTATTTGGCTTACTGGGGTCTCATGAGAGTAAACAGACAAACAATAGAGTTAACGGGGGGAAAAAGGGGAGCTAATGCACAGTGCTGCAATTCACACACAGCTGGCTGACCATCGGCAAAGCCACAGCAACTAGCGAAAATGAACGAGGGAGTTCAAAAAGGGGGACGTAAAATAAGGGGGTTGGGATGTGGGAGTCTCCTGGGAAACAGCCCCTGCAACGTTGTAATATACGGAGGCCTTGACACTTTCGTTATCCGCCTAATACAATCTGAGGCTGACGTCATACAGTATCAGTTGACTCTGCTCTGTATTCGGGATGTCTGGAGGATGGCTCTCCTTACTGAGCCTCTGTCTGGCTTTCCTCCATCGCTCATAAAATGTTGGCTTAGGACAGAATGTCCCTTTTATCCTGTCATTGACCATGGCAACCTTATCATACGGAAAGCTTGCATCCGTCGGGACTTCTTGTGACAGCTGCTGCGCACAGGGTCACCATAAGCCGGACAACCTGTATCTCCAACTGAACAAAGCTTGAAGTCCTCCAGTCGCCTCCTGCACCCTGCATACTCTTCGTGTGGCTGCAGGTTTATCACAGTTCAAATTAAACGCTCTGCAATACGATAGAGAGGATGACATATAAACAGTGCATCTAATGGCTAGTGTAATGTCACATAAGGTAACGTTCACCCCAGAAAGACCACGAAGACCCAGAGGGGGGGGGGTACAGGCATAGCTCTGCTCTTTCTTTAGTCTCGGCGCAACAAGGAGGGGGTGTGTGGTCAACGGCATGCCCCAGCCGCTTTAATCCCGGGAAGAAGACCCGGTCCCCATTTTGCAGAAGGCCCCAGAACAAGTCTGGACGGGTGCAGTGATCCTCGCTTCCACAGGGATTCGGTCCCCCGACTGTCCAACCCGCAGAGAGTCGCTATACGGACTACGCTTTACATTCTCTGAACCGTGCATCGTCATACATATACGTGAGAATGACCAACCAGACGCACACTTTTGTTCATTAATTTATTCCAATTAAACTCTCCTCTACTTGTTTCGAACATGTGGAGGATAGCAGCTAGACACACCATAGAAGCATGGTAAAATACTGTATGTTGTGTGTACAGAAGTAACCACTTGATGATGAACAATTATGTGTTCGAAACAGATAGAGGGTACTTAAAACGGAATAAATTAATGAGAAGAAGCGTGCATGACGTTGGTCATTGTCACGTATACGGACTACGCTATCCCGGCCCTGTTACATGTAATGTTGCATTGTGGTACAAAAGTAATGAGTATTCAGGTAAGGGAATAGATTTAACATTTTGGCTACTGAAAACAATCAGTTGCACTGGACCACGTTTTCGGCCATTTTATATAATGACATGAAAAAATTGTAAGGTTTGAAACACACATGTCCTACTTAATCATGAATTTAATCATTAACATGTAATACAGAGAGTTTTTAATTAATATTCATCACTTTCCATCAACATGAAACAAACGCATGTTGGTACTTAGGTGAACTACTGAATTAAAAATTGATGTTAAGTCATCCAACAACCACATACTCAGCACCCTCACTAACTAAGGTTAGGAAGGAGCGACACTATACAGCACAGAATGCTCATAGAGTACTCTGAACACTGAAATTTCATGAAATGAAATTAATCAATGTATAGCCATAAGGTGTAAATTAATACAGTCGGCGTAACAGAGTCGGCATGGTACAGCTGTCGAAGTACAGTCGGGATAATAATTGGACATAAAATAATCGGCATAACACTCCACAGTAACTCTTGTATCAAACTATTATCCTTCTTTCTTAGCAGAATGTGGATTTCTTGTCCCAATAAATTCTATATTTGTTCCTGTGCTCGGGTAAGCATTTATTTCTGTGTATTCTTTCCCGCTGTAAGAGTTTAGCATTTTGTGACATAATTCATGAAGTCATCAGTACCTTACTGCTATCTCCCGCTTAGCTGTTCACTGTTTCTTACCTGCAGAACGCGCTGCTAGTCTCCGTGAAGGGTAGTTGAATTTGCTAATTTAGTTTTTTTTAATATGTAAGTGTTTGGTGGAGATGCTGGACATGCAGTGGGGATTTTTCCCTGGTGTAAAGCAGTCGGCGTGAGACGTTAACCACCCACTCCCATACAGCTGACAGGAATTGCAAGTGATGAATGCCAGATAAAATAATGACGCTATATTTTTTCAAGTTAGATTAAAATAATTAGTGATATTACGCCATATGGACTGATAACCAATCAGCAACGGAGCAACATCACACAAAACCTAAATACTCACGAAACTACTGTCAGAACCTTGAATATCCGTTTTCTGCTGGTGTTTAGTATACGTTTATCCCTTTATATGTCACAGATTCACAAAAGGACAGGACAAATTACGACAGGAATATGAGTCTTCTGACACTTGCTGTTCTTGTAGTGTCTGAGAAATACATCGTCCAGGTTCTGATTTTAATTTTAACCACTTTACCCTCTGTTGTCTGGCTTAAATGAGTGCCTTTCTTGTTAGTAGAAGGATCATTTTACATGTTTAATGTACTCCGTCAACCCAGCGGCATATGTGCACCCCAAAGCAATTCCCACTCGTCCATGAAGAGTTAATGAGACACTGGCACATAATGAGAATTAGGACCAGCTGTATGATGCTTATCCCTCGGGTGCGCCATATTTTCCTCTGACGTCAATGGATAGAATATGACATGTTACATGAGAGAAACCACTCGTACGCAAGTATACATAATGTGTCCTTCACTATGCAGCCTTAATATGCGTCGCACTATTGTCAAGATTCTATCCGTTTTGGGGTGCCGACGGGAACCAATTGTTTGCAACCCTGACAATGAGTTTTATGAAGCAGTCCTGTGCCCATCCCATGGTTCCTTCTTTGGTATTAGTAATCACATGTACTAAATGGCTTAGGTTAATGTAACTCCCTCAAGACTTCTGTGAATCACGTTTTGAAAAATACCTAATTATCAATATTAGATAACCACCAGTATCCTGATATTTGTTGAATGGTTTTCAGTTACCCTAGATACGATTTTCTTATATATTTTCTAAGACAAATTTATCATTAAGTGTATTGATTTAATACTTAACTAATATTCTTCAGCGGTTTGGAAAATTTAAAAGTCAAAATTTGCTCATTGAAAACTGATACTTATGGCGAGAATACTAAGTATATATTCGTATCATGTGAACAGATGCAGGACGATTTCGTAACATCGGGTTAGGTATTATATCCTCTGAAAGTGTAGAAGAGATCAAATATTTGGAAACAACACTATCAAATCAAAGGGGGACCGCGGTGGCACAGTGTTTAAGCTGCTGTGCTAAAAATCGGAAGGTCGCTGGTTCGATCCCAGCTTGTGTCATTGGAATTTTTCATTGATATAAAATCCTTCCGATCGCACTATGGCCTTGGGGTCGACTCATCCTCTAACAGAAATGAGTACCAGGAGCATTTCCTGGGGATAAAGGCGGCCGGTGCGTAAGACTGACAACCTTACCACCATCCTGTGCCGTTGTCGTGAAATCTGGGAACCTTAACTTTCTGGAACCCTGTGGGCTACTCCAGGCCTGTAACGGGACTGCTTTTACTATCAAATCAAACTTGATTCGGCAGAAATTAATAGCAAACTTAATTTGGGAAACGCTTGCGGTGCAGAATCTTTAGTCTTCTAGTTTGCTAGCCAAAATTATTAGGATTAAAATTTCCTGAATACTATCTTGTCTTGTTGTTTTGAATGGGAGCGAAACTTGGTCTCTCATATTGTGGGAGAAACATGTGTTGAGGGTGGTGGAGAATAGGTTGCTGAGGAGAATATCTGGGCCTAAGAGGGACGAGGTAGAGGACAGTACTGAAGACTACATAATGAGAGAATTTATTCTATTTCTCATCAAGTAATAGTCGGGTGATAAAATTAAGAAAAATCGGGTGGGCGGGACATGTGGCACGTATAGGAGAGCTGTGAGTTAAATAGAGGCTTTTTGATGGGAACACCTTGAGGGAAAGAAACGGCTTTTAAGTCCTAGATGTATGTGAGAGGATAATATTAAGACGTATCTTCAAAGACGTTGGATGGGGCATGGACTGGATTTATCTGCCTCGGTGTAGTGACATGTGGCGGTCTATTTTGAAAAAAAAAAAAAGAAACTCCAGATTCCTTAAAAAAAGGGGGGGGGGAATTTCTTGACTAGCTGAGGATCTGTTAGTTTCGCAAGAAGATTTTGCTCCATGGAGTTGTTTAGTTAGGTAATGTATAGCTTAATGCACTGTTTAAAATAATTTTCTAAGCATTGTGCATATATTTCTAAATAAAGTTATACTGTGGACACCATGCAAATTTATGTGATCACGATTCATGTACAGGAGTATTAGTGACTAACAACACCTGTTATTAAACCCTCTTTAGAATGTTTACAGAATGCACAGAGCAGACTATCGTAATTTATCTCAGTAATTAACCAACTTTATGCACAACATTTTTGATTTACAATAAGTTTATTTCATGCCTCTACATGTTCGAGCACATGTGCTCATCATCAGGAGGTCAGAATTGCATTACACAGCCTCTGGTATCATCACACCTATAGGTGGCCGTCTCGTGCACAGGTTGAGAGAGGACTCAGTATAGTTATCTCAGTAGTTAACTAACTTGATGCACAAAATTTTTGTTTTACAATAAGTTTATTTCATGTCTCTACATGTTTCGAGCACATGTGCTCATCATCAGGAGGTCAGAATTGCATTACACAGCCTCTGGTATCATCACACCTATAGGTGGCCGTCTCGTGCACAGGTTGAGAGAGGACGGTCAGCAAAACGTCAAAGTTTGTCTATTGTAAGCTTCAGGTCTCTTTCATAATCGTTGAACTAAATGAATAATGAAAACTTCTTCAGTATGTCAACTCATAGGATCGGGAATATAGAAGTGTATGTTTGGACATATCGCCGTTTACAACCTATGGCCCTACCATGCGTATCAAACGGTGTGGTATACTAGTTTGAAACAATATACCATACCGTCAGCACATCACCTACACGCTGGATTAAAACTCACCACATTACTGCGTCAGTCATCACTCTGGAGACTAAACAATTTTAACTGCCAAGATTTGAATAATTCTTCATTGTTAACATATACTTATATCCAATGAATTTTTCGCGGGCAGACGGCCGCATAAGGAGTGAAGGTTTTCCGACTTTTCGGTACTAACTTCGTCCTCATCTTCCACACCCTGAAGATGGGGACGGAGTCAGTCCCTGAAATGTCGGAAAACCTTCACGTCCTAATGCCCGAGAAAATTTCATTGAATTCTATAGCCGCGTAGGTTTCAAACATGTATGTATGTGGCTTACGTAATTTTGACCGAAATTATGATTTTAATTGCTATGGGGTGACGGTGACTTAGTTAACCACACTTGTACGTTTGTATTCTTGTAATAACAATATCACCCTGAAGATGGCCGGAATACCGGTAGAAACTATTGGTGAGAATATTGTGCATAAAGTATGCCATAAATACTGAAGTGCCTTTTTTGTTTATATATATATTTTGGATAGATTCGAAATATTTTTACTTGTTACTACTTACAAATTTCTTGCCAGATTTTGGTTATATGATGCATACAGTTGTATTCGTCGTCTACAAAGGCAGGGATCGGAAAAGAGTAAAATTTTTCAAAATCTAGGCATTCTGAATCATGTAGAGTGGCCGAAAACTATTCAGCCTAGAAGTAACTCTGCTGATTTTAAACACATTTTTCGATAGTTTCTTAAAGAGGGCCCGGATAGCGTAGTTGGTATAGCGATCTGGTAAAGGCTGGACGGTCCAGAGAGGGGGGGGGGGCGAACTTTCCCGCAACGGTTCAGACCTACCCTGGGGCCCACCCAGCCTCCTATCAAATGGATACTGGGTCTTTCCCGTAGTGTATAGCGCCTGGGGCGTGACGTTGACCACTCACTCCCACCAAGCGCCGAGGTTAAAAAAAGAGTAGAGCTATACCTCTACTCCCGCTCTGGGCCTTCATGGACTATTGTATGATGAACTCAGAACTTTCATAGACATTTTTGACAAGACAGAATTAATTTTCGATTTTTCGGACTGGAATTGCACAGTCAAGTATTTATGGTTATAAGAAATAAGTATGCTTGATATTCCTTCATAATACAGTGTACGTATCTGTGTGTGTTTGATCGTGTTTGTATGGGAGTATGTAATCAGCAGTTTTGTATGGATAATCTGAAGGAAGAAGCTCGCAGGTGTAAATGCAAGGATAATATCAAGACGTATCTGAAAGAAATGAAATTAAACTTGACATTTTGTACTGTAGACTGTATTTCCCTAGCACTGTCATTTGACTAAAGCAGCACTGAGATGAACACGCTAGGGTTATACATTTCATCAAATAGCATTTAAATAATATTCATGAATTGGCGATCCCCGGACTTGATTCTAGCTATAGCATCAATAAAAGGATAAAGAGGATATTGAATGAAGCAATGGGAAGATGCTTCGAAGGCGTGAAAAAGGAAAAGGCTTTGAGGGAAATACTTATAGGAAGGGAGAACGAGAACAAGTGATGATGATTATGAAGGAAAAACTGGAGGAGGTGAATGCAGAAAGGAAGGGAAAGATGATATTGACTGGGGTGGAAGGGTAGGAGGAAGAAGAGAATAAGGAACAAGAAGAAGACGCATTAATATCTTACATTTTTAAGATGCTTGTTCGTAAAGCACAAGATCCGATCTGTCTTAACCTGAGGTCGGAAGAAGATACGAGTTGTCTGTTCTCATTACTATAAAACACAGCATAATCACTTGCAAATGATGCGTAGGAAAGTCTGAGATGAAGGAATGAATAAATGAACAGGCGTAAGGCTGTAGGCAAGTTCTAGTAGGGGGTTTAAGAGTACAGCAGATGGGAGAGGGAACTAAAGAGAGACAAAAGCTGCAGGATAGACGGCGCGGATTTGTAGCTATAGCAACCCTGTTAACTTGCGATTTCTAACAATAATGACACCAGAATAAAAAAAAAAAAGCCAGAAGGTTTGTTGGTAACGACGTCAAAATTAAGACAATGGCTGCAGTGGAAAGCCTTTGTAATTCTGTGTCATTGCCTGTAACACGAACTGCTTAAGCTAACTCGTGTGTGAGAAACTTTTTAACCTTTTGACGCCTAATGTCAACTACAGTGGTCGTACCGCACCGCTAACTTCTAAAGTTGCATTTTATATATTTATTCAACAGATATAGGTACTGAATATTTGAAACATGGTATATACTCTCCGTCTTTTTATCTTCAAAATGCAGTTTGTTTCATAATTCTAACGTATTTGGTTCCTGTATTATTCACATTTTATATACAGGGTGTGCTAAAATAAAAAAAAAATAATTCCGCCGCCAAAAGATTAAAAACGTCTAAGCTGCTGGAATAAAGTGAAAATAATATAGCTTTATCAAGATTTGTGTGTTATTGCAAGAATCCTGTCTGCGTAGCAAATGCGTCAGTGTTGCATGGTTACT
>Ga0123354_10011044_pt1 | contig 13935 bp, 9 predicted proteins | sample TergutLab28metaG_2_FD_97872 | JGI IMG/M metagenome (GOLD analysis project Ga0123354, IMG submission 97872) | Labiotermes labralis P4 segment gut microbial communities from Petit-Saut dam, French Guiana - Lab288 P4 | ecosystem: Host-associated > Arthropoda: Insects > Digestive system > Gut ... | reverse complement strand
ATTGTCTGGTGAATATGAGGAAATACACCCCTAGACGGAATCCTGCGGTCAGGAAAACGTCTTCGGTATTCGTCAACAGCAGCACGTGCATTGCCATCGCAAAATCCATACACAAAATGCACGTCACAATATTCCACGTGGGAAAACACAAAAGGCATTTTTACAACTCCTCACAATTAACTGTAAAAGTGACAACTTTTTATACAAGTCGCAGCGTGAATGCGCTTGACCCGGCTGTAGGCTAAAGGACGGACATGCGCAGTGTACGGGTAACACATCACGCGACACAGGTACAATACGTGGAACCGCAAGAAGACCGCACTTTTCTATCGCAATTATCTCCGTAATCGTTCAACTTCGGATACAGGTGTTTTGGGTTATATCGGTATACTTTAACTTAAGGAACATTCTCCCGAAGTCTGGCACATTCCCCCCGGGACACCCTGCATATGCACTTGCACTGTAAGGAGCTATACCTTCTGTGTACATGGTCAGGCTATGGGCCTGTCTGAAAGAGGACCTACAGTTTAATATGGGCCAGTAATATTCACACCATCACTACTTTATCTTTGGTAGAGGTGAAGGTCTGAGTCTGGCAGCAGTAAAATTAACATTTGATGCAACCGGACACTGAGTTCAGAACCTTCCAAGTCCAGAATCCTAATCCAAGATCACCAGATAAAATATAATATTAGATGGCATCATCCCCTTTTGTTACATCAATCGAGTGTTCATTTTCACTATCCAGTAAACACAACTCCATAGCAGTGTTTATTGGATAGTGACAATAAACACTTTATAGATAAAATATACTTGTGTGTAAAGTGTAACATTGAAGAGTGGTCTGCAGTTCTGAATGCTAGCACATTAAGCACTACAATCCAGCACTCATGGGACCAGACAGGTGCTGGATTACTAAATATTCCAGACATCAAACATTGCCTCTAACAAAATGAATTTTTATGGGTAATTACTTTTGCTGTTCCTATATTTGTGTTGCACAGCTAATCAGAGGGGTTTTCCATTTGGAAGTCTCCTTCTGCTGCTGGCTCAAGGGCATTAGGACCCCCTTCATTTTTTGGGGGATTCTCTTCAGTTTCTACCATGTATGCTTCTGGAACTGGGGCTATTTTATTTAACTGTGGGAATATCACAATTTTCAAAGTATCAGCTTCCAGATTAAGGAAATTATACTGTATAAACTTACATATAGGGAAATAAACTTCAAGCTAGAATAAGTGAATTTTATATATATATAAAATAAAGATTTGCTAATAACTTCGCTAGTTTTTAAGCAAATTACCTATTTTTATTGTGGATGTTTCTTGCAGAGTTGACAGCATGAATGTTTAAGCACCTATTTTCTGTGGACCACAGCCATTTGAATGAAGAATTAATGTTTAATTGTAAGTCAGCGCAGATGAACATAGCCATACAAATGCGCTCTCAGGAGGGTACGGCATTATACTGTCTGTTACATCAGCTACATCTCCCAAGTCTCTTCCACGGGGAAGGAGACATGACAAAGTGTTACTCAAATCATTTGAAATTATTTAAAGTTATCAACTGTGTGTGCAGAACAATGAGGAAAATGTGAGAACAATGCTGCCACCTGGATGATGAAAACCTTTTGGACCTCCTATCCATTATGACATAAACTCAGATGCCTAGCCTGTTTCTGTAAATTGACTGTCGTGCCTTTACTCTGGTTCTGCCACTTGCCTGTAGGTGCCAGTACACAATGCCATCTAGGATGGACATCCCATCTAGAACTGCCACTTACCCTCTATGCAGGCTATGCCGCTGTCAAAGTGGTCATATGTGAATTAGCACAAGACAGGTGATTCTCTTGAACACTCTAATCTTTCTGCCTGATCATCATCGCCCCATCTGCGGTCCATAATTTTCCATCACAAGAGGATGGTAAAATAACCCCATCTGATGTAACAGTACAAGTAAACTTAGTCCCACTCCTACATTTACTGCCACAGAATCTGACCTTAGCATGGCAATTTACTCCACTAAACCTGTCATGTCGATTAGCTTCCAAGTACTTCGCAGTAATACTTCCCATATTGTGACCAAAACATGCATTTTGGTCATTTAAAAATGCAGAATTAAATTCTTTTTGTGTGATGTCACCACAAATGAGTCAGAAATTTGTACAGAGTCACTGAGAAAATAATAAGCTGATAATAAAATTAACCACCTTTAATGGAACCTAAAGGTTGATTACCAGGTTTGGAAACAAATACCACAAGACCCTACACTGAACAATTTCGATTCCATCAGTATCTTTAAGATACACTTTAGTATTATCCACCCACTTATATCTATATCTCCTAACTGATCCTTTCAGAGTTTGATATTAAAATTGTGTGTAATAATATTTGGAGTTGGCAGTCTAGTATGTGATAATGTGGAGTTTTGTAGCTGGATTCCAACATTTTGAAGTAACATGTTAGTTCCATTTTTGGGGTAAACTTAAGAATGACAGTGCAGGATCTCCTGAAACACTGGTACCGTCTGTATGATGTCACATAACAAAACATCATCATTTTTATAATCACTGGTTTTAAAACCTACAGTTTTACTTAATAATATTTTGGGGCAAATATGATATATATGTTCACAACTTGTGACATGTGCAATAAATTCTTTGACACTTTGGCATAATAAGTCACACAGACATTAAGAAGATATTAAACATGGGAAGTGTTTGTTGACATTCTGTTCAAATTCACATCTATTTAGAAATGTAGATGGGGACAATGGTGGACTTTTGAAAACAAATAATGATCTTCTGTGTATACTGGTAGGTCTTGACTAGCTGAATGCCCAAACAAATAAACCAAGAATCATTCAGTTAAGATCCCTATCATATAAATGTAGTAAATTGTGGAATGAACTAAAAAAACACATTGAATATTTTACATTTACTACAGTTATATGTGTTCTGGCATTACAGATATTTACCATATTGAAACACTACAAATTTCTTTGGTCTGCATCTCAATACTACTCACTTGGTGTTGTACCATTCTATCCAACTGTAGATAGTTCTTGTAAAATTGCATTGCGCAACGCAGGCTTTAAAATCTTCCCCATAGACGTCCTAGGAAACTCTTTAATGAATCTGATGTATCTTGGAATTTTGTACTCTGCAATCTGCAACATGAAAATGGACCAGCTTTCTGTTGATTAATGGTTATTTCTATTATTACATCACAAAAATATGTCTTGTAAATGGAATGATGAAAGGTTCTACATAATTTTACACTGAGTGATGGAGAGACTTATCAGTAAAAACTCAACAGTATACAGCTGGCAAGATGGGAGACAAATGTAGTTCTCGAAAGCGCAGCAGTTACTATGTGCACCACCTGCGTTAAGATACCAAGGCTCAGCATTCTGCTCACCAAGGTTATCTATATACATACATACATACATCTAGCAATAAACAGATTATTTCCTTAAGAAGCATTTACAAACTTATTTTTGTAGTGGAGATACAGCAAGTCACCTGTAAAATATTGATTAAATTTTTAAACATTTCTGTGATGAAGTTCACACTTTGAAATTTTATACATCTGGAATTCAGTCATGAAGGGCTGAATATCTGACCTTGTTGCTGCAGTATTTCACAATGTCTGCCTCAGAAAGTTGGATTCCTTCCCTCACACGAAGATACACACAGACTTCTTCACCAACTTGTAGGTCTGGCACTCCAAACACCTGCATATGATATACCACATTACCCCAGTAAAACAGGTTACATTAGGGCATCAAGATAATTAAAACAGTCTGATACAACATTTTTTAAATTTCAGTGTATCTGCAATCTATGACACCCTACATGTTTTGTCTTCTTGGAAGGTTTCAGTTTAGCAAGCAAATTATTGAAAGTCAAAAATTACATTGTTAATTCAATCTGTAGAGATGCACCATTGGTTGCAAAAACTTATGAAACTTAATTATTTTGTTTAAATTTCAGATGCACTATTATTTCATTTTGCACTGTTTGTTTATCCATTGAACAAAAACAGTTCAGTTTAGACACAGGCATTACATGCGCCCTGATGGATTTAAGATTACTGTCTGTAAGTCTTTCTCTTTCATTCTTCACTCATATTTAAGTTACCATCCTGCTCTATTTCTTAAATCAGATTCAAATAATTATTTTGTTGCACTGTTACCAGTCAAATTTATTTAAGTGGAGTAACATATTAATACATTGATGATAGATTTCTAGTTTAAACCATACGCTATTCCAGTTTTAACTTACATTAAAATATTGTGTTGATGGCCTGGTGAATGTCATAATTGACTGAAACAAGCACCTTTTAAATAAAGGTAGTTCTGTTCAATGGCATATGAAATGATTCACTTTGAATAGCAAATTTGTACCAGATTATATCATGTCATATCTCAGAAGACAGTAATCTTCAGATGAAGAGGAAGACAGAAGGTATTTACCTGTCCACTAAACGACAAGGTGTCACATGTCCACATGGTTTCACATCTCAGAAAACTGTCAGCGTAAAATCAGATTACATCCAGCTGGGAACTGAGCCCTGCAATCAGCTTATGGAACAAGCAACTGAGCCCTGCCACCCAGCAGTTGTTCTGTTTACTGAAAATCCCATCTTATCTCACTTTGTTACATTCAGGTTCCTTATTCCTGACTTACCACAGCTTCCAATATATCTGGATGATTCATGAAGAATTCCTCTAACTCCACTGAAAAGATGTTCTCAACAACTCTGATGATCACATCCTTGATTCGACCCACAAATCGTCCATATCCATCCTCCTCCAGCACAAAAAGGTCCCTGTAGTTGTATCAAATGTTAAGAGTGTATAAGGCTTGCATTAATATTCAAATCTTGTTTTCAGTGTCTGTGGCTGTAACAATCACAACAATTAGTGCCTGGAACAAACTCTTCATGATATCACTCAAACTAATAAGACACAAAGAAATTTCAGAACTCAGCTGTCCTGTTTTAAGCCCAAAAACAAATTAACATGCAGAGTAGTAGCCACTTTTTGAAAACTTTGGTATATAAAAAAAACACACACACACACACAAAAACATATGTCACACAAGTGCAAGGTTTTTAAATTTCTGGAACAAACACTTTAAAAGAATTTCAGCATTTTACTCCGTATTCTAAAGAGGACCCCAGCAAGTAAGTGTAAGATCTTACTGATCTTATGCTGTTTTTGTTCTTGATTAAACCAAATCCTTATGTGTCATCCCACAGCGGTGACACGAACAGGAGAAACATAGTGGAAATGATGCAATTGGTGACGTACAGTATTAAGTATCATTGTAATGCCACTGAAGAAATTGCAAATATAATAATGTCTTTTAAATCATCAAATTTTTTGGTAATGATAATGGTCCTACTGAGCTATTAAAATTGTGTTCCCATTTCTTTAGCTCCCCACAAAATTATATAAGCAATAGGACACTTTTTAAAGGAGTTTTTCCCTATAAGTTACAATATGCAGTTATAAGACCTCTATTTAAGAAAGGTAATGAAAATGATATGTCTAACTGCAGGCCAATATCAATTTTAACCTCTTTCCAAAAATTTTTGTAAAGTAATGCAAACTAGACTGCTGAAGCATCTGGCTGCTCATAATATTTTAAGTAAGGAACGACATGGCTTTAGAACTAAACAAAAAAACTGATGCTACATATCAGTTAACTAATGAAATCCTAGATGTTTTGAATAGTAGTTTATTAATAGGGGGTATTTTTTGCGTCTCAGAAAAGGCGTATGATTGTTTTAATAACAAAATTATACTATCTAAACTTGAATTCTATGGTATAACTGGTAACCATTACAAACTTTACAAATCCTATCTGACCAACAGATATCAAAAGAACATTATTGTATAATAAGAACGGTAATATTACAACATCAACTTGGGCTAAAATTGAATATGGTGTCCCTCAGGTTTCAGTTTTGGAACCTTTGCTTTTCCTCATATTTATAAATGACTTACTTAAATTTGTAAATGATAAATCTGTTCCTATTTATTTGTATATGACACTAGCATCCTACTGTAGTATTGAAATCCTACTGACTTTAATAATAATATTAACATTGTATTTAAAATTTTAAGTGGTTGGTTTAAATTTTACCAAAACCCAGTTTACTAATTTTACAACTAAAAATAAATACCAAATTGAAATAAATATTTATTATAATTATAAATTTATTTCCTACAATTACTTATACAAAATTTCTCGGTTTAACTGGTGATTGTTCACTAACACTGATTTATATTGACTCACTGACAAAAAAAAAATAACTAAGCAATTCATGGTGCTTGATTCAAAATATTAAACCATATTTCTCCATTTCTACTCTGAAGATCAGTTTTCATTCCCTTTTTCAATCAATTATGTCTTATGGCATAATGTACTGGGGAAACTCATCACACAGCTCTGTAATTTTCCAAACATAGAAAAGGGTAATTAGGATAATAATGAGATATGGTTATAGGGAATCTGATACAGAATTATTCAAGGAATTAAAAATATTAACACTCTCAACACACTATATATTCTGTTTATTATTGTTCGTTGTTGATCCGAAGGGTTGCTGATAAGTCCTTAGCCCGACCAACTTCCCGATGCCGTAGGACGGAATCGATAGCGTCGTTGGAAAGAGGGGTCCGTTCATGTGCCGAATTGCAAGTCTTTTCTTGTTACAGATGCTGAAAGGAAGCATGTCAGGCGATGCGCACGATTTCAGCAACATGGAGACGAAAGCTGTCATCAAGTCTTTTTTCCCCCCTGCAAGGCAAGGCGCCGAGGGAAATTCACGCCATTCTGACAGAAACATTAGGGGAACATGTGCCATCGTATTCCGTCAAATACTGGATGGCCCAGTTTAAATGTGGTGATTTTTTCACCTGTGATGCGCCTCGTCCTGGACGACCCAAAACAGTTACCACCCCAGAGATTACTGATCTAAGTCACGAGCTAATCTTGGAAGACCGCCGAATTTCGGCTAAATCAATAGCTGAGCAACTGGGCATCTTACGTGAGCGGGTTGGGTCCATCATTCATGAAGACTGGACATGCGGAAGTCCTCCGCGAAGTGGGTACCGAAATGCCTGAACGCGGATCAAAAGCGTCAACGGTGCAATTCGTCTCAGCAAATTTGGAATTTTTTCGGCGCGACCCAAATTATTTCCTGTCGCGATTGGTTACCATGGACGAAACCTGGTTATATCACTATGACCCGGAGACAAAGCAACAATCAATGTAGTGCCGGCATAGCGGCTCACCACGCCCCAAAGAATTCCGAGTGCAAAAATCCACTGGAAGAGTTCTCGCCTCGATTTTTTTTGGGATCAAAACGGCATCCTCCTCATCGATTATCTTCCAAAGGGCCAAACTATTAAAGCGGAGTATTACTTATCTTTGCTGGTGCAATTGAAGGACATTTTGAAGGAAAATCGCCGCGGGAATTTCACCGAGAGGGTCTTGTTCTTGCACGACAATGCGCCGAGTCACCGGGCAATTGCAACCCAGAAGAAACTGGCCTGCCTGGGCTTCCAATGTCTTGATCACCCACCCTAATCTCCGGATCTGGCCCCGTCGGACTGCCACCTGTTCCCTGGACTGAAAAAACAATTGAAAGGTCGCCATTTTTCGTCCGACGCAGAGGTCATTGCTGCCGCGGAGACCGGGTTGGACGGACAATTTTCTGAATTTTTTTTTTTGAGTGGGTTGCAAAAGTTAGAGCAATGGGCTAAGGAGTGTATTGAGCTTCGTGGGGAGTATGTTGAGTAAATCCCGAGTTTGTTCGCTGTAGCTTTTTTCTTTCCGGGTCGGGCTAAAGACCGCCTCGTAAGAGGGATTAATTTGTTTCAAATAGTGTATATCATAACATTAATACCAGACAAAAATATTATTTACACATGCCTCAGGGATCTCTGTCTAGGTATCAGAAGGGAGTTCATAATTCAGGCATCAGAATTTTTAACGGTCGTCCCACAGCAATTAAGGACATCTCCAGCAAGCCTAAAAGTTTAAAATTGCTCTAAAGCAGTATCTGCTAACACATTCATTTTACAGTTTAGATTAATTTTTAGCAAACAGTAATATTTAACTCTTACTGTGTTTATTTAACCTATATTATTACAATATAAAATTATATTAAATTTCTCTGTACTTATTCAATATCCATGGTTCCTTTACTTCTTTAATTTATAAATTTTATATCACAGTTCGTATGTATTTTAGTTAGCTTATAAATATGTATATTATATTTTCATTTGTTTTGAAGTGTTATTTTTAAATTTGTAATTATTTGCGTTTACTTATTTAATTTGAAATTCTGTTCTAAATTTGTAACATTACATTAATTATTCTAGACTGCCTATCTTAGTGACAGGCTCTCTGTTACATAAAGCCAAATTAGTTATTCTTTGACTTTTCTTATATCCATTGGAAGAACTCCTGTATATGGATTTTGGAATACTATAAATAAATAAATAAATAAATAAATAAACCCAAAGCACAGGGCAGCAGATATGAGTTATAGGTACACAAATGCAGATTGCGGTGCACACCAGTGTTAAAATTACAAGATACAGGAAGCTTTCTGTGTCATGGTATGGACAAAAAGGTTCCAGAAGCCTTTCAGAGCTATATATATATTTATGTGTGTTTTTAACAAGTGGCATTGCTGTCTGTGCCATAACCTCTACGTTCTCACCCAGTCTTCAACCATCCATCTGGCCGTATGAGCTTGTCTGTCTTTTCTTTTTCATCCCAGTAACCTTGCATCACAGAGTAACCTCTAACCCAGAGTTCCCCTGCTGAACCAAATGGAACCATCCGTCCATCTGCATCAACTACTTTTACCTGTAAAGTAAGAAATTTTCAAATTATCTACTTTATCTGATAAATAAGTTATGAATGCATGACACAGTATTGTTAATGTTTAGGTCAACCCCATTGTGCTCAGATTAAAAAATATATTTACAGGAGTTCTGTCATACACAACACAGTAATATTTGTAAGGTCCCATTTTACGGGCTTTCATATACATCTGGTGATGGCCAACAAAATGGGCCAAAACTAGTTACCTTAGAAATATGACTGTGTTGTACATGACAGAACTCCTTTAAATACGTTTATCAATACTGTTAAGGTTTTAGCCCCTTCGAAGCATATTCATGGACTTCGTAAGTAACTATAATATTGCTCTTTTGTAGTCATAATCAGGGGTGTATCTAGGGAGGAAGGAGAGGTGTGGACACACCACGCAGCAGAGTCTAAGGGGCGACAAAATAAACATTTTAAATTTAAAAATTTGATGTTCTGTGCTCAACAGATTTTAAATTACTGAGATAAATAATAGGAAATTAAAAAAAAAGATTGTTATTATTTTAAAGTTCATCATTTCTGTCAGGGTTGGCCATTTTTATTGCTTGCCCTTGACATCAATAAACCTAGCTACACCACCAGTCATAATGTTGGCATACGTATATATATATTGATGTTTATGTTCTTCAATAATCATCAATGAGCTTGCAGATGTGATAATGAACTGGTCAAAATAGGAAAGACAAGAACAAAAAGACAAGGAAGATAAAAATATGTAAATAAATTTTCTGTAGAAATCTGAATGGTAAAATGCACATGCATGTGAAATTTTAATGGTTAATATGAACAGCTAATTATATTCTTGATTACCTGAGAGAATGAAACATGGTCTTTTAACTACAATGCAGTAATAGATAGCCTACTAAATATAAAATTCTCATCTCTGAAAATGAGTGGTGCAAATATTCCTTCTATTGATCCACTCTCATCTACTATGGCTCTCAAGAAATTGTACAGTCATTTTCACTAAATATGGAAGGCACAAAGTTGAGAAGTTCTTGAATGAAAACTCAACAGAACAAGCAGGACTACTACCTACACATCACTACTTCTTGTTAAAGTTCAAAGATGCAATACAGACCGAAGCCTAAGTGTGAAAAACACGCTGTTACCTGAAATTATTCACCTGTATTTGAATGCAATAAGTCAGTGGCATAGCTAGGATTTCTGGCCTTCAATGCAAAGCTTGTCAGTAGGCTCTGTTTTACCCATGATGCACCTGGCCACCTTCTATGAAATTCTCATATATAGACTTGGTTTTCAAAAAAAATCTCTTTAGTATGAACTTCTTTATTGATTAGGTTCTTGTAAGCACACTTCAATTGGCCCAAATAGTGGGTGGTGTTTAGTTGATATAACACAGTAATTTGTTGTGATGGGTTCATGGACAATCTGTATCTGTGAGCCCCAATGCTTTGCTTCCTTTTGTTGTATGGTAACTATGCCTCTGCAGTAAGACTTATGAACATCCAACTTACGAATGTGTTTCCTTTAGAATTCAAGGATTTGTTGTACAAATATCAGAAACTTCTGACCTCATTATGATCCAAGACATGTCCCACGGTTGTGGTCATCCTGTCTACACTGTCGCCTGGCTGCCCAAGAAACAAATACCCTGCTTCTGTCATCCCATACACTGGCTGTGAACACACAACACTGATTTATGAACTATGAAGTGGCATTGGCCTGCTGATGCAGACATAGCTCCATTCTCTCTTATCTCTAAAAGTTTCAGCTTGAATTCCTGCAGTGTCAAGTCAAAAATGCTGCAAAATTTATGGCCAACAAAAATGAAGAAAGTTGCTACAATTTGTCGTTGCTCTTGTCATAATTTTTCAACTTTCATAGACACCATTTTGAAGAAGATGAACTGTATTATTTTCCTGACAATTACATACAAGAAATAAACTAAATAAAAGTAAAATATTTTTATTTGATCATTGAAACTGAAACTTATATAAATTATATAAAACACTGCTGCTCACATTAACAATCCCTATTCTTGATTTAATTCAAAATATTAATTATTAGCGATACTGTGTACAATTTTGTAGTAATTCTGTAATGGTCACCCCCTAACAAACTATAGTATGCACAGAGGGGGAGTAGAGGTACAGCTCTACGTATTTACCCCTGTGTTATATAGGGGTGGGTGGTCAATGTGATGCCACAGGCACCCCTGGGAAAAAGCCCTAATACCCATTGAAGGCAGGGCTGGTTGGGACCCAGAGCTGGTCTGGACGTTCTAAAGGAGAGAAGGATTTCTTTCCTCCACAGGATTCGAACCCTGGACCGTCCAGTCCGTAGTCATTTACTTAGCAGTAATGATCACCTTCTGAATTATCACTGCTTGTGCTGCCAATTTCAGTCACTGATTCAGTAATCTGAAAGTGCCGATACTTACTAAAAGTCGGATATGGTAATTTATACAGAATCAGTCCATATAATTGCCAGACCTTGCATATAAATTGCCTTTTGACTCACAATGATTCTTCTGATGTTAAGCTTCTCCCTCATGTCTTTGGCAGTCTGCTGGTTGCACACATTGCCTCCAATTGCCGCCATTTTTAGCGTTGTGAGAGTCACGCCAAGCTTTGTGGCACTGGCTATGAGATCTATGTACACAGCTGGAGATCCAGAAATGAAGGTAATCCTGCAGTTGTAGGAAAAATGAAGATATCTTCCTTCAGTGAAATTTCAGAGTAACTGTTCTGAGTGGTCACACACACACATGTGCGCGCGCGCACACACACACACACACACACACACACACACAAAACAAGAAAGTGAGTAGTACAAGCACAATATGTCAACTTGCATACAGTATTTTATTTGTGGAAAAGAAACCATAAGCAGTGAATTAACCTACTTATTTTATGTGATTAGGTTGTTGTGTCAAAATTAGTACACCAAACCTACAAGACAGGCAACTGATGATGTTAGTTTTGCTTTGTACAAAATCAAAATTACTTCTGGTTTACCACACAACATGACTGGATCATCTCACATGTTACACTGAGGTGTCCCTTTGCATGTTACAGAAGTTTAATGAGAAATCAGAGGTATAGCTCCACTCATGATGTAACTAGAGTGGGAGATGCCCCACCCACTTTAACCCTAAGAAAATATCTCTTGGTACTCATCAAACAGGAAGCTGGGTGGGTTCCAGAGTGATTCTGGATGCTTTGGAGAAGAAATTAACCCCTTTCCATTTCTAGGAATTGAACCACTTTTCCCTGTTTGTCCAGTCACTGTAATGACTGAGCTGTGTGTGTGATTGTGTCATAATAACAAATAAGTCACCTCTCTTGCTGGATGGCATGCAGGGTCTTCTGGGCATCAAAAGTAGGTGCTTGAATTATGATAGTGTTGCCATAATAGAGGCCAGAAATAATACCACCAACAATGCCAGTTGTATGGCAAAACTGGGAAGTGACAGCATGCCTAGCCTGCAACAAAACAAGTAAAGTACAGTCATATATAAGTTTTATATGTATATTTTAAATAAACAAACAGTGAGCTCTTAAAACCTGAAAATTATGTAATAAGTACTTACGTGCAGACAGAGTTTGGAGTTTCAGTACCAAGATACTTTTATTGGTGGATATGCATCAGAAGGTACACAGTTCTAGTTTTCAGTGTTTAGATGTCTCTGGTCAGGATACAGACTATGAAGGTTGTCTTGGGGGATGTAACACCATGTAGTTTGGTGAAAAGGTAAAAAACTTTCAAAAAAAATTTTTGCCTAAATTTTCAGGGTAGAAGAGTAGGAAGGCAGCATATTCTTCCCAAACATTGGTACCTCCCTAATGGAAAACACCATGTCACATCTTCAGTCACTCCTACAATCAGATTCTCAAAACTCACTTATCTTACCTGTGGCTGTTGTGGTGTCCTCAGATTCTGCAAGCAAATATCTTGTACCAAACCTAGATTCTGTCCTGTTATATCCCTTGACCTTGCAGACTAGCTTTTGAGAAACAATTGTTATATTAAAATAATTTGTTACAATAAAATAATGTTAAAAAGTAAAAGGTAAAGTGCACCCTTGTAGAGGCACTGAGGCTCTGTACAGGCCGTGTGACCCATAGGGGGAATAGAGGTATAGCTCTACTCTTTCTTGACCACGGTACTAGTAGGGAGTGAGCGGTCATCGTCACGCCCCGGCCGCTCTTTAGCCCTGGGAAAGACCTGGTACTCATAAAATAATGTTAAGTCCTCAAATATTGTACTAGGCCTAGTAACTAAAACTGCTATCAACTTTTATACTGACTTTACTTCTTGGCTTCTTAATTAAATATGGCCATTTCCACATCCATACGGATTTTGTATTCCTTTAAGGATCCACAGATTGAAAATAACTGATATTATATATGATATGATAACATGGAAGGGTTATACAATAACTGACCCTTTGACCCTGATCAATCTCAATCCGATATCCATCTTTCTCATTTCTGTGTATTTAGACTTCTAGCAGTTCTGTCATTTGGACAAAGATTACTGCTAAATGTAATCAGCACCATTTGATAGCCATTTGACTTCAGAAAGTCACATTCCAAATTATCATTTCTCTGTAAAGCATCTACTTCACAGTCCATTAAAATACATGAAACTCTCTCCTGCTTAGTTCCATATTTTCTGCAATTATCATTACATGCCAATATATTAATCTTGACTTGAGTCTGTGACTTTTCAGGTGAGAATGGGCTGTCACTTTCCTCGACTGGTTTCTTACCAACATAGTTAATATACATGTACGAACCTCTGTGTTAAGTTCAAAGTGTTTTCCTGTGATGATGGCATTGTTGATCAGAATATGGTGGGTCGTCATGGTTGCCTTGGGATTGCCTGTTGTCCCCTGCATTGAAAGAGAAATTTTATAAGATAAGCAAAATGTACAATAATCATTTTTTACATTCATTGTTCCGTGCATCATTGTAATTGTTTAAAAAATAACCAACACGATGTCACTTGTGGACTATCCTTTATTTTCATGGGTAGTCGTCATTCATTCT
>Ga0123354_10011041_pt1 | contig 13936 bp, 11 predicted proteins | sample TergutLab28metaG_2_FD_97872 | JGI IMG/M metagenome (GOLD analysis project Ga0123354, IMG submission 97872) | Labiotermes labralis P4 segment gut microbial communities from Petit-Saut dam, French Guiana - Lab288 P4 | ecosystem: Host-associated > Arthropoda: Insects > Digestive system > Gut ... | reverse complement strand
CGAGCGGTTTCCGCACCGGGGACGTGACCCAATATCCCGACCAGCTGCCCGGATCGGGGGATGTCAATCTGGCCGATTACTGCTACAGCCAGCCGAATGTCATCTACTTTGTGAGCATGCACCGAACGACGTATGCCGGAGGAATTAAGAAGTCGACCGATTACGGTGTAACGTGGTCGGACTATGTTTCCTTTGCCAATCCGGCCGGCTTCGTTCCCGCCAACGGCACCTCCATGATAGGCGGCAGGATAGCCGTCTCGGCCACCGATCCCAACCGGCTGGTATGGCTGCCTTACAGGGCAACCCTGCCTTATACCTCGGCCGACGGTGGTAAGAGCTGGACGGCTTGCGGAGGGCTTCCCGCGATTACCAATATGAATAACATGATCCAAAACTCTTATCTGCCGCAAAGACAGCCGCTGGCAGCGAGCAAGGGCGCAAGCAACTATATGTACTATGCCACTTCCGGTGCTCAGAACCTGTTGTTCTATTCAAGCATCGACGGCGGCGTGAATTTCACCAAGACCGGCGCGGGGCTTCCGAGCGTAAAGGTTACCAACTGGATGGTGAAAGCCGTGCCCAACCAGGACGGCGGCGTTTGGATAAGCTTAATGGACAATGGTCTTTATGTGTCGGCGGATTTCGGAAAGAACTTTACAAAGCTCCCGGCAGTGGCAAACGTGGACGCGTTCGGCTTCGGCAAATCGGGCAGCGACGCCCCCGCCTGCGTTTACATAATCGGCCTTCTTACGGGAGACGCCCCGTCCGGAGGAAACCGCATATACCGCTCCGACGATATGGGAAATACTTGGGTCAGGATTAACGACGACGACCATCAGTACGGCACGGCCAACTATATCGAAGGGGACGGCCAAGTCTATGGTCGGGTATTTATAGGGAATTCCGGCAGAGGCGTCATTCGGAAAGGATAGAGGTGTAATTTCCAACTAACTCTACACAAACATAAATCCCGCAACTGCTGGCAGTTGCGGGATTTATGTTTAACACTCCGTGGAGATGGAGGGAACGTGCCTTACTCACATCTGCGTGGCAATCAATATGTTTGAAACTCATAAATCAGTGTGTCACCGAATTCACCTCTCCGGTCTTGCGCTGTTCTGCGCCACATTTCAATTATCTTTGCAAAGATAGTTATTCTGCCTTGACCATCAAATTCTGTTCAGCAATATTTTCCCTTTTTCGGTCATATAATATTTTTGCTGCGAACTGGTGGGCTTGTCCGGCTTGGTCATGGCAAGCAGCCCCATTTCCAGAAGGGGTTTTATGTATTTATCGCGGAACTTAGTCCTGTTACTTAGTCCCGACAAGTCCGACAAGGCTATTGCTATCTTGAGTATCAATTGTTTAACTTGCTCCCGACTTAGTCCCTACTTAGTCCCAAGACATGATCATCGCGTAGTTATTTTTCCCGAACCCGGAAGCCTCGGATATGATCTTGGCATACTGATAATAAATGATCTGCCGGACGGTTTTGACTGCTTTAGGGGGTATATAATGAATTTTAGACTTATAAAATTTATCCAAGTTGCATCATTGTTTTGTCTTTTATCTCCGTTGCAATATCTTCCCTCTTGGGTTTAATTACCTTGTCAAAAACATCTTGTACAAAAGAAGCAACCCAGTATTGTGAGCCTTCCACTGGTTGTAGTCCAACGTCAACACTATCCATATAATCAGAAGAGGCCATATAATGGTCGTTCAAATAAAAAAGATAACCAAGATGTTGAATAAAAAGATTTTCTATGTCGTATGAAAATGTATTTAGATGTTTGACTCTACTTGGATTATGTATTTCATTGTCATTCAGCAACAAGTTGCGATAAAAATTATAGTGAGTATTGTCATTACATCTATCGCGTATTTTTTTATATCTATCATCTTTCCCAAGCAAATTGTTGATTTGTTGCAGTTTTTCAGAGTTTTTAATATATTGAGACATTATTCTATATTCGGGTATTTTGTCAACACCTTTTACCCAATTGTCAATTTGTGTAACTATGAAATTTTCAATACTGAAATTATCTGAAAGATATAAATCTGAATAAATGTTGATTATTGTTGAATCATAATACTTTCGAAGCAAGGCATAAGCATCATTAATTCTTCCTTTTTTCAAAACATCTCTTATAGACTCTATTGTTCCTTGCATTGATGAAAAAGTATATGTGTCAATATTCATAATAGCATAAGTCCCACTTGACACAAATCCCATTATCGAAAACGATAAAGACCCATAGAAATCAGAATAAAAATTCAATGCCTCAAAAACAGGATGTTGCATATACTCTGCTCCCAATCTATCTTCCGGCTTAAAGTCTTCAAGTCCCATCTTATTCTTAATCTACTATAAGCTCTGTCGTTTCCCGCATCAAATTGTCCGTTTCATTCAACGCCTTGATTATTCGTTGGTAGTGCTTGAGGTCTTCGTAAAAGAGGGTGCGTGAGAGACGGTCTTTGAGGACTATTTCTTCTCTTCGAGTGACTTTATACCTTTGGCATTTAACGATGTAACCACCTTTTGTCCGGTCTTTTGCTCCAGTTCGAGGCGGGCATTGCGCGCCACCTGGCCACCCTGACGAGCCACTTCGGCGTGTTCCCGCAATGTTTCGGGATTGGTCGCAACGGAAATATCTTTTGTCGAGAGTTCGGCAAGCATATTCAAAACCAACTCACGATTGGTCATGTGGTCTCGCAGGTTCTCCTTTTTCAACCCTTTCAGCCGCTTGTACTCGCGGGACGTGTGGTCCGACCACGTTTTGTAGATGATGTCGGTCAGCGAGGCGAAGTGAACACCCTCCTCCAAACCGTGGCTTCGCCACTCATCGGTAAGCTCCTTCCGGATTTCGATGCTTTTGAGGCGCTGGTTGATCCAGCTCTCGGAATACCCCAACCGCTTATAATCGGTCATCGCCTGCTCGATGGAGAGTTCGGGGTCTTGCAATTGGTCTAACCGCTCGCTCGCCACGCTTGCCATCCACTGCTTGAACGGCTCCGCCTTAGGTGAGGGGATGGATTGGATTAGACGGAAAAGCTGCTCTGTATCTGCCACATCGGTCAGATATTTTTTACCGTCGGGAGCAGGAATTTTCAGTTGTCCCATAATTTGGGACAACTCACTTCCCTCGTTTTTAAGTTTAGTTTTCAGAGCATTCCAATACTTGCGAGGACGAGAACTGTCAGTGAGAACCGCCACCACATCCACTACGGCAAAATACCATTTCTCTCGCTCGTCATCCCAAATGGTTCGAACCTTCTTCTCCTCAAAAAGTTGTATTTGATTTTGTGTCGTCATAGCTATTGGAGCATTAGTCTCCGTAAAAGTACAAAATTATTTAGGTCTACAAACATTTTCATGGTGCGGCGCGGCTGACGCTACTTTTGCGCATGGCATGGGAATGGCTAAGTCAAAATAATAATTACCTTTGGACAAAAATGACAAGAAAATGACAAAAGATGAACTCATAATAAAAAGATTTTGTGCGGAGTACAAGATTGAATTGACAAAACTCTATTCATACTTTAGGAAAACGGGATATGTTCTTAACCCTGAGGGACGAATAGAAGTGCTCAATCTGCTTAATCTCCGTATAAAGAGTATACCTGCATACATTGCAGAACTGTCGGAATTAAAGGTACTGGATCTTTTAGCAAATGAATTGACATCAATTAAAAATATAGACAACTTAACTAAACTTGCAGTCCTCGAAATACAAGGCAATAATATCAAGGATATTGCGCCTCTAAAAAAATTGAAACATCTGAAATATATGAATTTGGATGGAAATCCAATAACCGATTTAGAACCTCTATTAGATTTGAATATGCATTTCACTTCTAATAGCCAATACAAAACATATAATAATGAAATTTCAATAATTGGCTGCAACGATATTAAAAACCCACCTATCGATATTGTCAAACAAGGCGATGAAGCGATCCGAAGATATTTCAAGAGAATCAGAGAAGAAGGGTCGGACAATATCTATGAGGCGAAGCTTATATTTGTCGGGGAAGGAGGTTCCGGGAAAACATCACTTCAAAGGAGGTTATTGGATGAAAAGGCAGAACTGCCTAAGAACGAAGAACGCACAAGAGGCATCGAAGTGGTCGATTTTGAGTTTGAGCCAGGTAAGATCGCGCATATATGGGATTTCGGAGGTCAGGTGGTTTACTATCCGGTACATCGTTTCTTCATTACGGAAAATTCCGTCTTTGTATTATTGGCTTCTACAAGAAACACTGCCCACAACTTCGATTACTGGCTTCCCACGATCTATCAATTCGGAGGCGAAAGCCCTGTGATCATCGGTCAGACGTGCCATGATGGACATACGGAGCGATGGAACGATGTGAACAATTATCTCGGCAACACCGACTTTAATATAATAAAAACTCTGCCCGAACCATATTATCCGCTTAATTTACCGGATAATAACAAAGGATTAAAGACGATAAAAGAGTGTATCACATCCCAGATAAAAAGTTTGCACCACTTCGGGAAATCGGTTCCAAAATCATGGGTAACAGTTAGAAATGCCCTTTTAAAAAGGCCAAAATCAGATCCTTATATACCATTTCAGTCGTTCGCCAATCTATGCGAAGAATTGGAACCAGACCATTTCAAAGAGAGCGTCGATATAGAAGATTGCTGTAACTTTCTGCATGATATCGGCGTTATTCTTTGGTATTCGAAAATAGAAGAACTGAAAGCTTGGGTCATACTGGAACCTGAATGGGCAATGAAAGCCGTTTATAAAATAATTGATGACGGTGAGATTCAGAAGAATAACGGACATATTCGCCCGGAGGACTTTACAAGATTGTGGAGTGACGAAAGCGACAATTCTTATGAAGCGCATATCATTCTAAAAGAGATGTTGAAAGCGTTCCAGATCGCATTTTCAACCAAGCATCCTCAAAAACTATATATAATTCCTGCCCTGCAGATAGCTATACCCAAGGAAAAAATATGGGCATCAGACGATGATTCCTTGCATATCGAATACAGATTTGAATTTATGCCCAAAGGCATTGTAAATCAATTGAGTGCCGAACTAAGCGGATGTATTCAAGACAATGAAGTCTGGAATAATGCCGTGAACCTCACACATGAAAACTCAAAATCTCAAGTGATCGAAAATTCATACTTCAGGGAATTGACCATTACATCGAAAGGCGTAGATGCCCGAGGCATGAATATTCTTATTATGAATGCCCTTAAAAATATTATTAAAACCTATAAAGGAGTAAAGGAAAAAATAGTTATAAAATGTACCTGTGACGATTGCCGGAGATCAGAAGATCCATACGTTTTTTCTTACGATCAGCTTGTAGAAAAGTACAACAGAAAAAATAACGCTATCATTAGATGTAATCATAGCGATAAAGATTTCAATATAAAGGAATTACTTTATAGTGTAGGATTACCGCAGCCAATTAAAAACATATACATATTTCTCGCATCTTCGGAGGAGTTGAAAGAGGACAGAAAAGAGTTTGCGGAACTTATTCGTCGGGAAAATGAACAATGGATGAAAAAAGGCATCTTTTTTAAGTTAGTGATTTGGGAAGATTTTATCGATCGCATGTCAAAGACCAGACTGCAAGATGAATACAATAAGTCAGCAATGAATTCCGACATCTTCGTAAGTCTATTTTGGACAAAAACAGGCAAATACACAAAAGAGGAATTTAATGAGGCGTTTATTCATTTTAAAGAAACGGGCAAGCCTTCTATATTTACCTATTTTAAAAATGAAAGCATGAATCCCGATAGCGATAACAGTTCAAGATTAAAGTTTATGAATGAACTGAAGAATTTAGGGCACTATCCAACACATTACAAAAATATTGAGGACTTAAAATATCAGTTCAAAACACAACTTCAAAAGATATTTGGTTGATTAAAAAGCCACACTGCATGATATGCCATTCATTGCCGTAGCGTCCAGCACAAGGTTGTAAAAGTCAAATCCGCAAGGTTTCCGGGAGGAACCGACCTCAAATGGTCGGCCCCGACCTTGCGGATTTGACTTTTACAACCTTACCTTTGCGCAGGCAGGAATGGCTATCGCTTATTGACTTGTTCTTACTGTCTGCGGACTTCGTAGGCGTTCAGTCGGACAGTCCAATCAGACCATCGGGATAGCTTTCGACTGCCGAAAGGCAGGTTTTTGTTTACAAAAACACAAACTTGCTGTTACTTTTTCCTCTCGCCCACTTCTCACTATGTGTCGCTCCATCGGCAACAACGTTTGGCGAGGCGCGCATACCCCCTGCGAGTGAGGGTCTGTCGGAGGCTGCGGTCGTGCCGACCGCCGGGGTGTCCAGAGGGGCGAAGTCCCTTTGGCTCATTGGGGCATTTTCAGCGTCGCCGTGGCGATGCGTTAAGAAAATGCCCTAATGAGCTATGGGTTTTCTGCAAAAACCGGCGGGGATGGAATGTCGGTGTCTGCCCGGCTAACTTACGTGGCCACCTTTCGGGTGCGGGATGAGGATGGTGCTGGGGGCTGTATTCGGATTAGAAACCGGACTCCGTGCCGACTGTTCCGATGGTGATGCGGGAGACTCCGAGGTCGCCGCAATGGTAGTACTCGGAGCGGAGGTCGGCCATTGTTTCGACTGCTCTGATGGCGGTGCGAGGTACTCCGGGTTCGCCTGTTGCGGCGTAGGCGGAACAGGGTTTTGGGTGTCCGAAAACGATACAGAAACTGACGCTGGCGTAGCGAACCTACTATTGACAACCGCCATGTCGCGCATGATCGACTTGTCGAGCACACGGGCATAATGACGGGTCATGTTCGTGTTGGAGTGGCCGAGCATCTTGGCGACGTTTTCTATTGATACTCCGTTCGCTAACGCGACCGAGGTCGCAAAACTGTGCCTGCCGGTGTGCGTGGTTATCTCTTTGTTGATGCCGCATATCGTTGACAGTTCCTTCAAATAGCTATTCATCTTCTGGTTAGAGAGAGCCGGAAGTAATATGCCCTTCATCCTGCACAGGTGGTCGCTGTATTTGTCGAGGATTGCTTTGGCTGGGTCGAGCAATGGGATATTACACATGTTACCAGTCTTATCCCTGCGTTTGCGAATCCACAACGCCCCGCTGTTGTCTGTGAATAGGTGTTCCGGTTTCAAGCCTTTCATATCGGAGAACGCCAATCCGGTGAAACAGCAAAAGATGAAGGTATCCCGCACCTGCGCGAGACGGGCGATGGCGATCGGCTTCTCCATTATCGCTTTAATCTCGTGATCCTCTAGAAAATCCTTATCGACCTCCTCGAATTTGTATTTGATATTCATGAACGGGTCGCGTGTGATAAGCTCGTTGGAGAGAGCGAGATGAATGATCTTCTTAAAGTTTTTAAGGTACTTGACTGTCGAGTTGTGGCAGCACTTGCGCTCAGTCCGCATATAAAACTCGTAATCCATTATAAATTTATGGTCTATCTCCTTGAGAGCCATGTCGCTCTTACCATAGTTAAACCGGATAAAGGCTTCGGTATGCCGCAGCGATGTCTCATAGCGTTTTGCGGTCGCAGGGGCCATACCGTTCCCGACCAACTTACGGCACCGCTCGTTATGTTCGCGAAAGATGTCGAGAAGCATGATGTCGGGCTTGCTGTCGCGACCGAGATATTTGTCGATAACTTTTTGAGCGGTGATCGGCTCTCCGTCGAGTTCCATCTGCCGGTGAACCTTCATCACCCGCAAACGGATTGTGTCCAATCGGGCGTTCTGCTCGTCATCGCGGCGAGTGTCACCGATTAGCCTTCCGGCCAGCGCACTCCACCGGGAAGGATCCACCTTTAAATTCACAGAGGTTTCGGCCCTGAGACCATTAGCTGTAACGCGAAGCATTACAGGTACTTCGCCATTTTTTGCAATCCTCCCCTTCTAAATGTAAAAGAGGATTTTGAACGTTACTCTTTCCATACATTTTAAACTTTTAAGGGTTCGACAAACGTATGAAATGTGGACGAAAACTCAGCTACGCAAAATTGTGTAAAACACTATAAACAAAACCATTAGCATCAAAATCGGTGACACTTTCGGTGACATATTCGGGACAATGGACATGTCACCGATTTTGTCCGTGAAAACCGCTCCAAAACACACTTTTTTGCCATCCGACCAAAAAAGAAAAACCGCGTAAACGTCTGATTTACGCGGTTTTTCACATTTTTGTTTACTCACCCGGTGGAGATGGAGGGAGTCGAACCCTCGTCCAAACAAGGAACCCGAAAGTTTTCTACACGCTTAGCCGCCGTTTATCCTCCTTTCCATGCCCGGCAGGCGGCTGCCTAACATGGAACCCAGTCCGTTGATCTCGCTTCGGGGGCCGGACTACCCTTCGGCTATCCCTTCATTTACGATACCCTGTTTCCGGGGCCACAAAGGGCGGGTGGCCGGGGAAGGGTACTCGTCCTCACGCCACCTTGGGCGCATGGATTAAGCTGTTTCACTTAGTGAAAACTACGCAGCGAGCGAAAGGCTATTATTGCCAGTTGGTTGTTGAGTGTTGATATTTACGAGCCACCACACAATGCTCGGCGTGCTTGCGATCAAATCCTGCCTGCTGTCAAAACCGGTCATCCCCGTAAGCAAGGGCAAAGTTAGCCAAAACTTGTCAATACTAACGCAAAAAGAAGCGGAAAAATTTTGTTGCGTACATACAAATATTTAATGAATTACCGTTTATATTTTGAGAATTCTTAAAAGAAGCCTATTTTTGCATACTGTTTTTTGGGACTTTTTTATAACAATAAGCGCATAAAAATGAGCGAAATAATCACCGGATTTTCAATAGAGGATTTACAAAAAGTTCTGTTCAGGGATAAGGCCGTTGTGCTCTCTGATGAGGCAAAGCGTTCAATATCAAATTGTTTTGATTTCCTAAAGTCGTTCTCTTCCAACAAGATCATATACGGCATCAATACCGGTTTCGGACCGATGGCCCAATACCGTGTCGATGATGAGTATCTGTCGCAGTTGCAATACAATATCATCCGCAGCCACTCCACCGGTGCCGGGGAGCCGCTGCCCGATTTGTATGTGCGCGCGGCGATGGTGGCGCGTTTGGGGACGCTCATCCAGGCGCGTTCGGGCGTCCACTTGGAGTTGGTGGAGCTATTGGTGGAGTTCATCAACCGCGGTATCTATCCCCTTATTCCCGAGCACGGCAGCGTGGGTGCGAGCGGCGACCTGGTGCAGCTGGCGCATATCGCCCTGGCGCTGATCGGCGAAGGCAAGGTGCACTACAAAGGCGAGTGGCGCGAGGCGGCCGGTGTGCTGAAAGAGAACGGGTTGCAACCTTTCAAGATACATATCCGCGAGGGCCTTTCGGTAACGAACGGCACTTCGGTGATGTCGGGCATCGGCTTTGTAAATGTAACGTATGCAAAGCGTTTGCTCGATCTGGCGGTTTTGGCCTCGGTATGGATAAACGAGATCACGGAGGCCTATGACGACGGGTTTTCGGATGCGCTCAACCGCACGAGAAAGCAGGAGGGGCAGCAGGAGATCGCCGGGCGGATGCGCGAGCTGGCAAAGGGTAGCAAACTGTTGCAGAAGCGTGAAAACAAGCTCTATAAAAATGTCGATCCCAACGAAAAAGTTTTCAAGCACAAGATACAGGGTTTTTATTCGCTGCGTTGCGTGCCGCAGATCCTGGGCCCCGTCCATGAGCAGATCATGAACACGCAAGCCATTGTAGTCAACGAGATTAACTCCGCCTGCGACAATCCGGTCGTAGACCCCGTAAGTCGGAATGTCTATCACGGCGGCAACTTTCACGGCGATTATATCGCCTTCGAAATGGACAAGTTGAGGATTGCTGTTACGAAACTCACAATGCTGATAGAGCGGCAGTTGAACTATCTGTGCAACGACAGTATCAACGATATTCTTCCGCCTTTTGTCAATCTGGGTGTGCTGGGTTTGAACTACGGTCTTCAGGCGGCGCAGTTCACCGCCACCTCCACCACCGCTGAGAACCAGACGCTTTCGATGCCCAACTACATCCACAGTATCCCGAACAACAATGACAATCAGGATATTGTGAGTATGGGCACAAACTCGGCATTGCTAACGAAGAAGGTGATAGACAACGCATTCCAGGTGATATCCATTCAATTCATGGCACTGGCGCAGGCAACGGACGCCCTGAAAATAGAGGAAAGTTTGTCGCCCAAATCGCGCGGGATGCACCGCCAAATCCGAAAACATTTCCCGATACTGGTGGAAGACAGAGTTTTATACGAGGACATCGAGCGGATCAAATCGTTCCTAACCGACACCCGGCAGCTATGAGGTACGCATTGGTGACAGGCGGCTCACGTGGCATCGGCAGAGCGATCGCGATCAAGTTGGCCGGAATGGGTTTTGTCGTATTGGTCAACTATCAGAGCAACAAGGCCGCAGCGGAGGATACCAAACGGCTGATAGAGGCCGGCGGCGGGAAGGCTGAGCTGCTGCCTTTCGATGTGTCGGACGGCGCGGCGGTCGAAAAAGCGCTGTCCGGGTGGCGGGCGGAGCACGCGGATGACGATATCGCCGTGTTGGTGAACAACGCGGGCGTCAGAAAAGACAACCTGATGTTCTGGATGACAGACGACGAGTGGCACGATGTTTTGGACACCAGCCTGGGCGGCGCGTTCCACACCACCCGCGAGGTAGTCAAGTACATGATGAACAAAAAGTTCGGACGTATCATAAACATCGTTTCGATCTCGGGAGTGAACGGCGTGGCGGGTCAGACAAACTACTCGGCCGCCAAGGCGGGCGTCATCGGCATGACCAAGGCCCTTGCGCTCGAAACGGCCAAAAAGCGCGTTACGGTGAACGCGGTCGCACCCGGATTCATCGAAACGGATATGACAAAAGACCTCGATCAAGAGCAGCTGAAAAAGATAGTCCCCGCGGGCCGTTTCGGCCGGGCGGAAGAGGTGGCGGAGCTGGTGGGTTTTCTGGCATCGGACAGCGCCTCATACATCACCGGGCAGGTGATCTCGATCAGCGGCGGACTGTAAAGGCGGGATATAAAGTGGAAATTGTTATGGGAAAAAGAGTGGTTATAACAGGCTTGGGAATATACTCCTGCATCGGCAAGAACACGGAGGAGGTCGCCAAGTCGCTTTACGAAGGCCGTTCGGGCATCGGCACCGACCCGGAGCGGACCAAATATGGCTATCGCTCGCCGCTCACCGGCATCGTGGAGCCGCCGCAACTGAAAGGCGTTCTCGATCGCCGTCTGCGTGTGGGGCTTGCCCAAGAGGGCGAATATGCTTACGTGGCCACCGTCGAGGCGTTGAAAGATGCGAAGGTGGACATGGACTATCTCGAGGGGAACGAGGTGGGCATTTTCTACGGCAACGACTCGTCAGCTAAACCCGTCATCGAGGCGTATAACATCGTAGTGGAAAAACGCGACACACAGCTGATGGGGTCGGGTTATATTTTTCAGTCGATGAACTCCACCGTAACGATGAACCTGTCGACTATCTTCAAGCTGCGCGGGGCGAACATGACCATCTCGGCGGCGTGCGCCAGCGGCTCGCACTCCATCGGGCTCGGTTATATGTTTATCAAGGGTGGGCTTCAGGAGATGGTGCTGTGCGGCGGCGCGCAGGAAACCAACATCCATTCGATGGCCTCGTTCGATGCGCTCAGCGCCTTCTCGGTTCGCACCGACGAGCCGGCGCGCGCCTCCCGCCCTTTCGACGCGGGCCGCGACGGGCTGGTGCCCAGCGGCGGCGCAGCGACACTGGTGCTCGAAGAATATGAGCACGCCAAAAAGCGCGGCGCGACCATATACGGGGAGGTTACGGGCTACGGGTTTTCGTCGAACGGAGTGCATATCTCGCAGCCGAGCGATGCGGGTTGCATCGTGGCGATGGAAAGGGCGCTGAAAGACGCGGGCGTCGCGGCCGGGCAGATCGATTACATAAACGCGCACGCCACCTCCACTCCGCAGGGCGACTCGGCCGAGGCGATGGCCCTCGATGTGATCTTCGGGGCCTCTAAAACGCCCGTAAGTTCCACAAAATCAATGACAGGGCACGAATGCTGGATGGCCGGCGCAAGCGAAGTGGTCTATTCGCTCCTTATGATGCAAAACTCGTTCATAGCTCCCAATATAAATTTCGAAACGCCGGACGAACACTCCGCCAAACTGAACATCATCGCCAAAACCGTCGACAAAAAGCTGGATATGGTCCTGTCGAACTCTTTCGGTTTCGGCGGTACGAACAGCGCAATTATAATCAAAAAACTCTAAATAACAGAATGTTATGACAAGGAAGGAAATAGATGGAATAGTAGAAAAATTCCTTATCGAGGACATCGAGGTAGATCCGGAAGCGATCAAGCCCGATGCGTCGCTCAAAGACGATTTGGGGATAGACAGTCTTGATTTTGTGGATATTGTGGTGATAGTCGAACGCAATTTCGGCTTCAAGATCAAGCCCGAGGAGATGCAGGGCGTGCAAACCTTGGGGCAGTTTTGCGACTATATCGAGTCGAAAACGGCCAAATGACGCGGGACGTCCCGTGCCGGGAAAAAAGCGATGGAAAGGCGATGGAAAGGCGGCACCGGCGGCGGAATATTGGGACAGCGGGGATTGATCTTCCTGTTCCGGTGGTTCGACTTGCGCGTGGGCTACGCCATCATGGCGGTGGTCGTGCCGTTCTACATGCTTTTTGCAAGACGCGGATATTTAGCGATATACCGCTATTTCAGGCGGCAATTCGGCTACACGGCGTGGAGATCGTTTTGGAAAACCTACCAAAACCATTTCCTTTTCGGGCAGGTGATCCTCGACCGCTTCGCAGTCTTTGCCGGCAGGCAAAGCGCGTTCGAGGTCGAGGTTGTGGGCAACAAGCATTACCGGCGTTTGGCGGAGGGCGAAAAGGGTTTTATCATCGCGGGATCGCACGTGGGGAACTTTGAGATCAGCGGCTACCTGCTCAATTCCACCGGGAAAAAGATCAACGCGCTCGTCTACGGCGGCGAAACGGAAACGATGCAGACGAACCGCGCCAAAATACTTAACAACAACAATATCAATTTGATACCCGTACGCAACGACATGTCGCACCTGTTTGCTATCAACGCCGCCCTGCAAAACGGCCAGATCGTCAGCATGCCCTGCGACCGCAACTACGGTTCGGCCAAGAGCGTGGAGTGCGATTTTCTGCGCGGCCGGGCCGGTTTTCCTCTCGGCGCGTTCGCCCTGGCGGCGAGTTTCGATGTGGAGGTGCTGGCGATCTTTTGCATGAAAGTTTCCACAAAAAAATACAAAATTTTCGTGCGGCCGGTTGGCGATGCGGCAAGCGGCGAAACGGCCGGCGACCGGAGGCAGAAGGTCGAAAACCTTGTGCGAGCTTACGCCGGGGAGTTGGAAGATATTGTAACTCAATATCCCGCGCAATGGTTCAATTATTATGACTTTTGGAAGGAGTAGAATATGAAACTTTTCCCCGCATTGGAGAAAAAATACGCCACCGAGAGGCTCTCGGCGTTGGAGGCGCAACGGTTGGCGCACGAGATCTCGTTCGGGCCCATCGTGTTTCAGGTGTCGCGCCTGATGATCAAATTCGGCGTTTTGCAGATGCTGCTCGACTCCGATAACGGGCTGACACTGGAGGAGATAACAGAGAAACTCTCCGAAAAACTCGGCGGCGGATTCCAAAAACTCCTGAAGTTTCAGCGGCGCTACGCCGCGCAATGCCTCGTGGAATCGTCGCTCACGATCGGCACGGTGCTTTATCAGGATGGCCGATTCACCTGCTCGAAGGCGGGTTGGTTTCTGCTCAACGACCCTCTCGTGAAGGTGGATATCGATTTCAACCACGATGTCAACTATCTGGGATGGTTCCATCTCGAAGAGGCTCTGTTAAATGGAAAACCTGAAGG
>Ga0123354_10011040_pt1 | contig 13936 bp, 8 predicted proteins | sample TergutLab28metaG_2_FD_97872 | JGI IMG/M metagenome (GOLD analysis project Ga0123354, IMG submission 97872) | Labiotermes labralis P4 segment gut microbial communities from Petit-Saut dam, French Guiana - Lab288 P4 | ecosystem: Host-associated > Arthropoda: Insects > Digestive system > Gut ... | reverse complement strand
CTGGGAGAAGTGTGTGGAGTCCCAAGGGAACTACTTTGAGGGTGATTAGGTGTCCAACGCTCCAAGTAAGCCAGTTTCTTTTTCCCGGCCAAAGGTCGGATACTTTTCTAACAGACCTCGTAGGTGTTGAAGTGAGTGAATGGAGTGAGAAGGTGAGTTCACTCCATTATCTACCTTAGAGGCTGTTTCAACAAAGGAATGCAGCAGGGAACATTGAGGCCTTAAAGTGAATTTTGGAATTAGAGAAATTATTGCTTCATTTATGCAGATTGACATGAAACTAAACTGCTTGTTTCTTCAGTAAGTATGAATGTATTTATCGTATCAGAAACGCTATATAAAAAGGCATAAAATACGATGCACTGCGCTAGTAATCTGGAAGGATGAAAATTGTCTGCAGATGCCATTATAGCTATATCCCTAGCAAACGTGAATTTGTTCTAACAGCAGTGCACGATTGTTTCTATGTGTAAAGGGGCAAAAACTGTAAGTGTATAAAAGCAGGGGTGCAGTTGGTAAAATTGGATATGAATGGAAAAACCTCTTTTTTGGTGAGGAAGGTTATGAGAAGGGGAAATTGTTTATTGCTGTTGTTAGTGTTGAATCTTGAGAATTTATCAAAGAGGAAGTTGGCAACCTTTTTAAAGCAGCTGTCATATTCACATGTATTTTGTAACAGGTAGTTTTTGTGTATCTTTATTTCTATCGCCTGTGCAGTACTGTTCATTTTTACCATACTGTATTACAGGTACACATACCTATTCAAAGGGCTGGAGGATCTTCATCTGGATGAACGTATCATGCAGTTCCTTAGTATTGCCAACACGATGATGCAGCGTAGCAGTCTGACTTCAGAGTCAATGTACAGAGCTCGTCATTATTCAGTGATACCTCTAGGCCCACGCAGTGGACTCATTAGTTGGGTAGATGGTGTCACACCTTTATTTGGGCTTTACAAGAGATGGCAGCAGCGAGAAACTGCAACTGTTTCCCTCCGTGGAAGCCATTCTTCAAGTCTCCAAGGAGGCAATGGTGAGTCACAAGGAAGTAAGATGATAATACTGAATATCAGCAAGTAGGAAGAATCCAGTAATGGCATAACCGCTGTAGCTTTAACTATTGTTTGTGCTTCAAGGTTTTCTCTATTGTTTATCTGTACTTGTGTTTATAGTGGATGTGAGAATTATATTCATTATTTCTTATGTTGTGAGCTTAAGGTTCTCACAGCAGTGCTGATGGAGTTTCAGGTCTTCTGGGATGTTGCACCATGTCATCTGCTTTGAAATGTTGGTAACTGTTTATTGTTCTGTGTGGTGTAACATCCTTGAACACTGGGATCTTTACCAGCATTGCTGGGAGAACCTCAAATCTTGTGTTGTATGCCTTTACAGAGAAGCTTTTCTTGGACTGCTTGAATCTGAAGAAAATGAATGAGCTTTGCTTCTGCAAAAGTTCAATTAATATTATCGCTGTGGTGTGACAAATCAGAAGACTTGAATCTTCATTTCTTAGGTTACTTATGCTATCCTTTCACAAGTGCGCATTACGGCATGGGATGTGAAGGTGATTGAGGAATGTCATGACTGGTTTTTGTGTTCTGTGACAACAGCTACCTGGAGAGATGGTGAAAATTATGAAAAGCTTGCCACTTATGGTAGATGTTATCTGAGGTAAAGCCTGAAGCCCGAATGTCTACTTATGTATGATGTTCTCTGGAAATAATACTGTAATACATTTTAGGCCTGCAGGTTATGATGGTATCAAGGTAATTAATTAACAGGATTGATGTCAGTAGTCATGTTTGTGGCCTGACCATGTTATCCTTGGTACCTATTGGGTAGGAGGTTTGGAGGGCCCTTTAGCTGGTCTGGATGGTGTGGCAAAGAGAAAATGATCTTGCTATCAGATTCAGATACCACAGTTCACCCTGTAGCCTAATTGCTGTACTGACTTGGCTGTCCAAGCTACTTGTGAAGATAGGAACTGATATAATAATCATAGGACTGTGTTCATTGGAGGACTATGTAATAATGTGAAGTTTCTTGATTGTCCAGTTGTTAACCAGAGTTACATGCACTATTTTGTAAAATATATATGTTATCCATGGTTATTGCTGTTAGAATCCGATTTTGCCACGCTTGTGATAAACTTCCAGATGTTACGTGTAGTCTTAGTAGAGGGCATCCCCTTGTGTTTGAGTATAATATTAAAATGAAATAAAATATATACTTCGTCAAACACAACTATTTTATGCTTTATTAATTTAAATAATGGCGACTGGTTTCAGCCTATGCAGGCCATCATCAGGCCAAAATGTTTACAAAAACGTAAATGGCGGTTTATACAATGTATCGTTCATCAATGTCATGGGATCCCATTTACAGTCGTATAGTTCTTTGTAAGTAATGTCTGCTGTAGTTGTGTTGTCTACGGTAAGTTTAACATAAATATTGTACATATATTGTTAAAATATTAAAATTATTAGACTGATTTACGAGTATGATGGCCTGCATAGTCCAGAACTATTCATCATTATTTAAATTAATAAAGCATAAGATAGTTGTGTTTTCACAAAGTATATATTTTATCTCATTTCAATGTTTTGTGTAGGCATGTTTTGTGAAGACAAATATAACATTATGAATAATTATTTTGAAGAGTGTTTCCTAATCTGCGATGTGTGCTGGCTTTAGACTTGTTAATTTATTGCTTAGTTTGTTTGCTGTGAGGAAAAGAATTAGTTATGTAACGTTTCTGTTTCAGGCCCAGGGCAGGTCATGCGTCCATCAGAGCTGTTTTACAGTAAACTGACTCCTCTTCTGAAGGAAAGAGGTATTTCTAATCTCGACAGTCGCAAGGAGTGGCCACTTCCAATCCTTCGTCAAGTACTTACCGATCTTATGGATGAAACTCCAAAGGATCTGTTGGCAAAGTAAGTTATATATGTGTAAATGATTTAACCCTTTTTTTAACTTTTGTATCAAAACATCATACAAGTCAGATTTGTTTCTTCACTGCATTTGTACCAGATTGCAGGAGTGCTGGAAACTGCTTTTTGTGCTACACTGTGCACACACACTCCTGCTTTTATATTGCCGTACTGTTACCATGCAATTAATAGTTTATTATTTACTTCAGACAGACCACAGTAATGCAAGTGATGTTGAAATGTATATGGTAAGTCTTCATGACCTAAATTTATATCACATCAGTGGCAAGTTTCTTGGTCTTCTAGGGAACTCTGGTGTCACAGTGTCAATGCAGGCAGCTGGTGGCAGACGACTCGGACATACTCATATTCAGTTGCCGTCATGTCTATAATTGGCTATATCATTGGCCTTGGCGACCGACATCTGGACAACGTGTTGGTCGATTTGTTAACTGGAGAGGTATGCATTGTGAAGTAACTATGAAATGATTTTGATCTAAAATTTTGGAGGGAATAATTTACTTAATCTGTTGCATAAAATTTAAAATGTTTGTCTTAATTTTGTGTACAGTTTTTGGTCCTGATGGCAGTGTGTATGATAACAATTCTTTTGGTGTAGAGATTTACCACATGTTTTTTGTTTAAAATGCTTCTTCTTAGAATATGGATGGGGGTAATGACTTCTGAAGTTTATTAGCTTTGTTCATTCACTGCTGGCAGGTATGTAGAATAGGTCACAGTAAATTTTGTTACATAGTCTGACCAGCTTGCTGTTCTTTGCATAGTTATTTATAATTTGACATCATCATGCATTGACCATATCCACATGGCAGACAGAGTTGCGTGTTTTGAGCGTGTCAGAATTTATCTTTGGAAGATGTATTTTTGTGATGTGCTCTGGATTGATATGATGCAGAAGGCATTCTTTAATTGTTGGACTGCTCATGGTAGAGGGAACAACATTGTTGCTGGGTTTGACAGATAGTGTTACATGTCTAGTACACTACTGTTACTCATTCCTGCTTGGTATGGTGAGATGATGTTTTGTAAATTGTTTGCAGGTGGTTCACATAGACTACAATGTCTGTTTTGAGAAGGGTAAGACACTGAGGGTGCCAGAGAAAGTTCCTTTCCGCATGACACCCAATATTCGCACTGCCCTTGGTGTTACAGGCGTGGAGGTGAGTGTTATTGTGTTTAGTTTTTGTTGTTTTTCATTGGTGGTCTGTTTGCATTCCATCACTCTTCATGTTTGCATTTCTTACATCCACGGGCTTGAAGGATCAACCATAGTTACAGTGTTGGACTTAGGCCTTTTACGTCTTTATGACTATCTCACTGTATTTTGAATTGTAACAATTTCTGTGTTGAAGATTGTATTTTAGTAATGATTTGGTACCAAGTCAGTTTATCATACCCATTATGCAAGGGGCATTTTTAAAGAAAATATCCATAATTTTCTGTTACTTTTTCATGCTGTGCTCAGTAGGTAACAGTACTATGATATCCGTAAAAAGAAAGGACAAGAAGAATGTTAATGTTCACGTGCTGAAGTGGTCAAATACACTTGACACAGATGAACAGCATTATCATAAATCTGTGCAAAACATTAGTGTTTATTTGAGGTGTAAATATAAGGAGCAAATGAGCAGGAACTCTAGATATAAATCAGTGGTTTAATTAGTTTTATGACTATGATTTTATTCTGTATACATTTTGAATCTAAATTCTTACCCTTTCCCTGCCAACACACACACATATCTATGTAATTTGTGTCTTTAATTTCATGAAAGTCTCATTTAATTGGATATCTTTGCCAGCACTGGTTATAAACAAATGTATTTTCACATGGACTCACACACAAAATACAATTGAGAGACATAAGGGAGAAGGAAAGCGGGAAAGAAATTGTCTCTTTGCGTGTTAATGTTATGAGAAGATCTTTTATAATGTTGGACTGCAGTCTGTGTTGTTGTATTTTGTTTCCTTCTGTTTTTATTTTTTATTTTTATTTTTACTTTTTTTTTTAATATTAATTAATGTTTTGTATTTAAGTGCATGGTTCTTGCAGATTGAGGTGATGTATGATGGATCGACACTGGGATTAACTTATTGTAAATGAAGTGTCAGGCATTTATACTTAGAAACCTTTATTCACCAGTGTTTATTATACTCTACATAATTGCAGTGTCGAGATTCATAAGTTTGCACAAAGTACTTTTATATGTTTATCGGACCGTGCATCATTGTGATAGTTGAAGAATAAAAGACCAACTTGATGCCACTTGCTACTTTATTTAACTTCTTATGTGCTCAACATGTTTTGGACATTAATATATCCATCACCAGGAGCTTGCGACTTTTTCTGTTGAATTACCACATTGGTTGTATTGTTCTTGGTTCGATGTGTGTTGGAGTTTCGGTGTGGTCGGGTTGGAGTGGTATCTGTTTAGCAGGCTGAAGCCTGCAACATGGATACCTCTCCAACCCGACCACACCGAAACTCCAACACACATCGAACCAAGAACAATACGACCAATGTGGTAATTCAACAGAAAAAGTCGCAAGCTCCTGGTGATGGATATATTAATGTTCAAAACATGTTGAACGCATAAGAAGTGAAATAAAATAGCAAGTGACATCAAGTTGGTCTTTTATTCTTCAACTAATTTTATATTTTTTTCATTTTTTAAGCAAGTTGTTAATATCTACATATTATTTACACTTGTATGTTTTGTGTATGATTGATCCATTAAGTATGTCACAATACTACCTGAAAGCAGGACATTAATTATACTACTCACATTACAGTGCTAATTTTTCTTGTTATGTGTCCAGAAGCATGTGTAATGTAACTTTCAAGAACTAAAATGAGGTGAATTGGTCTGGATATTTTTCTTGCTGTGAATGGTCACACTGAGATGCAGATTAATTTGTTTGCAGTTTGTCTCCTTTGTGTAAGGTGGTGAGTGTGACCACCTCATAACTAGTGTACAGTGTAGAAACATCATGTTTCGAATGATGGTTCTTGTAACAGAGAGCTTTGATGTCCAGTGGTGCTATGTGAAGCTGCAGTTGTCTAGGTTACAGTAAATTGTTAGGCGTTGTTTAGTCACCTTGTTTCTTAAGATGCCTACAGGTGTTTAGAAATGGGGTTTGATTATCTGTGACACATTTACTCATCAGCTGTTGTCTGATGTTCGCTGCTGTCCACATTTGTGCCAGTTGTCCGAAAAGAAATCTTATTTTCTGTGATGAATGATGGCGTAGGAGGTACTCTGTTAGGTGAACTGCAGTGCAGGAGTCGTTTGATAGCTTGATGGAATTCAGGGTTCTTCCAAGCATAGATGATAGGATTCACACATGAATTGACCATTGCCAATGAGAATGTTGCTTTGTAGCCAAGGACAATGTCACTGGTACATACCCCAGAGAGTATTGTGCATGTTACAATCATGTATGGCAGCCAGCATACAGAGAAACTGCCTAGTACCAGCAACACTACCTGTAAATGGTACACAGAATATTTGTTATGGTCTAGATATAAGTTCCAGCAAAAGATATTGCATGGTGGTTGACAGCTGTACACCTCAGATACTGTTTGATGAATACTGACTCTGTTTGGAATGTGTGATTGGGAGGAAAACTGAAGTATGGTGCATCCATGCATTTAGGACATCCATTTTGAGAAATTTTGTTCTTACAGAAGTTACAGAAATGTGGCCATATAATTCACAGTGTTGACCATAAATTTGCCCTTACAGAAAGTTTGGACAAGTATTAGCATTGTTTTATGTTCTTTATACTGTGCATTTTCTTACATTCCATATTTTTAACAACCAATAAATGCGCTAATTAGAATACAGTAAAACGGTTCACAAAACACACTTCATATCAGGTACCATTTCCTACAAGTATCGGCACCAAGGTGCTGTCATCAGGGAGCATTTTTTAAGCACAATGCAAAATAATGAGTTTAGCGATGAAAAAAGGGGGTGGGTGTTGTTCATAACAGAATTTTGTAAATTGCAGAAAGATGAGTGAGAAGGCAGTGCTGTCATTTTATGTGATTTTTACATATATGTACCTATATCTTATTAAGATGGTGGCACATTATGGACACCTGGCTAAGAGTGCAAGGTAGTAATAAATATCAGTGAATAGTTTGGAACCAGAAAACTTTCCATGCCATTGGTGTCTGCATGTTTGCTTGTAACTTACCTGAATGGATTTCCAATCTGAAGGGCCTCCCCCTTGGAGAAAATTGGTTTTTCGTAACCTGTGCACTTGATTGATTGCTTCCCGCCATATTTTCCAGTATATGACAAACATGGCCACCCACAGTAAAAAGAATAGTGGCAGTAAAATGAAGAAAAAGTATCTGGGTGCTATGACATCCTCTATTTCACATTTATCATTTTCTGACCAATTGTTCCAATAAATTGGCATTGTGGAGAGTGCTAGAGCAGTGCACCAGCCACCAGCAATCATTACTATGGCAACCCTGTAACATCAGGAGCAAGCAGTTAAAAGTCTGTCACTTTGAGTGCATCATTTTCGTGACAAGTGATGTATGACTGTAAATAGTTTCAAGTGTTCTGTCAAATAATGGCACTGTTCTTAAGATAAATTGTGAATGATATGAAAGGAGCAGTTATGGTCTTTTTGAAAATGCTGCCGTAGCGTATGTCCTTAGAGTGGGAGGAAATTTATGGAAAGCTTGCGATAGCAAGTCCCTGGAGTTGGGTATCAAGTCTGGAATATTTTGAATGTGAAGCAGAATCACTGACTGTTATATTGAAATATTTGGTGACAGTTTCTTAGAAGTGGAATTCCAAACGATGTTTACGTAGATGGTCGAGACACAAGGCTGTGAGGATCACGTGAAAGCTTTATGAGGTTGTGGTTGTCCCTGTCCTGACTTCTGTTCCTTTGGAGCCTAATGTTGACTGTAGTTGATGTGTAGCATGTTGCTGAAAATGCTAAAGGTTCTCTAAAGTGAATGCCAAGAATGTGCCAGTTATGTGATGTTTTTGTAAAACCCTGTGGGATGTGTACCCTACTGCAGGTGAAGTGCTGTGTCAACTGAAGGGAACTTTTTTAGGCAGTATGTTTACAAAAAAAAGTCTGGCACCATAGTGATGTTGAAGTTTGTACAGTAATACTGTTGTTAGCATGTGTGACTGTAAACAGCCTGTACTCTGAGGTTGATTTTTGCATCTTATTTTAAACAATCTCTTTTGGAGCATCCTTGCACAGTTTTGGTTAACTGTGTGTGTGCCTGTATGGTCTTCTATACTTGTTACAGTGCAAAAATTTGTTTTTCAGAATGAACATTTTTTTGTGCTATTTCCAGTATGCAGTATGATAAGTGAAAAAGGTGAAACCATTTTAGCTGCACATTGCTGTGTTTTGGGGAAAAATTTAGTGCTGTTGTTGATAAGACTTTGAACTAGTTGTCAAACAAAATATACTGGAATCTGTTGCTTTAATTTTATGTTTGATAAACTGTCATAGGAGATGGTTGAGAAATTTTGAATGAAACTGATAGGAAGTGTCTTTGCATGTCACACTAGTTCATTTTTCAGATGCCAGTTAATCATATAGCAACAAATAAAACATGCTATATTTACAGTAAGTGGTATGCAGTGATTTTGTCATACATACCTGTTTGTTACTAATCTGCAGTAGTGTAGTGGGTAAACTATAGCAATGTATCTATCAATGGCAATTATGATGAGATTACACAGAGAAGCTGAACACCCTAGAGCAATTAGTACAAATCGCAGAATACATGTTTCCTTGTCTTTTCCAATTGCATCAGAAAGATAGAAGGCCATATGATATGGCAGCGTGAATCCAATGAATAAGTCAGATGATGCTAAGCTTAGAACAAATTGGTTTGACATAACTTTAGAAAGACGTTTGCTGCGTAGTATGGTTGAGATAGTTAGTGTATTGCCACACAGGATAATCACCAGAAGTGCACAGTCTAAGATGGTCCATAATATGTAGGAGTTCAGTCCGTTATCTGTGGAAGTGACATTACCGTAAAGATAACAAGTCATTGTGTTACTGTATTTGTTATTGTGAAATATACATTATTTGGTTGCAGAATGTTTGACACACCATCTTGATCAGCAAGTTATAGTTAGAAAGTTTCACTGTATCCACTACAGGAAAGAACTGTTTTATTTCAGCTATTAATCACAGAATTGTTCGTTCATGCAGCTCTTGTTTGAAATTAACTTCACTCTGATGTCAGCCTCATAGATGTAAACGCTTTTGCTGTTTGGTAGATTTAGAAATTTGGATTTCATCTCCCGAAGCACCTGTGAAATGATACATTCTGCATTATGGTTGTGTTTCTCCACAAATTACACCCCACTTTCATTGTAGGTAGGGTGTGAAATAAACATGAAACAGGGAGGTCGTTCTGTTTCATCTTATAACTATTGACCATGTTTCATTAGTAACTGGTAGGTCTACACTGATATTGCTGGGTGAATTAGAGTTCTGTTTATCAGAATTCAGAATAAGCTCTGCTGTATATGAATGTAAATTATAACTGCACATCCACACTAGTAACAACTAATATCCAACTTCTTTTGGGTGCTAGTAGGTAACTGTCCTACGATACATTAATGCAAGTCGGCTGGTGATGATAGGTGGACAGTGAGGCCCTGATGAAGAGTTCATCATAGAGCTGAGCCCCACTCACAGAATATTGTGCGTTCTTGATATTAATCAAGCGCATAAATATCGAACTCCAACTTTGTAGGATGTAAGTTGCATATTCGTGCTAATACCAACTGACTGCTTGGTGTATCTCAAACAGAACTGCACTGCCCGCCAACATTGCATAAAACTGCGTACCTTGACAGGGAAAAGTATGTGCCTTCAGGTCGAGCCTGTTACCCATTATCCCTTTTAATTGTGATTCTCTGTAGAAAGCTGATGGACCCTCGCACCAGAAGTTTAAGGCATTAGTTGATAGTTTATGTCTTTCTGGTGTTAATGAGACTTATGTCAGAATCACAGAATTACAGAATTCAAAATGTATATTCTCAGCTACTTTTCAACCAGTTGGCTTAAAATTTTAGAGTTCCATTCCTACAAAAATAGTTATCAGAGTGATAGCAATCATTCCGATTTTCATCCATGGTGGCAGTCCTTGAACTCAAATTCAGCCTGCCCTGCTACAGAATCTAAGCTTGCTGGGAGAGTGCAATGGTAATGAATAGAAGCAAGGAATTTTAATATTTGTGGAGTAGTTCAATGCATGCTCCCTAAAGAAAGGGACAGCTTGCACCCACCTTTCGGTTAGACCATTTCACATGACAGCATGCAGAGCAGTGATCACTAATATTCCAGTCTGCTCGGAGTTGGAGTCCATATATTTTAGTGCACTTTATTGCTATTAAAATTAAGTTTTACTCACCATATTTGAAGAAGGTGCTGGAAGTGCTTACCTTCATCTAGCAGATGCTCGTGACATCTGACAGCCACACTGTTTATTGCATGTTGTAGTTTAATAAATTAAGCAAGCTGATGGGAGGTAACTAAGGACAGTTGTGAAATGATATATTTCCTTATATTTTTTATATGTTGATTTTTGATATAGCTTTGTCAACAATATACTTGTGCGTCACATTTTCTTAGCTCTTACAGCTGTTGAGAACAGGAAACAAATTAAAGGAATTTGAACAGTTTTATATCAGCCCCAGTTTATAAAACCGTGTTCACATAAACGTATTCTTGATGAACTGCGTCAAGAATAACTCTGTATCTGCAGCAGATGAACATTTGACTGACTGTAGAGAAGTGTAAACTTCCTGAGAACACATGTGGAGTCTGCTGTGTACTTTGAAATGTGTTTCAGCTGCTGTTAATCAGTTCCCATTTCTTGTCTGTCAGGGTAGAGGCATATGGTAAGTTAGGGTAACTTGTGGGAATCAAAAAGAGGTTTTGAAGTGTGGCACATTTCTTTCCTGGCTCTTGTCCAATTGTATGGTTTATGGACTAATAATAGATCACTTTTGCTATGGCTTATGTGACATAATGAAGAAATGATTACTGCCTTTATCATAACAGGTTTGTAATGCACAGTTATATAATGTGCGCTGTCAAGGTCAACTGAATTCTTTTGCTTCCCTAGGCAAATCTGAAGCTTGCCACCCCTTACCCTCACCAACAGCCACAGTTCCTGTTGCTGCATACCTACTGTACCAAAAAATTCTAATAACGGTTTCTTGTCAGTGTTGTGAAGTGAAATTGTAAAGTACTTCATTTCTCCTTGTAAATAACCAACTTGACACACAGTTTTTCGTGTATGTTTATTTCTGTTCTCTACTTGTTTTGGACAGCCATGTGCCCATCATCAGGAGAATTATTGTATCAATGCGACACTTGGTTTATGCCGCTCTGTGTAGATGAGACCATCTGGTATACCTGGTTTATGTCACTGTGTAGATGCCATCTGGTGTGCATACCAGACAGTCATCTACACAGAGTGACATAAACCAGGTGTCACATTGATAAAATAATTCTCCTGATGATGGGCACATGGGTGCCCAAACATGTAGAGAATAGAAATAAACATACATGAAAATTGTGCATCAAGTTTGTTATTTGCAAGGATCATACCAAGATTCATGGTCAACAAAACATAAAATACTTTATTTCTGTGTCCTGCCTTTTTCTCCAAAATTTGACTGTTCTTACTGACTGCCTAATTTGCCCGGTGTGTTGAGCTGGCCCTGCATGCTGCCCAGATACAATAGTTGACGTATGTGGCCACTCCTCAGTTACATTTTAAATCAGGTTATTATTGTCGTGTCATAGACATGAGGTAGTAGAGCTGTTCTTGTATAAATGGGAAATTTGGAGCATACCAGTGCTGTTAATTCAATGTAATCTTCTATATGAAATGCCTGTAACTAGAATGGTTTTTACGAGGAGTCCGACATATATTTTTCTGAAGAGATTTATTTTGGTATACCACGTGATAAATTTGTATAATTTGCAGTTTTGCCCTTCTTATATTTTTCTAGTAGATTTACTTCTTATATAAACATGAAAATTTTGTAACTGAAGCTAGCCATCTCCTGGGATGTTAGGCTGTGCAGTGTGGTAGAAGTAACTGGTGCAATGGGTCATTAATTGGTATTACGAACTGTTAATCTATGTACAGTGTGCCCCTGGGTTGTGAACATTCAGATTATGAAATTCCACCTCGTTGGAAATTTGGGTTATAAATTGAACGACCCGATAACACCAAAAACCTATTTTCTTTATCATATAAATAATTGTACAGTATTTATACTCGTAATATAACCAACAAATGCACATGTATAAAATGTGTCTGTGTCACATGTGCGTTTGGATGCACGGATATGGAACACATTAAATTGTGAAGTAATAAATTATCATGCTACAGACAAATGTAACTGGAGAGTGACTTAATCAGAATCAGGTAGAATTTTCATTTGGTTTTAAACTTGCCTATTGATCTTACCAATTTTATGCTTGGAGTTTTTCTAGGTGTAATTTGTGTAACCAAGTAAGATGCTATTTCGTAACCATTAATAGTATTTTCTGCAGGCAACGTAGTCGAGGCGTAGTTGAGTTATCACACGTTCCCTATGTAAAATGGCTGTACGCACATTACTGTCTGTTTTATAGAAAACTTACTGCAGCACTGGAATATATCAAAGTTTCAGAACACACAGAGAATTTCCCAGAACACCAATATCCCGTACAGCCTTTTAGTCTTTGATGCCTCAGAGTCATTGTTTACCTTGTGGGCTTTCCCCCTGTGTGAGAGATACAGGTGTGTTGATCCCTTTGCTTACTCAGCATGTAGTAAGCAGGGTAACTACAAAGAGATTAAGATAATGAAGAACTAGTAAGTGAATCAATATTGGAACAGTATTGGAATTGGTGGGATATGTAAGGTGATACAGTTCAGTGAGTTGGCACTTTTTGTTGTGTCCGACTCATGGATTGGTGAAACTTAAACTTCCTAAACTGGCTTTTGTATGGGCAGTAACATTCAAACAATCCATCAAAACATAACACAGTTTATGAGTTTTGTTGACAGTTGTGATCTCCACATGCTTAGACCCCTGTTGTCAAATGCATTCCCATTAATACAGTGTTACATGTTGTGTCATGAAATTCTGTTATGTTGTCCATTTGCTGTATTTAACCTTGTCTTGTGTTATTCTTTTGCATTCAGGTATATGCTGTATACCAAACTTTAGCGGTAGTCTGTTATATAAAAATACATTGAAACTTATTTGTTGTTGCTGTATTGTGCTCACATGAGGTTGGCGAAATCTCTGTCCAGATTTTATAGATGCTCGAATTGCCTGGTGTGTCATCTGCAGAAGTGGACACAGCTGGCATTATGACGGTCTGTAAAATTTGGATGACATATTCACCACCATCTCAAATTGGGATGGACATATTGGTTTTAATATCAACTGTAAAAATATGTTGAAGTATGTTATTGTTACTGGACTCCTCCCACATTTCACTATATGTCAGTTATTTTAATGGAATGATGAACAAGACATAGTTGGTTAACCTTTTAAAGACTTGTATTCACATATGTGAATGCACATAGGAAAACACCACTGGAAATTCATTTTGTGTGTTCAGGCAACAAGGAAGGTTACTGCTTTTTTAATACACACATAATTGCTGTTTTATTTTCCAGAAAATTCAGTTAATTTCATGATTTTATCTTCTTTTGGTCAAATAATTGTTCATATGTTTTTCGTAAATTGTGTGTGTGTGTGTGTGTGTGTGTGTCTAGGAACATGGTGTTGGGATACCTCTTGAGGGTGACCCCAGGGTTGACACACGTCACGAATTATGCGAATAAAAAAATGTTACTTGTGTTGTGTTTAGTTGGAGAGCTTGAAAGCTGGTGAATATATGACAGCATATTGAAGCCAGTGTTACAAAAATGGCTTTTATGTGTTTGTTTGTTTGTTTGTT
>Ga0123354_10011039_pt1 | contig 13937 bp, 9 predicted proteins | sample TergutLab28metaG_2_FD_97872 | JGI IMG/M metagenome (GOLD analysis project Ga0123354, IMG submission 97872) | Labiotermes labralis P4 segment gut microbial communities from Petit-Saut dam, French Guiana - Lab288 P4 | ecosystem: Host-associated > Arthropoda: Insects > Digestive system > Gut ... | reverse complement strand
CATGGCGCTTCCAACTCCCGTGCAAGCAACTAAACGTCACGCAGGCACGATTAACACTGCATTCCACTCTCAAGGTCATCAATGCTCTCGCGTGACACATCAGCTGTGCAGGTTGCAGTATTTGGAACCGCAAGAAGCCCTCACTTTTATCTGGCCATTATCTCCGTAACCGTTCAACTTTGGATATAGGTGTTTTGGGTTATATCGGTATACTTTAACATAAGGAACACTCTCCCGAAGTCTGGCAAATTCCTCCTGGGACACCTTGTATAAGTCAAGTAGCAAGTTAGGCTCTCCACCTTATACCACAACACGTTACAAAAGGACAAAATCCAATATGGATTGAGAAAAATCAATAGACATTCGTAGGCCATTCAGAAAAATAGAGCAATTGATGTAACAATTAGAACTTTAACCACCATCACCTTATTGTACCGCATTTTACATCATGCGAGCAGAACCTGGAGATCACTGCGATAAAACGTGTCTGTTACTGTTATACGTCATGAATTAAAATTAGGAAAATATTAAATATTAATGGGACATTATGTAACACATAATAGTGTATTATTATTATTATTATTATTATTATTACGAATTTTAACTGCATTCCAAACATCTTGATGTATTTTATGTTATTTATTGTCCGTGTTACACAACAATATGATGTAAAGTTAAATTATTTACAATAAATAAATCATATTGTTGTGTAAGACGGACAATAAATAACATTGTTATATTAGCACAACGGGACGCAACACCCACAATTTTGATGTATTTTATGTTTATGGTTCCGTGCATCACTGATCTATATTAATAATTGTCCAACAAGATACAACACAAAGCAGTCTACTTATTATTCTGCAAGTTCACTCCACATGTTTCAGGTGTCAACAACACCCATCATCAGGAGTACACAAAGGTGTAACTACAGCCTCCGGTACTGGTCATATTTTTGTGTAGCTACCTCCCTCCAGCGTGGCCAAGCTGGCTTGACCACGTTGGAGGGAGATAGCTTCATCAGTACCGGAGGCTGTAGTAACAGTTTTGTGTACTCCTGATGATGGGTGTGGTTGACATCCGAAACATGTTGAGTGAACTTGCAGAATAATAAATAGACTGCTTTGTGTTGCATCTCGTTGGACAATAGTTAATACAGATCTTGATGTATTTTACAACCAAATTAAAGCTGCGACGTTATTATGACAAAATGCACTTTTATCACTACAAATGTACAATATTTTGTCAGGTTTTAAATGCTGGCGTAACTCCCTAAAAATGGCGGTCGACCACCGAAACGTGTAGGAAAAAACATTGTTAACATTACATGCAAGACAAAATTCTTCGTTTTAAAACGACAGTATATACGAAAAATTCTTCTTGAGAATTTTTTTTTAAGAGATAGGGAATTTCCACCCTTGTGTGTTGCTGGAGATGTCATTAACTTTTCCATAACCGCCAATGAAAGCCTATTTTCACCAGGAAGGATCTAAACCCCTTCCTCACATCCTACTGTTTTAGATCACCACATTCACGCGTGGTTTCCTCAAGATATCTCTTTCACTCTTGTACCCAACAAGAACTGTACATGCACTGCTAGGTTCGCCCATTTGTGCTACATGTTTCGGCCATCCAGTTCTTTGTCTACCAAATAGCATTTATTTTAGTGTACCAAGTACAAAGCTCGTCATTATAAAATTTTCTGCGTCTTCTTGTTAGTGACCCCCCCCCCCCTTACATCCAAATATTATCCTCAGCGCCCTTTCTCAAACATCCTGAAACTTTGTTCTTCCACAGCAAGTGTATCTTATTATTAATTAATATTGGCGTATACTTCCATTTAAAATGACGAATGTTGGTTCAGAACTGCAGTGAGGAAGCAGTTTCTTTCACATCTAAGTTATCACGGCGATATAAATTCACATTGCGATCCACTGAGTTACGAAACCATGAAAATGTGGGCAACGAAGTACACTTCACAGAAATATACTGCTCTCGGTAGCAGACTAAAGAGTGTCATAAGCCAACGGCAATAATAAGCATAGTTCCCTTAGCTACGGGCCAACACATGACTGGATGACAAGTCCACAGTTAGTCACGTTTTGGCATTAGAAAGACACAGCGTCTAATTTATTTTCCGGAAATTTTTATCAGTACAAGCAAAATTACGTTCCTTACTTTTTGTGTATATACATACGAAAAGCAGTAAACGACCACACAGGTAGATTCAGTGCGAGACTGTAAGAGAATTTGGAGTTACACACACACACACAAATAACGGGTGCTGATAAGTCCTTAGCCCGACCAGGATGGAAACAAGCTCGGAAGCATGTCAGGGACGCAAGCGATTTCAACAATATCGAGACGCGAGCTGTCATCAAGTTCTTTTTTTTTTGTAGGACAAGGCGCCGAAGGAAATTCACGCCATTCTGATAGAAACATTAGCGTGTTTCTTTCCTGGTCGGGCTAAGGACTTATCAGCACCCCTGTATATATATATGTGTGTGTGTGTGTGTGTGTGTGTGTGTGTGTGGGCCGGGTAGCTCAGTCGGTATAGCGACTGACTACGGCCTGGACGGTCCGGGGATCGAATCCCGGTGGGGGCGAGATTTTCCGCCCGTTCAGACGGGCCATGGGGACCACCCAGTCTCCTGTAAAATGGGTACCGAGTCTTTCCCGGGGGTAAAGTGCGGCCGGGGCGTGCTGTTGACCACTCACCGCCTTCTAGTGCCGCTGTCATGGAAGAGTAGAGCTATACCTCTACCCACCCTCTGGGCCACACCGGGCCTGTAACGGGAGCACTTTACATATATATATATATTTATTTCGAGAAGAAGAAGAAGAAGAAATATATATATAATTACGTAACGCTATTGAAAAGGAAATGGAATACGTGGGGATGCCTTATGAAACCTAAGCTTACTAATAATTCACACACAGTACCTTTACACAAGAATGCCGGTATGATGAAATACATTGAAAATACACGAAACTTTTAGTATAAACAGAACAAATAAAAAATAAATAGAACTATATTATGCTCACATTTTGCATCGTATTGCTTTCGTAGACAGAATTCAATTCCACTGAACGATACCAACAACAATTCTACGCTAAAGCAATACAAGGTCAAAGGGTAAAATCATTCCGAGTAAAGCCTTAGGAAGTATAGAAGTGCCAATTCAATGCTGGAATGATTGCCTGTGGAATAACAATACGATTCATCGATCGTAGGCCCGCGGCAGGTTTCTCTCTGACCTCCAACAAATCAGTTCATAGCAGGTTTACGATAGACGCCAACACCTGAGCATCCGTCAACGTCGGTGAGAATTATTCAACACTGGGAGCAAACTCCGCTATGAACCGGCTGATAGAATTGCAAAACATCTGAGATGAAGCAGAATTTATGTACAGCGTCGTAGTTTTCCATATGTACAATTATAAGCGTACTATCATGATGTGAGGTAAGTCTACAGGTTTTTTTTTTTAGCTTTCCTGCAATGAAAGTCAAGCACACCAATCCACCTGGGTCTGGGTACAGTGCAGAAACACGTCCTTTCTGAGCCCACCGAGAAGCTAACAGAACGGCTAGTGAACTGCATCGTAAGTACTCTTAACAGAAGTTCAATTAAACTTTTAATTCCGCATTTCAACAAGTCATAAAAAATATCGCTGCATGATCAATCTGGATATTTGTCGGCTTGTTGTTCATCTCCATCGACACTAAAAATCTAACTTTAACCAATGCAAAAGACACCAGCAATCAACTGCAAAGTAATGTGTAGTAAGTATTAAAAAGAAGGTAAAGTGATCCCATTACAGGCCCGGTGTGGCCCAGAGGGTGGGTAGATTCATAGTTCTACTCTTCCATGACCGCGGCACTAGAAGGGGGTGAGTGGTCAGCAGCACGCCCCGGCCGCACTTTACCCCTGGGAAAGACCCGGTACCCATTTTACAGGAGGATGGGTGGGTCCCAGGGCCGATCTGGAAGGGCGGAAAATCTCGTCCCCACCGGGATTCGATCCTGGACCCTCCAGTCCGTAGTCAGTCGCTAGTGTAGTAAGTATTACAAATGTGAAATTAACATGGACTGTTTACCTATAGGCCACACAGCACTGTTTATTCTATCAAAATGGCTTTTAATTATTGGCAGGTGGCCACGTTCATTGACAGGCCAACTTATTTCGTTTGCGCTACGGATCCGAAAAAGAAAAGCCAAGCAAGCCAATTACACAAATATTAGAGAAGCAGCTCTGAGACAGTATGGAATAACATATGTTCCACTCCATACATGGAAACAATGTTTCTCGCAACCATTTAATACCTCCATCTCCTCGATAATGGTGCACACTGCTCATTAATCAGAACTGCAGACCTAATGGGAGTCACACATCATAACAGACAGGCCCCGACCAAAGCCAAATTCCGAACACTATCTGACCCCTCTCCTGCACACAAAAGCCCTTCCATACGCCTAAATTAGACAGTAGCGTCATCGATTTTAGAGATGATATCTGTCTTCTCATTACAGCTACGTGTGGTATTAATATCTGTATAAACTGCTGACCAGTACTGTACACACGTTATATTCGATGTAGGCCCTCAGGTGCTATTGCAGGTGGTGATGTGAGAAATCACTTGTTGTGTTAAAAATTCAGAACAGTATCAGACAGTCACGACCAAGTTCCCGTCAGGGGACGGTGTATAGCAGGGAATGATTAGTTAGTGCAGAACCGGTGGAAGTATCCTCTGTTCTGCTGTCTGCATTAGTTCAAGAAGTCGCAGGACCCGATAACGAGCACTGGGCTTACGGTGCAATATTTTCGACTTGTATTCGAGAGAAGTCCAGGCAACCATTAGATCGGGACACCGGACAGTCTAGGGATTTTCTCAGTTCTACTCAGTTCTTGCAGGTAAAACCTGCTATAATATATTAAAGTAAGCCACGGTGGACCCATTCCACATCTTTTCAACTTGATCACTAATAACTGTAACACCACACTCATGAGTGTCTGATACACTCACAGCTTCATTAAAAAAAAGATAAAAACTCAAAAAGCGCAGTGGGTTGTAAGAATGTGCGTAATTACGTATAAACTGTGGTGTCTAGAGAAGATCAATCATTCAAATTACTTGTAAGATACAATTTAGACCAGCAAATAACACTGGTAAATTCAAAGGCGTAACACTTCCGAACTAAAAGCCAGTTATCATGATGATGACGACAAAATTCAACTTCACCAAGATCCACAAAATCCACAAGATTCACTTTAACATTATTATCTCACTTAGGTTCCGATATTAAACTTTACCACCTTCCAGAGGTGCTGCACCAAATTCTGTATCAGCGTTTTGGGTCCGAAGTGCGTACATGGAATAATAAAAAGTTTGGTTTTGGTAAGAATTACTTTGTTGCCTATTCAGACAAAATTAAATGTATGATATGTAGCTTACAGGTTCTTACAGTTACAGTGTTGTAATTCTCGACATGTACAAAAAAAAGATACTGCAGACATGTTTGTGCCGTATCCCCATGAACAATAACCGAGTGCCTGCCCCCAGCGATTCATGAATAATTGTCATCTTATACACTGGTTTAACCATTTGGGGGGGGGGGGGGCAGTCATGTTCCCACATACAGTACTTTTAAAAACGTTCATATATACAGACATTACTAGATCTTCTTCCTGTATCAGGACAGAGAATGACAGACTGCATATGAAATGTCACCAGTGTCAGTACCAATGCACATGTTACAAAGAACTTCATGTTATTATTAATATTGAGAAACTAACGGCACAAGAGTTTGGTGGTTAGTCAGGTGGGGAACAAGCTGAACGGAACGCACGCACGCATGCAGGTACACACAGAGCTATATATAGTATTTGCCTCGATATTAGTCTATAGTCTTTAATAAAATACGGACATAATGCCAATGGAGCCTCCACGAAAAGCCAGGTTTCGTATTTTGTATAGGAACTGCACAGCAACCTCAACAGAAACAGTTTACAACAGGAAATGTACGTATAGGGTAACACTGAGGCTTTTTCGCCTAACCATTCTAGCCATGGAAATGCGATAATTATTACATAATATGAAGGTGTGTTTTTAGCCTTAGTTACCCGGCATGCGAAGTGCATGTGCCACATTATATTGTTATCTGTCGCCCGTATGGCTTACCTTATCTTTCCACGTTATTTCATAAACGACACGATTTTGGGGGAAAAAAGTTATTAAAAACACAATGTCTGTTTTGACTGTCTCTTCTACTTCTGTCTGAAATATTTTTCACTCTAAGAACAAATAAACGAGATATTATGATAAATGTGCGTAGTTATTCATATAAAGTGCCCTTTATTCTTGTCAGATTTTAATGCAACTTGAATGTTCTCGATACATTTTCGAAAAATACTCAAATATCAGGTTTCATGAAAATCCGTTCAGTGGGAGCCCAGTCGTGTCATGAGGAAAGACAGATAGACGACCAGATATGACGAAGATAATAGTCACTTTTCGCATTTTTGCGAACCCGCCTAAAAATAGTAGCCAGCCATAGCAAAATAATCAATCTGCCACTCAAAAGAAAGCTGTGCAGAACAGACAAATTCTATTCACTCTGCCTGAGAACAAGTGAAAGCCTCGGAACCTAATGAAAACGAAAGTAATATTCGGGTTCCATGAGAAGAATCGAATTTCTGAGCGAAAATTAACTTCTCTGGCGGAATTTGTTCCTCTGAATTAGTCCATAACAATAACATACATACATCCCGTTATACTAAATATGCATCAGGGTTCACGCTTATCATTTAATGGGTTTTATTAATCCAATTTCACAAAATGTATCATTTTTGGGATAGCTGAGCGTCAATAATCTCAGAAATAGAGGAAACATCTTAATGTAAAATAATTAATTTAATTTGTTTAATGACACTGAAAGGGAGCACGTTTCCACCCACACTCACAGTACCGAAAACAGCAGATCTGAAAAGTTTTTCTTCATTTTATTTCGCGAATTACCTCTAATTTAAAATTACAGTGACAGAAAATGATCCTAATTGACTGAAGGCATACGTGTATATGAAGTACATCTACACCGTTAGTTCCTAGATCGTAGAAAACTGAGTACGGCTCCATTACTAAGACAAATGGGGCCATATTGTTTTGAGGAAATGACTGATATTCATTCGAGAAACACGTGGAACACGTGACTACCTTACGTGGGCAAGATGCAGATTTCCTTGTTACAGCACGTGGTACATATAGCTAGCACCGAATTTTCCAAAGTTAATACAACTTTGAGAATTAAGCTTACTTTACGATGGATGTAGAATAAAGTTATGTAGGGCTACTATTCACATCTATAATAACAGAGTTATTAAAGCTATTTTCATACTTTGGATGTATATTTACCTAACAAGAGAGAAGCGGCGTCTTTGTGCGTTTCAAACGAACTTCTTCCATTGTGTTTTAAAACTCTGGTTTCTTCTATGTAGATTACCGTCAGCTAGCTCCATTACTAACAGCTTCTTACTTCCCCGCCTAAGGTAAAAGCTTGAATTTCTTCACGTTTCTCGGGAATAATTATTGCGACAGATAACATGGGGAACGGATTCTTATATATAGAAAGTCTCTTTATACATCTTCTCACTCTAGTCGCACGCCTGCTGCATTGAGAAGAGAAAAAGTTAGCGGAAACGTTTTCTGGGCTAGAACGAAGGTATGTACAAAATGGATGCCTGCTGCTTTCCCGAGAGAGACCCCAGAGAAATCTCGCATTCTTATCACAATTTTCGTTCTCTACTTTCCCGTCTTCTAGGCTTATTTGCATATTTTTACATCGCAACGAAAGGTAATTAGAAAATAATTTCTTCGTCTATATCCAAGAGTGATGAATGTTGAAAGACCAGAACATGGGCAGCTAGTGCTATTAGTTCAGTTCCTGTGCATGGGCCAGCGGTTTCAATGCGGATCCTTGCCTTAGTTTTTTGTTGGGTTGAACCGAGAGTCTGCAGACGTGTGCTGTATCTGGTACACACTGGTACAAAAGTCGATCAGTTTTATGTGACTTACTTAACGTCAGACCACGCAAGTAGTTCTGGATAAAACGTCTCAACCATGACGGTGGTGGTGGTGGTGGGGGCGGTGGAGGTGGAAGTGGTGGTGATGGTGGTGGAAGTGGAGGTGGTAGTGTTGGTGGTGGTGGTGGAGGTGGAAGTGGTGGTGGTGGTGGTTGTGGTGGAAGTGGAGGTGGTGGTATAGTGATGGAAGTGGAAGTGTTCATGTTCGTGGTGGTGGTGGTGGAGGTGGAAGTGGTGGTGATGGTGGTGGAAGTGGAGGTGGTAGTATTGGTGGTGGTGGTGGAGGTGGACATTGTGGAGGAGGTGGTGGTGGTGGTGATGGTGGAGGTGGAGGTGATAGTGGTGATGGAGGTCGTGGTGTTGGTGGTGGTGTTGGTAGTGGTGGTGGTGGTGGTGGTGGTGGTGGAGGTGGAGGTGATGGTAGTGGTGGAGGTGGTGGTGAAGGTGAAGGTGGAGTTGGTGGTGATGGTGATGGTGGTGGTGATAGTGGTGGTGTTGGCGGCGGCGTTAATTACGACAATGATGAAGATGATGATAATGACAATGATGATGATGATGATGATACGACGCTTACGGAAGGGCCCTACTTTATATCTAGATTAAAACCTCATTCCCGAGAGTGGATACTCTGACAGAGGGACTTTCATGAAGATTGTTCCTTCCTCCAGGAAAATTCGGAGACGCTACTCCAACGAAGTCATGTTGCGTACCGTAAAAATCCCTTTAAATTCGTTATTCAGTAATAATCCAATAGTCCTATCAATAGACGCTACAGAATCTGAAATGATCTTCACCCATCAGTAAACTAGCAAGGAAAGCTGGAAACCTCCATAAACGTACTTTTATGGTGGGTGAAAGTTGAGTCCATCGAATGGTTTTACCTGACTGAGGATTAAGTACCAGACAAAAGCTTAAACTTAAACACAGTCACAAAACTTGCAGCTGCATAATGCGCGGGAAATTCCTTGAAAATCTTAGCAAATATTAAGTTCATTAGAGGAGCTCCGTTCGATGGAGTTAATTAGGTGGCTAATCTAATCAGTTAAAAAAGGATTAAAATGTAACTTGCATGACAAACTGGTACCTACACACAAAATGGAAAATAAAAACAGAAATTTTACATTAATTGCTTTGAGAAGAAAACTGGCTTTAACCGGAAAGTTCTTCACGACCTTAAAATGTCACGTCTTCGATTATTCAAATACTCGGTCGTCGGAAACCTTGACAGAATCATAACAAGTCGAATGTTGAACGTCGAAAGTGATGGGATGTTGACCACAGAGGTTAAGTAGTGTTTTGAAATTAAAAGATATATTCAGCTGTATTTATAAATTCAACAGAGCCATTCGACAGGACAGACTAATAAAATAACAACGATTAGCTCCGAATAATTAACAGGCTGGTCGAATTTTTAAACGGTTATCTTCTGAATACCACTTTAGAGCATTAACTTTACAATAATTACCTATAAAGCTATGGTATGAAATAAATAAACCTGTTTTAGATATTCCATGCTAGTTCCTATTTCAGAGTACTTTCTTCCATCACGGTAACATCGTTGTGTATAAGAAACTGTTAGGATAAGGTAAAGTGATCCCGTTACAGGCCCGCTGTGGCCCAGAGGGTGAGTAGATGTATAGCTCTACTCTTCCATGAACGCGGCACTAGGCGGGGGTGAGTGGTCAGCAGCATGCCCCGGCCGCACTTTACCCCCAGGGAAGACCCGGTACCCATTTTACAGGAGGACGGGTGGGCCCCAGGGTCGATCTGGACGGGCGAAAAATCTCGTCCCCACCGGGATTCAATCTCGGACCGTCCAGCCCGCAGTCAGTCGCTATACCGACTGAGCTACCCGGTCCACTGTTAGGATAAGGAGACATTGTTTACAAATTTCAAAGAACGGTTAGTCTACTTTATGAATATTCTAGCACATAGAATAAACGTTTTTGAAAGAAAACGAAACTCGTTTATATCAGTTGACTTAAAACTGTAACTATTATATTGTAGTTATTAAACAACGTCTGCCGGTGCCAGTGGCAGCGCGATCTGCGTCTTAGAACTGCGGCCACTCTTCGCCTGCTGAGACTTTAGGTTCAAATCCCGGTGGGGGAATGGACGTCTGTCTTTTGTGACTGTTGTGCGTTGTCATGTAGAGGTCTCTGCGTAGGGCTGATCATCGTCTAGAGGAGTCCTGCGGAGTGTGGTGTGTCCTTGTGTGATCTAGATACCTCGGCAATGAAGAGGTCAAAGACGGCGTTGGGCCGCAGCGCCAAAAGAAAACAAAAAATTAGAGATCTTCTCAAGAAGCTGTTTGTCGAGTTGGCCTATTGGTTAAAGGATTTGAAACACTGTAAAATGCGCTTCAACCTTGTATTGCAACAGTTCATCCAATATCCGTTATTGATATGATCCTCTATCCGTGACATAAACTCGTTATTCACTGAACACATGCTAGTATAGCTAACCACAAAACCACGGCAAATTTATAAGTGACATCCAGCATACTCCTCGACAAACATTATTAGGATGATCCAGGAAAGAAGCGGGAGATAAATTGTGCACGTGGCATGTGGGGTACAAAACAGAGATGCCTCCAGAGTGTTGGTTGGAAAACCAGAAGTAAAGAGATCACGTGTAAGACAGAGGCTTGGATGGCGGATGTGATACTGGATCTTAAATATCTGCAGGAAAGGTACGGGCTGGATTGATATGGTTCGGGGCAGCAACCAGCGGCGAACTGTTATAATGCGTAAGTGAATGTTAGGATTCCATACACTGGGGAGCATTGTTGGCCTAGCGGAGGAAATATTAGCTGTTCCAAGGACTTAGTTATAGTTCATGTTAGAACAGGTAAATGACATTTAAATTGATTGATTAAATAGGTATAAATAATGGTTAGCTCTGGCTCTTGGTGTCATAGTTGTTAAATCTTAAGTTTTGCACAAAATATTTTTACCATATTCAGGGAAAACTTTGTTCACTGAAGAATAAATCCTGGAATACGCGCCTCGACGATGTTATATATGGAATATAAATGATATAACATGTTTCGGTTGCTGTGTTATGACAAAGGTTGATGTACTCTTTTTTGGAGGTAACATCCAAGCAGATACCTTATCTTCCACTGACCTTCATAAAAATCCCAAATATCACAGATTATACTACTATTTATGTTCTGCAGTATACAATCCTGCTGCTTATTACATAAAATAAGATTACAGAACAGCCGTATAGATAAATCATTAATAGGTAAATGTTTAAATTGATTTTGAGGTTCTACCGTCATACTGAAATATAAATTGCCTAATTCGAGTGACTTTCATACCTTCAGTTTGCAAATAGACTCAACTCTGTAAATGAACTGTCCATTGTCTTCTCGAATGAACTGATTTTCTTAGAAGTATTTTCATATGCAGACTATTGATAAATTTGACATCTGCAGCTGAGCACAATCTAGCACAACATCCCTTTGAAGCAGATTAATTTCAGCTTGAGTCCTAATACCACACGCAGTCTCCGTGTCTATATACGTCATTACAATCAGCAATATCCTAAACAAGTCAAAGACAGGCTTTCTGGACAAGATCAAAGTGATTCTATAGGTAATTACTATCTCTTTATTGTCAGTCGCAACAGGGACTAGTTTGTAATCCTTCAAACGCGGGGTTATTGTGTTTGAAATGTATACAGCCTACACACGAAGTGATCAAAATAAAGAATTTGCTTTCCTGTTTCCGACCTAGCAATTACTAGTGACACAGAGCTATGCAGTCTTTTTTAAAATGGAGCTGTTCTTTCAGCTTTTTAATAATTATAATCTGCTGCTGATAACATTTGCGATTAAAAATATCTGGAACCAATGCAAGGTGATAAGATGTGAGAGCCATTATAAAAATTTTCCAGTTGAGGAGAGATGGTTCAGACCCATCATTAAAATATCCCAGGTACGACAAATGGTACAGTCCCATGAAAACGTGTTCCATCATCATCATCATCATCATATCTTTCATGGAGCTGGGCCACTTGTTGACCCGTTCCGGTCTCACGTAACCAGAAGTCTCTTCAAAGGTCTACCATGATTCTTTCTGCTAGTCGGGGAGTAGTATTTCATTACCCTGGGTAATCTATTTCGAGGCATTCTATTTACATGTTGTATCCAGATTCTCTTGTATTCCAGTAATTTGTCCAAAATTGGTATTATTTTTAAATCCTTTGCAATTTGTTCATTTGTTTTTTAACCTGTCCAAGTGTATCCTGCTGTTCCCATGTATTTCATCTCTGCTGCTGTTATTCTTCTGGCGTCACTTGCTTTAATAGTCCAAGTTTCGCTGTCATATAACAAACCTGGAAGGGCCAGTGTATTGTATAGTTTTGTTCTTGTTTTCTTAAGGGTTTTCTGTGGTCTAAACACATTGTTTAAAATACCTGTACTTTTTAAAAAGTTATTTAATTTGTTATCAATGTCCAATTCTCCTTCATGAGATATCATATTTCCTAAATATTTAAACAAATTTTCTTGTTCTATAGTTTTATTTTCTATTACAATTTTAGTTCTCACTGGATCTCACCCTTTAAATGCCATCGATTTTTTCTTCCGTACAGATATAGTTAAAACATATTCTGTTATTTTTTATTTCATTTATGCGCTGCTTTCTGTAAGTTATCTTCTGTGTCTGCTATTATGACTTGGTCGTCTGCAAATAAGAGCGTTGACAGTTGCTGGCTTTTTGAAAGTTTTATTCCGGTTATGTCTTGATTCTGCAATTTTTTAAAAAGTGTTCCATTTACACAAATTGTTCAGACTCTTAGTAAACATGTCCCAATTAGGACATACGGTGCACACCAATCACAAACAGGTTCCCATTAAGTCAGATGGTGCAAACCCATCGCAGACAGATCCCACTTACGATGCAGCACAGAAGGGGATCTGACATTATATGTTCCATTATACAATAAAATGCAACCCAGACTGTCGCTAAAGACCGTTTTCAGAATACTTGACTTAGGAAGGAAGATGTTAGGTTAAAAAACGCACACGATACATCTATGAGTAAACACCTGTCACCAGACTACCAAAATGTGGGCATCAATTTATCGCGATTCCGTACTAAAGATCAGAATCATTGTTGATTTATTCCATTACATATTAACCTGTTAAAGCCTACTGATTATGTGATGCACCAACCGGTTTAATATTCAAGAATTTTACATTCTGCCACACTGTATATGTGTGTTTTGTATTTATCTAAAAACAAATAGCGAGTTTTGCCCAATATAACGCCAAATGATTCGTTTTAATAACCGAGAAGAAAAGTGTTTACTGCGCGGTACGAACTTGGTCTTTAAATAAAGCAGTCTGCGCTTCGTCTGTAATAGGCTAATATTAATTTCTTCCCGAAGTATGGATCATATTTGTCATTTATGTATGTACGGGTTACTTCAGCTCTCTCCAGAGCTGCAAAAGGGGTACAAAGCCAATGTTTCTAATATCAAAACTATCCCTTTCACACACGCAGTAAATTGCATTGTTGACACTAGTGAAACAATCTGTGTGGACCTACTGGCCATAAAAACTTATACGATCGTATTACGAAATGTAACAAAAGACTGAATGCAACACTTAATTTTCTAAAGCTATTGAGAACCAATCTACGTAAAATAATTAGCGTTATGTATAGTAAAATAATTTTTTTTGTGGCGCTGCGGCCCAACGCGGGCCACGGCCTCCTCATTCAAGAGGTTTCTAGATCACACACAACGACGCATCACAGTCGGTAGGACTCCTCTGGACGAGTGATCAGCTCGTCGCAGAGACCTCTACCTGACAACACACAACACTCACAACAGACAAACATCCAT
>Ga0123354_10011036_pt1 | contig 13939 bp, 2 predicted proteins | sample TergutLab28metaG_2_FD_97872 | JGI IMG/M metagenome (GOLD analysis project Ga0123354, IMG submission 97872) | Labiotermes labralis P4 segment gut microbial communities from Petit-Saut dam, French Guiana - Lab288 P4 | ecosystem: Host-associated > Arthropoda: Insects > Digestive system > Gut ... | reverse complement strand
GAAAATTTCTCGCCTCGATTTTTTTGGGATCAAGACGGCATCCTCCTCATTTGTTATCTTCCAAAGGGCCAAACTATCAACGCGGAGTATTACTCATCTCTGCTGGTGCAATTGAAGGACATTTTGAAGGAAAAACGCCGACCGCGGAAGGTCACCAAGGGGGTCTTGTTCTTGCACGACAATGCACCGGCTCACCGGGCACTTGCAACCCACAAAAAACTGGCCTACCTGGACTTCCAGTGTCTTGATCACCCATCCTATTCTCCGGATGTGACCCCGTCTGACTACCACCTGTTCCCTGGACTGAAAAAACAATTGAAAGATCGCCATTTTTCATCGACGCGGAGGTCATTGCTGCCGCGGAGATCTGGTTGGACGGACAAACTTCTGAATTTTTTTTTCAGTGGCTTGCAAAACTAGAGCAATGGGCTATGGGGAGTATGTTGAATTAATCCCGAGTTTGGTCGCTGTAGCTTGTTTCCTTCCTGGTTGGGCTAAGAACTTATCAGCACCCCTCGTATATTCTGAATATCGGTGTCATTAACCCTTCACAAAAGAGACTATCAAAGTACCTAAAATAAATAAATATCAATGAAAATAGGCATGCAACATAACACATAATGTATTATACAATACAAACGAACGAAATACACATTTCCTAAATTCATTTTTTAATTTTTGTGATGTCTTCTACATGTTTCGAACCCGAGGGTTCATCTTCAGGAAGACGGTTGTATATACAGTTATGGTATGGTAAGTTTTACATGCATCAATATAAAGAGTCTAGTAGGTAGAAGAGTGTATTCGATACTAATCGAAACATGTAGAAGACATCAAAAAATTAAAACATTAATTTAGGAAATGTGCATTTCGTTGGTTTATATTTTATAATTATATTACAATGCATGATGCAAACACATAAAATAGCAAATAATGTATTCATCTGACACGTGTATCCCGCAAGAGCCCACCTCCATTATCCTGTTTAATAGAAAAATGTATACAATTAACCATGCTTTTATATTACTGATTGCATGTATAATTCATACTGAATCCATCAGAAACTTGGGAGTACTTTTTGACTTTTAAGTCTCTCCAATCGTTATATTGACTATATATCTTCTCAGTCACTTGAACTGTTGGAACTAGTGTGTCATTTTACATTTCCTTCTTCTACTACAGTCTTTTATCAGCTCGATTATATATCTCAGTTACGTCATCTAATAGTATCTCAGTTACGTCATCTAATAACAATAAGCTGGAACGTATCCAACAGACGTTTGCAGCTCCATGTTTTACTATCTTCACCCAGGTCAGTTATATTTACGCACCCAAACCTATTATGTTACATACTTAGAAAATATAAGGCGTCACCATAGTGCTCTTTTTTCTTTTTAGGCGAGTTCGCAAAATTTCGAAAAGCAACCATTAGCTTCGCCATATCCGTCCGCCCTCATGGAACAACTCGGCTCCCACTGGACACACTTTAATTAAATTTTATATTTGAGAATTTTTCGAAATGTGTTGAGAAAATTCAAGTTTCATTACAATCTGACAAGAATAACAAGTACTTTGTATGAAGAACAACGTAAACTTATGATAAAATCTCGCTTAATTCTTCTTAGAGTCAGAAACATTTGAGACAAAATTTGTGGAGAAAAACATAACAAGCATTTTATATCCAGTAACTTTTTTCCGAAGATCGTGTCTTTTGTAAGACAATGTGGAGAAATGTGTTACAGCCAGACAGGACACAGATGACAAATAACGCGCAGGAACGGTGCGAATTGCATGCGGAATAGCTAAGGCAATAATACTGACACACACTTCTAATATTTCATTCTTATTCTTTCTCCACGGCAACAATGGTTACGCGAACGTGCCTCTGTTGATATTTCACACACAATGCGATTTGACATTATTTAGGCTATTTGTAATTTAGAGACATTCCGTACCTCCTGATGGTTACTGGTTTATGTAGTTGGATTGTCTGAGCAACATTTCTTAGCCAGTTCACTCATTTCGCTGTATGTCTTACAACACGTCAGTAGTGTCTTCCAGAGCAAGTTCTCCACAGAGTGCGATCAAGTTCCAGTATGTTCTCTTTTCCTTAAAGTCATTCGGTAGCTTTTTACGTCTTCTTCCTCGTCTTCCCGTCCCTACTATCATTCCTTCAATAACACGTTACTGAGCATCAATTTATATTACCCACAAAATTTATTTGCCGAGTCACATGTAATCCATCACCTTTGGTTGTTTCTGTTATGTTGGATGTCTGTGTGTATGATTGTCATTTGTGTTGTATTTGTTTTTTGTGGTAGTTTAATAATTGGCTACTACAGGGCCGGCCCGAGACTTGTGGGCATACCGGGCAGGTTAATAATTTGGCGCCCCTTAAACCCGATATTCTTTACAATTTCTCCGCCTAGCACAGAGCTGGCGAAACTTTTTAAAGGCGCGTGCCCAAACCGCGAATAATTTTCGAAGATTTTTTTTTATTTTCGCGTGTGTAAACCTAAGTTCACTAGAACCATATTTCCGACTATTCCAGTGACATATTGCATCCCGTACAGGTTGGCGTCCCGGGCAGCTGTCCGGCTGGCCCGCACCTTATACCTGCCCTGGGTTACTATATTTTTAAACAGCCTTTTAATAACTGACAAATGAAATGAACGAATTCGATGCACCATATTTACACACAAGTTTTATAGGCACAAAGGAAATTCAGGTAAGATCGTATCTGTTTTAGTTTCTGGAGTTTTCGCACCCCTGCTTAACGCACCGTCCGTACACATCAAACAACCGGACATCTCTGGGAAGTTACAGCGAACCATTTAGGAGGACTACCTTCATATTAGTGCATAAGCATTTTATTCACAGAGAAAAGCCAGGCGGATGCACCTGAATGGAGTTTTCTACGCAGAAGCTCCCAGTAAACTGGCTATCCAGCTAGCCACTGTAAGCAGATCTCGGTTTCGTTCCGGTAATACTCTCAAAACACCGGTCAGTCACGTACGAAATAAGTATTTTCGCGAGTCTGTGTATAAAGTCGAGTGGATAATATTAAAGCGGTGGGCGTGACATACTCACATTACAAACTCAACAAGAAAGCTTGATAAATCTTTTAATTAAGCTAATTACCCTCATGCCCTCAAATCTTATCTTGGCACTCCAATCACAAACCGATGAAATTCCTCGAAATTCGAAGAGGTTGAACCGAGGGGTGGTATTATCAGCCGCGCGTCCGTCTGCGGCGGGGTTCAGAATTCGGAGTCAAGAGTTCCGATTAGTTGTTCATCTTGTGTTCTGGCTAACCTATTCAGTCATTTTCCTTCTGGTGTGGTCTGGTTATTCTGACAATTCTGAAGTCAGCAGTTCATCATACGACATTCAATATTTTAGACTTCCTCAGCTCTAACCATGTCGCTGTTGACGTCGAGTACATGGAGAATTGGTGACCAGAAAGTTTACTTCAAACTTAAAACAAAACTAATTTATTGCAACTCGCAATAATGCAATTAAAAAGTACGTAAATATTCAGTTAACTTACTACCGAATACAACTTTACACTTCTAATAGGGGGTCAACTACCTTCGAAGCGTCAACTCGCACTGTTAGAACAAATATTTTATCGAAGATGTTCCAGTTAGGAATAAAGATTCTAAAATAAGAAAAGAAGAATCCTTCACGGTATGTCGGTACGGGGTGGGCAGATCAACACAAAATTCCGCATCTACTTAGCATCAGGTGTACACTGACCAAACCCAACCTTCGCCTCACCGTTATTTATGGGCTACATGGCATCTATGGGAGTGTCGTCGAACTGCACCCAACTGGACCCAAGAAATAAAGTCATCATTATACAATATAAACTGACAAAAGGCGTCTTTTCTAAAGTAATATTTTAATTTTAAATTTTTTATGTCTCCTACATGTTTCGAGCCCAGAGTTCATCTACATGAAGACAACCTTCTTCTTGAACCGTCTTCCTTTGGATGAACCCTCGGGTTCGAAACATGTAGAAGACATAAAAAATTAAAATATTAATTGCGAAAAGGTGCATTTTGTTCGTTTATATAGTAAAATATTACAATGCACGGTGCAAAAAACAAAATAAACAATCTTCGTTTCGCGACTTCCCTTTGGATTTATTTACCTCTTCCTAGGTAACATTTTCAAGAATCTTTCTCACTAGGTTTTATTTTACAAGGAACCTGTCAAATCTCGCTTTTATTTTTTTTATTCCTGCATTCTTCTCCGTTTACTCGCAAATACTTGCGGCAGACGGAATATCATTCGTTGTGAAATGCAAACTTCCGAAGTGGAAAGTAGGGTGACAATGTTGACTCTTCCTTGCATGCAAGAGAGGCAGGGATATATTGAGGTGCAGCAGCAGTGGTTAAGGCTGCAGTTTTGTCTACGTACGCTTACAGTTGCACTTATCACTTCCCCTCTTTTATTTACGTCAGAAACGAATAAAATGAATAAAACTCTTCTGCCAACAAGATTGCTTTACCTGATGCATGTAAACAATTTATACCATACATGCACGTAGGCCTACAACCGTCTTCTTAAAGATGAACCCTCCCTCGGGTTCGAAACATCTAGGAGATATCAAAAATTAAAATATTAAAACAGAAAATGTGCATTTTTAGTTTATATTGTATAATTATAATTCAATGCATGGTTCAAAAGACATAAAATTCTTTAGGTTAAGAATTGGATTTGTGGCTGACGAAATATTACTATTTAATTCATTTACCGTCTACATTCAACATGTTCGTTAACACTTAGAAACAATTCTTGCCGGCGGTTAACCTTGAATATTAGGAACTGCTTTTACTTTCCACAGATGGCATTAATACCTAATACCATCCGTGGTAATAACAACTGCGCTTTTTCACTTCGGTTGTATACATTGCTTCAATCTGTCCGGACAGTTTCCGCGTCGTTCGTTCCGTGCTATATGATATACAGTCGAACCCGGTTATAACGACATCGGTTTACACAACCCCTCGCCTAAAGAGTAAGATATTCTTGGGTACGTACCAATTAATTCGTCACTGGTAACCATAACGTTATATTCCTCGGTTATAACGACACAAAATATTCTGTTCCTTTCATTACAATAGATTTCGACCCACTTCACTTTATAACACCAACAAGTTGCACATACAAATATATATATATATATATATACACTTTATATATTTTAATCAGGTTGCGACCTGTTAAGACAGTAGTATTTTAACACCACAAACTGCATCATATTTCATTCGGTTTATAAAGATTGGTGTGTTTCCCAGATAATGGCGGTCGACCGTCGAAACATGTACGAGTGGATTAATATTTTGTATATGTATTAGTACTGCGAGTTGTTGGTTTTATAAAAAAAAAGTCCAGACTGTATTTTGAATTAGGCAACTTTTGCGTCCTTCTTTGTCGTTTTCAATTCGCTAGGCATATCTCGTTCACCGCTCTTTCGATGCTACGTTACACTGCAACTGTTACGACGTCATTAAACGGCTAATAAATACATATTACTCTCCCGTGAAATGGAGGTGAAGCTTGAATAGCTCAATCGGCATAGCAACCAAGCTACAGGCTAGAAGATCCGCGGTTCGAATCCCGGGAGAGAAAAGAGATTTTTCTCTAAACCAAAACGTCCCGATCGGCTCTAGGACACCCCACCCAGCCTTCTATTTGATGGGTACGGGATACCTGGATTCTCTTCTGGGAATAAGGCGGCCGGGGCGTCAAGTTGATCATTCACATCCATCTAGTGCTGAGGTTAAGAACGATGGAGCTATACCTCTAGTCCCCCTTACGCCTTCATGGGGACAACTTTACCCTTGAATTTACAGTAAACCATTTCCCCTAAAAATTATAAAACCAAGCACTCGTACTTCTGAAGCCTGACAATTTAATATTAAAGGTTCCTTTCCATTATTCGTTTTCTAGAAGAATCTAATTTAAATGCCAAGTCCGTAACACATTTTGTTTTACGGTAAGCAGTGTTAGAGCACTATCAGTCACATACTGCTACGGAGACTACAACAAAATTTCCTAAGATAGGCGGAACATACAGGAAACATGGAGCCATGGGAAATTCTTATTAAATCAAGGTTTAAAATTCCGACATAGGTGACAATTGGAGGTACCTCGCGCAGTTGGAACGATAACATCGAAATGGCTCTTGAAGGTCACGATACAAACTAGACACTTCCAGTTACTTCCTTCAGGTTAGCCTGTTCTTCATATGGAGTTTTCTGCCATGAGCAAAGTTTTTCCCTGTGAAAGCCATGGAGGTGAGGGGTAAGTGTCACGTTCCTGTCACCTCACCCCCAGCAAACGAGCCATAGTACGCATTAAATACGAGGCAAGATGGGCTCCATAGCCGGTCTGGACCCTTTGAAGGAAAGAAAACTATCTTGCCCAGGACAGAAATCGAAGCACGATAACTCGGTCATCCAGCCCGTAGCGTAGACGTCATAACGACTAGGTTATAAATGCAACCACTAAGCTATCTGACTGTATAAAAATGTCTAAAATATCTTTAATGGTAGATGCATGACACAGGTACAAAGAACTGTTATAATTCTCTTAGGAATTTACCTTTCCTAAACCTTTAAATTTTTCAGACCGTGTAATGGTGCCATGAACTAGAAAAATTTACGTTATTCATTTGGTGCGTGTTAATTATTTGTGTGTTTAAATAATATAAGCAAATCCATTAAGCGGATGGAAAAAAATACGGTAATTTACCCTACCAAAACACATCCACGATAACTGCTTCCCTACGTCGCGCATTAAACGTGACATATCCGTTTTATAATCCTGTTAAAATGGTATGAATCAGTGCTCGGGGCATACAGTGTCTATATGGGCGTACGGTGTTTTTGTTTTACGGGCTTTGTCATCAGGTTTATAACTGGCAGTTCGAAGGTCTCGCTTAATGACAACAAATTTAAACCAAGAAAGCATGCAGCAGAACAACCTAACGACAGTTCATTTCTAACACACAGTTAATTGTGCAATCTAAAGACTCATACGTCGCAGGTATATACGTAAGACCGGACAAGAAGCAGTTAGACCGTAGCAAATTATTAACATTATGACACCATCCCTGTATTCCTTCCACAGTGCAGGTGCATGTCTCTCTTTTCGTAACACTGATTCACGGCACCTCAGTACTAAGTCAAATGTAATACTAACTCAATTTTAAGTGCTAACTATGCCTCTAATTCAGACTTTTAAGAATGGACAAAAGCACCGTCATCTCATTTGTTAATAGCTGTCATGCAAGGTGTTATACGAATCTATCAATGGAGATGGGATCCCTGACAGTGGGCGGCTGCATGGGAGAATGAATGTATCAGGAGCGACCTTCAAAGAGAATCAGCATAAAACAAGGTGGACACGTGTAAACCATTTCGAAATAAACCGTGATAGGTGGATCCCTGTCACCACGGCATTGCTTCGAAATGTGTTGGGTAGCTGCGACTATATTAAACAATCACTTTCGGACAGCCAACATGGGGTGGTCCTCTAGATATGGGAGTTGGGCAAGGTGCTAACACCTTCTCGCCCTAAAAAGTTACCATGTTACGAGCCACCTAACAAACAAACTTGCATTATTTGTTACGACGTATACAATGAGACCTGGGTCAGGACAGGGACAGGTGGCGGACTATTGTGAATGCGGCAAGTGACTTTCGGGTTCCATAAAATGCGGAGAATTTCTTGAATAGCTGAGGACCTGTTAGCTTCTCAGGACGGATTCCGCTCCAAGGCGTTAAATTAAAAAGAAAGTCATGACGACGCCTGGGAAGCCCTTGAAACAGAAACAAGTGTGTCAAGTCTGAAGACACCATACTTAATGAAGCAGACAAACAGTTTATGTTCGCTTACGATCTTCGTAACGCTACATAATATTACGTCAGAAGATGTTTGTTTTCTGAGGTATATTTCACATGTGTAACATTCCAGGATCTGGCTGTACATCTCCCTCCAGATAAATGGCTGTTACTTCAGCGAAAATTCATTATTATTGTTTTAGTATTAGCGGAAACAGGCTGATCGAATCCAGAAATATTTAAAAACTGGGCCAGCGCCCTAACCAGTAGACCACCGTTGCGTTCGCTACATAAACGGGAACCACGTGCTTTACCGCTATGCAATCCGTTCAGTGGGACCCGCGCTGGTGCTCGGTGACATATAATTTGTCTTCCATTTGACAAATAAAAAGATTTAATACACTACATCAACACTAGTTAAAACTACAATTAATTTATTAAGCACATTCTAGTACGTATGATTCTTTCCAGAACACATAACCACATGCAACGCAATGTCTTGCTGTTTTATCTTAAAAATAACTGTTTTTAATGATGGGATATTACAGACACTTTCAAGGGCACAACACGATTGTTAGCTATATAATATTATTTTCCACCCTCGTTATATGTATATTCAGGTGCAAGTAATGGCGATGTGCTGGTAAAAGAGATTCATGTAGCAGACCAACACACGCACACCGGTAAGATATGAAAAATATATTTTACCAGTTTGCGTGTTTTGGTCTGCTACACAACTTTGATATTCCTTGAATGCACGTATATTGAACATACTGGTCAAATTCTACCATCTTTATGCCGCACTTCATAACCGGTTCTTGCCGTTTGTATTATGCAACAATGATTCTTTAACTGCAGTACTTGTATGGAATAGGTCGCTTACGGATTTCTGCGTATAATAACCTGACAAGAGGTCGTTCTAACAGTACAGTGATAACCTTTTCTACAAATAACAAATTTTAGTTCGAAGCGAGCAGTGTTTTCCAAATGACGTCCCGCGGGACCCCGGGTTTATAAAAAATGAAAAGGGTTCCGTAAGAAAATTCCATTACAGTATCAATATGATAATTTAAATAAGCCTATTATTACAAATTTCACTTTTTATATTTATTTCGCAATAAATAATTCTTTCAAATATTTCTGAATTGTAGCAAAGCTTGAATAAACAAAATAATCATATTTTAAACGTGGCTGTGTTTGTTATGAAAGAGCGTAGTAAGATTTTAAGGTTCATTTCTGTACATATACATGTGATTATTAGTTCTAAATACAGTGGGTATGCTACAACGAAAGATGCTACAGCGAACGAATGCTACAATGAACAGTTTTTATCAATAAAATCAGGATGCTACAACGAACACAGTTGCTACACGAACGCGGAAGAATACCATCGGCCGACGTAGCACGCGCGTGCGCATGACGTATCGGTCCTTCCCGCTTTGATTAGAGCCCAATCCTCATCTTTTTTTATCGTTCGTAAGGTTCAGTTATCAGGTTAGTTCCGTTATCTGAAGTGTATAAAAGTTAATAAATTAAATTATATTATTTTACACTTATATTTTTTATTTTGTATTATATTTTTCCTGTTTAAATGGTTGTGTTGGATGGTAACTTTGCTGTGGGGTGTAGGTCAGGAATGGATTATCCCTAAATACATATATTTAAATGCACGATAGAACGAAGAAATGCTATAACGAACGAGGTCCTAGAACCAATTACGTTCGTTCTAGCATAACCCATCGTAAGTGCAGTTAAGTAAAATGTTTATGTGATATTCTTCTTTAACATTTTTTTATTATTGTTGCTTATTTGTTGCCTAGTCTTTCAGATTCTTCTGTAAGAATTTTATTATGCGTTCCATGAATAGACTGCAGTGCCAACGGTTTTGTGTGGCCATTATATTTAGGATTCGACATTGCCACCCTCTCATTAATAAACACGTGTTCCTTTTATTGCATAAATGAAAATAACCCTTGAAAAGAATAGGTAATGGCGCTCTAATAATATATTATTTTGGCGTCTGAGGAAAGGTAAACAGATGTGGGACGCCACATTCTTAGATTATACCTCGAAATATTTCTGAAAGGAAGACCTTAAGAATATCTCCGAGAAAATCAAGTTTAGATTCGTTTCCGGAGCCCGAACGAACCCAATTTCGCAAGCTTATTCTGTAAATAAATTCTCATTTCACCACAAAACGTGCAAGTGCAGCAGCTCGTTGGTGCGTTCGCAGAGCGAAATACCGTCGCATCTCTCTATGCTAGCTGCCCATTTTCCGCCTCCGCCGATTATCACACAAAGGCAAAAACGAGAACCATTTTCTTAGTGATAAAAGAACGAGCACAATAAATATCAAAATTCTTTACATAACGTCTGATTGGAATCATTCCAACTGGGCCCAAACCCGACTGTTATCTGTGATACCACCTCCGGTTCCAGAAAGGCAGCAGTCGCTAGTGGACACAGTAATAAACCCTCAGGTTTCACAGACATTGCAGCTTAATTCCACCAGCGCAGAGACTATAATATTTTGAAGACAAAAATATGAGAATAACACAGTCAACACATTTCATTAATCTCTGTTTAATACAACAAGGTATAGAACTAGCTCAGTGAAATACGGGAACCGTAGCAGCTGTGCTCAGCCAATGCAAGGCACGGGAGTTACGACGACACCTTTTTTCGAGAAATTCGTAAAATATAACCACCGAACTGCAGATAAAGACGTTCATTTTTAAGAGGCAATATCCTGTGAAGGTAAAGACAAAACTGTCGCCCGATTCCTTTCCCCGCCATTACAGAAGGAAATTACCAAGGAACTTAATTATCTCGAAGTATGAGGCTGTAGAACAGAACACAACAGGCACATAAAAATCATCACACTGTGACGCCAGATCCAGTGTTACGTATTTTAAGAAACGCTGGATTTATTCGACACTTCCATCCCAGCAGCTTTATACTAAAATATTTATTCAGTATAGTTCCTAAAAATTTGAAGTGCAACACTGAATACAGCCCTCACAGAAGTAATCATTAATTATATATATAGTGTATATGCAACTGACAGCGGGTAACGAAGTAGGCCTACTGAGGACTAAGATTTAGTACACGGAAAGACACGAATTCGAAATTCGGTTAGGCGACGGGCTAATCAAAGACACATTTCAATGGTTTTCGTCAGTCCCTGGCCGCAAACAGACATTATTGACACCCCCATTTGACGCAGTATTTACTTTCCGCAAGACGTAGCGAAATTCGAACTATACGCAAGTCGGAATTGTGTAAACTTACTGTCAACTACATAGGTACCTACAAGGCATGCCGGGAGAAATCCGTGATAAGTGGGTCCCTGTCACCACGGCATTGCCCGTCCTCAATTTGCGGATGGAGGAACGGCATCCAATGTGGAGGTTAGCTGCAAACATATTGAATAAACTGTCGCGAACAGCCGACAACGGGTGATCCTCCAGCTTGGGGGATGGGCGAGATACTAACATCTCTTCACCGTACAAAGTATCCCGTTACGAAATGTTTACAAGGGTCTCGAACCTGCACTGATACTCGACAGGTGGCGGGCACTTGTGAATGCGGCAATGAAACTTCGGGTTCCATAAAGTGCGGGGAATTTCTTGACTAGCTGAAAACCGGTTAGCTTCTCAAGAAGGACTCTGCTTCATAGAGCAAGTAAGTAAGTCCAGTTTAAATACGAATTCCAACACACAGGAAACTGTGTTGTCGCCCAGCAGTATTCTTCCACCACCTTCGTCTAACTGCGTTTTCATTCCCGCAAAGAAAAATTCGGCAAGCGTTTCAAAAGCGTTATTATTTCAAATTCTTTGGGGGGGGGGGTTTAAGAATTTCGAGAAGTCTGAATTTGCATAGGCCGGGTCGTCTGTACTTTACATCCCTCCAAATTTGACATTCAGAATTCTAACATTCGATGGTAACATACAAAGTCGAATGAACTTAGTTAAGCAAAGACTTTTGAACCTTAAGATGAGGGCATGGACTGGGCTGATAGCGCCTGAAGTCACGAATTTAATTCATTTCCCCTTATAATTACAAAATATTTATTAGTCATATAATTTGGAGAATGAATGCAAATTAAAAATCCTTTGTTTTCAAACAGTATATTTCAAATTCACGTAAAAATTAAGTCACAATGGATTATATTGCTTTCTAATGAGATACATTATTTCTTCAGCACGAGCCTAAGAGAAGTGCTGTCACCAACAGAAAAAATTATTTATCATCCATTGCCTATTGGTGACTCAATAATTACTAAGCATCCCTTTAACAGAGCGTAATATGACTGCATTATAGGGAGTGCAATGTCACTCGGCATGTTTCTTTTCAGACATCGGGATATGAACTTATTTGCCTGCGGTGAATTTAATTTCAAATATTGTCAATTTGCATGTGGTATTGCCCATTTACAACTTGAAATCTTAACTTCCTCGATTATCTAAAAAATCTCACCATTAAAACACTCAGGTCTTTTAATATTTGCAATTTTTACTGGACATATTTTTCGATAGGTTGGAATGAAATATAACATAACTTCCCAATCTAATGTTGCGTTATACGTAATAGAGGCAGGACAGAGATTTTAAAGTTGGTGAATATAAATGCTGTGGGCCACTGTGGTATCTATCAGATCACATGGTCTCACACCCTAAACGAAGACAGACTTCGTTTGGTTCGGTTCCAGTAAAGATAAATCTTCAGGCAAATTAGCACATGAAGCGCGGGAAACCACATTTGTAAGTCATGCTACTTCAGCCTGACACGCTTTTCCACTTACGTCCTTTGAAGAGTGACGGTGATCTAAATTTCATACATACCACAGGGCATAAATTCATTCCTACCTGGCAGAGAACATTCCGTATCCATTACAGAGACTGGTATGTTAATGCTGATTAGGAAACTAATCGGAATTTTTTTGTGAAAATAATTACGAAACACGTTAAGACGTTAAGAGAAGAGATTCCTTCTTGAGAAGTTAGGTAAGCAGTTTCTCGTATTTTATGAAGCCCGACAGCTCACCATCCAATCTTATTCCTTTAAGGCCGATTTTAATATTATCTTTCTATTTATGTTACAGTCTTTCGAAGAGTCTCTTTCCTTCAGGTTTTCTCACCAAAACTTTGCACACATGTCTCCACCTATGCCTATCAATACCCCTCCCCCCACCATCACGCACATAAATACGCATTTACACGCTGTGGGTCAAAAGTGAAGAGTTTCGGAATCTTACAAAAATTAGTATATAACTATAACTGACCTTAAAATCTTAATGGAGCAGTTGCGCACTGACGGACAATATTAAACGACATTAACTGGTCTGCTTATAAAATGCCGTTATGATCATTCCGAAAAAAAATAAGTTACATTAGCTGTTATTCTATATCAGCATTTCTTAGGGTGTGATGTGCACTCTAGAAACTAATTCTGGGCCTCGATTTGTTATCCACAGGAGGAAGTATTCTTCCCTTACTATATGTTCCTTCTCTATTTTAGTATAAGGTTTACGTTACGTGTGCTAGATGAATAAAGAGAGAAATGTTGTTTCGCTCATAAGGCTCCCATCAATTCCAACGTGAAAAATAACATAATTGCATTTTCAAATCAAATATTCTGTCACAGTACCTGGAAGACTATATCGGCAGTACTAAATAAAAAATTAATCACATCGGCCTGGGTTGGATAAGGCAGTTATTTTTAAGCAACATAAAAACTGCCAATTGACGTGACCTCCGCTAAAGCAAATTTTCTAGCTGTAAGCTATAATACGGCCGATCCCGGTAGCCGCGCGATCTAAGACGCGGGGTTTGCGGCCTCTCGCTTGCTGGAATTGCGAGTTCGAATCCCGCCGGAGTTATGGAAGTTTGTGCCTTGTGGGTGTTGTGTGTTTGCAGGTACAGGTCACTGCGAAAGGGCGATCACTCGCCCAGAGGAGTGTGTGTGTGTGTGTGGTTATGTGTGTATGTGTGTGTGTGTGTGTGTGTGTGTGTGGCTGTGTGTGTGTGTGTGTGTGTGTGTGTGGGTGTGTGTGTGTGTGTGTGTGTGTGTGTGTGTGTGTG
>Ga0123354_10011035_pt1 | contig 13939 bp, 9 predicted proteins | sample TergutLab28metaG_2_FD_97872 | JGI IMG/M metagenome (GOLD analysis project Ga0123354, IMG submission 97872) | Labiotermes labralis P4 segment gut microbial communities from Petit-Saut dam, French Guiana - Lab288 P4 | ecosystem: Host-associated > Arthropoda: Insects > Digestive system > Gut ... | reverse complement strand
TGTTTTTTTAAAAAAACGTTTCCGGAAAACCAAGTTTTGAAGTTTTTTTTTTCACCCAGACCCCCCTCAAAAAACACACATAACCCCCCCCCCCCCCCAAAAAAACCACATGAAACGGCGTTTGGGGATTCGGACTGAGTTACACAACTTGCTGCTATCATGCAATATTATTAGAATGAGCAAGTGAAAGGGGAGTGGATGGTGGGGCACGTAGCACGCGTGAGGGCGATGAGAAATATACAAAGAAATAAATTAACTGCGACATGATGGTGTGGAAGGAACTACAATAATAAAACGTCATAGATATAGAATATGCCCCAGTGGCCATCTCTTCGGAATATAGGAACGAGCACCAGAATTCCATTAGAAGTCAGAAATATCTAGACTTGCTGAAAGCCAATCAGCTAAAACAGTCAGCATCACGAGTTTATTTTAACGGTTTGACAATACGTGCGGATTTCAATGTTACAAATATTAGTTTTGTTACTTTCAAGGTCTGGAGCTTCTTCTAAGGTAGGGAAGATTTGACATGATTGCTATAACGAGGTTCTGCAGAGAAGGTCGTAGGTATGGCTCTATTTTGGACACCCTTTAAGCGGGAAGGATGAGAACTACGAGTGCCGTTACAGCGGGTGTGGGGGCAGCTAGCGGGCGGCGCTAGACAGCCCGGACCGGGTTACCTACTTCTGTCTCAGATCCTTGTGGGAGTAGGTGACAAACAAGTTCAGGGACGCAAGCTCCACATTCGACCATATTAGTCATTAATTTCATATTATTTAATGTCACTCTTTCGTTTCCAGGCTAATGGAGTAGGCTGAAGATTCATAAAAGATGTCTTTAATTTATACGTCTCCTTGCGACACGTATACCAGGTTTATAGGGAAGATATACAACATGTGCTGAGTTAACAGTATATCACACCAACGTTTAGAATCCCACATGCTCATTTGGACGTCCAATGTGCTTATTTCCATATTTTTGCTATCGGCCTATTGCAACCGATTGTGAGTATTTTATTACCACATTCGTTAATCGAGAAGGGGGGTAATGGTTCAGGATATGGCACTGCGTTACTGGGTAACTTGTTCCCGACGTTTCGAAAGAAAGAATTTCAAGGACCCTTCGAACTCCAGGCCCTTGAAAAAGAAGGCACTACATTCCTTCGGAATGTCGGTAACCGATTACCCCAAGACGCCGTGTCACTTCCCAGGGGACAGTGATGTACCACCACGGATGATAAATTACGAGTAAATGAGTTATCTAAGACTTTCCAACTAACCCAACTTGCTTCATGGAGTAGGGTCATCTAGACGCTTATAGCAGCTTAGCTGGAAAATAAATTACCCGTTTTTATAGAATCCGAAAACTAATCACTGCGTTCATCACTGCAGCTGGCGTCTGGGTTCAGTCCTGACCTCTTTGAAACGCATTCATGTCCTTAAACTTACTTGTTTCAGTACGATATAAAGTTATTTTTTCATCTACGCCTGGTATTTCCGTTTGGTTCTTCCAGTTAGGCTTCGTGTTTAGTATTTTAAATACATATATCTCCAACCCCGGGGGTACACGGTGGTGTAGTTGGTTGAGGCACTGCGCTACAGGCCGGAAGGTCGCGGGTTCGATTTCCGATGTTGTCACTGGAATTTTTCTCACTCAGCCTCTAACAGAAATGAGTACCAGGAATATTTCCTGTTGTCTTGAAATCTGGAAGCCTCAACCTCCTGGAAGCCTCAGGGCTTGTCCAGGCCTGTAATGGGATTGCTCTACCTTTATCATCAAACCGATGCGCCTTACATGCAGCGCCCTTCTCACCATACCTGGCTGGATCGACCCAGCATTATTCAGTGGAGAGTACAAATTATAAAGCTCAGCACAATACATTGCCTTACATCAGTCAGGCACACCCAGAACCCTCAATCTATATTTGTACCACAAAGTAAGAAACAAACCATGCAAATTCATTGAAATATAATTTTCTTCCGATACAATCTGAGACAGATATCTTCACACTATTCGGCTAAAATGTAAAGTTTATGAATAAAAAAGACGCTTAACAGACGGCAGCGGAATGACATTAAGTCAGATGAATTTGTAAATGCCCTGGTGGCGTAAGCTAAAGATGGGCTACAATTAGAGTGTTGAAGAGATAAAATATTACAATCTTTAATTTGTCCTAGTCGTTGCTTATTATCGGCTGCGGTGGCATTATACAGTTGTATCAACAAAAGCGAAAATGATACTAATAAAAAATATTTTGCCTGTACTAATTTTATTGTACTCAACTGTAACGACAATTACGTACTACTGTCACTACTATTATCACTACTACTACTACTACTACTACTACTACTGCTGCTGTTGCTGTTACCGCGGCACCGAAGCTGACATTTGAAATTACATACTTCTATCTTCATTAGTTCATATATTCAAGTGTTCTATTGGCTGTTTATTTGTCCCGCTAAAACATTTTGTATTAGAATGAGTTCTTACCACCTGCACAGTACAGGTGGTGGTTCTTACATGTACTGTACTCACCAATTCGGAATGCATCTGTTTGTGTGCTTATTGATGAAGATCGGCTTTACATTATGGCCCCAACTGAGTAGGCTTCGTTGCCCTCTTTTACTTGAGAGCATCATGGTCTTAAAATGTTGCATTCAAAGAATGTCTTAATACCAACACATCAGCACACTTCATGAATTTACATACCTTCGAAAACTCGCTAGTAACTCAGTGTATCTGTAGAGTTCGTTTATTGTGACTGTAATTACAATTTTATATAACAGAAGACACACAACAAAGTTTTATTTCTGCAAGTAATATAACATCATGCACAGTTGTTAAGCTTCTTGGCCCATAAAAATCCTAGCGGACCTGGCGAACTGACCCACTCTGCGTACGTAGGGTGGCAAGGGCAGGACACGCGGTAAGAAATCACCACTACTTCCTGCAAAATAACCCCCCTCCCCAACAACGCAGACCTCAAAGGCAGGAAATGTATTTATTCTTCATTTCAAACTTTCGCCCTGTTCTGAATGTCGCATGCTTTATTCTGGGTAATTCCCTGGCTTCTGAATTTTATATACCGACGTTTCGGAACACACTGTCTGTTCCATCTTCATAGGCAGGTAGGTCAATTTGATCAGATTCACAGTGCAGAACCCTTCCGCTATGATACGATCAGCAGTAATTAACAAGGTGACTAGTGTCAAGTGAGAAAAGTGAGATTTATCTCTTATCAGTTACAGCGCCGAATCATTCGATCGGAATATGTCAAACGAGAAAATTGTTCCGAATGACGAAAATGTACTGAACACAGAAGCGCAGGACGGGAAAGTAAAAGTGTTCACATTACAGACAATAATGATCTGAATCAGCTTGAAGGGTTTGATAGCGTGAGTGAACGCAGATTTTCCTACGTTTCAGGCAACTTTGCAGTTGACATCCTCAGGCTGCATGAAGGGCCCTTACACAGGTCTGGGAGCGGCTCAACCTCGACAGCCGACCAAAATCATTACCCGCAAAAGACTAGGATTTAGAATTACAAAACAAAAGGTGAAGAGGCAGGATTTTGGAAGCGGAAACTACAATAATTTATTTAAGAATGGAGCTTAAAAGAAAATAAAGTTCATCTGTGTTTTTGAACGTGTCAACAAAACTGAGAAACATAATTCTGACTGGGAAAGTGTAAGAACAGAGGGGAATGAAAATATAAACAGCAAAAGGCAATTCAAAGTAGAGCATTAGCAGAAGCAGTGACAGTGAATACAATGGATGTGGGGATGGAATATCAAGAGCAGAATAACGACAAGACATTAATATATCGTGCATATGAGTGGTTTATATCACAGCGAACTTTACCGAGACAGGAAAAGAAGTATAACGCAATATTGGAGCGCGTTCGTGCAACTAATGCTGCAGTGGACGAGCAGTAAGTAATATATATTCTGATTGTGTGTTTATAGCCTTAGGTACCCAGCATGAAATGCGGATGTGTTTTATTGTTACCTGTGCCCTGCCCGGCTTTACCATATTTTTCCACTTTATCTCATAAACGGCACGATATTCGAAAAATGTTATGGAACATAAAAGCGTTTTGATTTTCTCTACGACGTTTGTCTGAAAAATTCCTCATTCTAAGAAGAATCGGAAGGTATGATCAAAAAGTATATTGGTCTTCATGTGAAGTACCCGTTTTTCTTGTCAGATTTTAATGAAACTTGAATTTTCAAGACAGATTTTCAAAAAATAATTAAACTACAAGTTTCATGAAAATTCGTCTAATGGGAGCCGAGTTTTTCCATGCGGACAGACAGACAAACGGACATACATGATGAAGCCAACAGTCACTTTTAACAATTTTGCAAACGCGCCTAAAAATTGCTTGTGAAAATTATCAACACTTCAGTCTACTACGGAAAGTACACATCAGTTCAAGATCTATTTATACAGACTGTACTTTCTGGAGGCTTAAAGAAAACATTGGTGTGTCGTTGTACAAGCCACTCTTTATAACCTTTGCTTGAAAATTTCACAGGCAAAAATAAATAAATAAGTAAAAGACACTGAGACATTTGTAACAATACATTTTGTAACTCTAACTTAAATGTGACAGTCACAGCCAGTCTGTCACAGTTACTATTTCCCTCGCTCAGTCACTCAGTCACACACTACAATCATTACTTCCATATTAGCTTCACCTCAACCACATCGCATTTCCATTTGCTGAAAACAGCAGGTTATTTGTCTTCCCCACTATTGAAGTCTCCAATATATTGTAACAAATCTGCAAACCGCACACATAGGCTTTGGCATGGCGTTCTTTACTTCCTAACACAGACTGCACTTTGGACTCTTAAATGTGTTTCCATTTAAGCCCCTAAGAAAATTACGACTTTCCCTTTGCATATTTTCATGAAACTCGCAAATTCTGAGCAAGGCTGCGATCTGGTCTCTTATAAGGGATTTCACGAAAATCGGAAAATAAATATAGAACCAACACGCCTCAAGTCAGCACAATACAGCCTACACAATAACACACCAAGTAGTCGCAAGGTCCTGAAGATGGATGTATTAACATCCGAAACATGTTGAGCAGAAAATTGACATAATAAAGCAAGTGTCATCAAGTTGGTCAAATATCAAGTACGCTTAAGATAGAAAGTGCGTATAGCAATTTATATAAACCCCTGTTTCTGTATGATTTCCATTCTGCCAATTTCACAAAACTCTTCACTCAGTAAATTCTTCTGCACAATTACTTTAGTGATTTTTATCGAAATCGGACGTGATAGAATGAAAAAAGAGCAAAATATCATTAATTACATTAAGTAAGCATTGTATTCACTGTAGAAATTTTTACAAAAGTCTAGATTTTATAGAGCAATGGATGGAGTTCTAGCACTAAAGGAATATAAATACGTTACGACTTTACGAAAAGAAAATCATTCACGCTCTTCGGTAAGGTGCAACTGTCACTGCGGCGATTTCACGAAACGCAGGCTTATTGACAACTTTCTATTACGAACTTTTTTACCGAATTACGAAAAAAGGTTGTTTGCTGATACAATATCACGGAAAGACGGACGGATGTGGTTTACACAGCAGGCGTTATCTGTTTCTTCGTAAAGAACACCAGTGTCTACTGGACGGATATCACTCACCGGCTCACTACGCCAGAAGATTGTGTACAGCTCAGAAACGAGTTGACGGCTGCTAAAACACTTTGCTAAGGATTATACAGTGTGTTTATTACAGCATTACATTTAGCGTCCTGGCATCAAGGGACGGAATTCTTAAGCAAAAATATTTATTGACGACATCCCATAGATGTTTGGATACGTAAAAAATCCTGACTTCTACAGCCATAAATATAAATACCTTCGGCTACTGAATACATCAGACTATATTTTTAATAATCTTAACACCAAGTTTTAGTCATTAATATGTTACAGCCACACACACACATATATATATATATATATATATATATGTGTGTGTGTGTGTGTGTGTGTGTGTGTGGAGACTTCCGATCCCGTGATCGCACGGTCTACGACGCTGTTCTGCGGCCGCTCGCTTGTTGGGATTGTGTATTCGAATTCCGCCTCGGGCATGAATGTCTTTCTCTTGTGATCGTTGTTTGTTGTTAGCTAAAGGTTTCTGCGGCGGACCAATCACTTGTCCAGAGAAGTCCTGCCCAGTGATAATGAGGACGCTCTGGCCCACTTGGTTTGTCAAGCCATAAAAAGAAGATTGAGACTAATATTTAACGAAAAACTGCAAACGTTAACTACATCTGGCGCCGCTACATTCTACATACAAACAGTGGCATATTCGATGCTCCCTAATATAATTGCAATCTCATACACATGGTCCCTGGTATTCGTGTCCCTGATGATGGCTTGATTGAGCCGAAACATGTCGGAGATAATGTGACACGAAATAACAAAATTTAGGTATATTACCTAATTTAGTGTATTCAGTTGGATTCTAGTAAACACTTTCAATTCAGATTTAATTTATCTGCCAATTAAGTGTCGCCTATGATAGAAAAATAGTGTACTTATGTAACTACAGTTATATGTAACATACGTTCCTTCTGTTTTCCATGCTCTCTTTCTTCGTCTCTGTGTGGTAAATGCTAATAGATCGGACAGGGTTTTGTATAGAAATCTGCGGGGAATCTGAGCTTTATTTTTACTGGGCAAACACTTTCGGTTTAATTCATGAAACTATTTTAGGATACTGACAGAAGTCAATAACCACGTGACATCACAGCCGTAAATAACAAAAAAATATAATGTAAAGTCATATTTTACGTAAATTGAATTGAATTTTAATTCAGCATAGTTCCATATTTATTGTTTGCAGAGTACAAATTTTCATATAATACACAGTACGTAAGTTCACAAGAATGTTGATTGTTATAGTATGTATCACATTAGGATTACAAATTTTCATTCTTTAAATAGACTACATATTAAGAAACACGAGACAAAAAGAGGCGAAAAACGAGGCTTTGGACAGCCTTCCAAAGACTTTCATACTTGTCTATGTTAATTCTCGTTTTATTTATCACACTGTTGCTTGAAGAATAAGGAAATTCACCTAACATTTTAACCTACAGCAACCTGTGGATGAAAATATGAGATTATTTGCCAGTTACACAAATTTAACTTTCAATAATGAGCCAAACATGAAAGCTGTCACACTCACGTAGAGGCCTGCTCGAATGTGGGCCTACTACAGATTTATTGAGAAGATGTGCAAACTAAGTCTTGTTGAAACAAAACAGGCCCACAATGTTAATCATTGTCGAGTTGGGCAAGAAACTAGCCTGTTAATTCCTGGTATACATTTCCGTTAAATGTGTTCTCGTAGCAGAGCGTGCCAGTAAGTCGGCGACGCGTAACAGCACATCTATTCCCAATTTTTTGACAATGTAAGGGCGTTTCATGAAAAACGTCAGGCTTTTCTTTATTCGATATTCTCGACCCTATTTACGTAACTATTCAAGTGAAACCAAACTTCATTGCTGGAGAAAACATGACCCAAAATATCAATTTCTATCCAGTCCAAGAAGAGGCGAAACCAGCGAAAATAATGTAACCTTTTTACTTTGCTAAGTTTTCAACTTCGTTTTACACTAATAAGACAAGAATTAGGTCAAATTTTTCAACAATACTGCTCATAATTAAACACTTTATTATCCAACTAATGCACAATATATAATACAATTAAAATTATAAAATATTTAAAAGTGCTCCTTTTTAAATATTTTATAATTTTAATTGTATCTACATATTAAAAATTGTGCATTAGTTGGATAATAAAGTGTTTATTTATCATTGATGCACGGTGCCAACATGAAGAATACAGCACATGCTTTAAGAACATCCACCTTTCGCGATAGGAGCCTTCTCAGTTACTTTTTTGGACGAATGCAAGAATATTTGATTAACATCAAGTCTCGTTCGGTAATCCGTGATGGGCGTTCCGTTCCTTTTTGTCACAAACAAAATCATCTTTCACGAAAACGAGTTACTTGCCAGGTAATCCTCGCTTTATGTCATACTGGCAAATCCGTCTCGAAATTCAGTTTGAAAGTTCATGTTGCGAACCGGAACAAAATTATTTCTCTACTACATTCAAAAGTTCCTACAGGGACACTTAATGAGAGCTTCCTCACAAACAAATTAGTAAAAATATGTCTATGCTGGTGAATATAGGAATCGTTGTTACGTATCTGGAATTTATCGTACTGCCACTTACGGAATTTTGTATTAATTACGTAGGGTTACTTACATGAGCGAAAAAAGCTAGTATATACAGGATTTGGTAGTTTTTTAATCATCCCGTAAAACACAAAGTACTTCGAATTCAGTAATAATTAGCGCATTTATAACGTTCCAGGTGCATGGGTAATGTGTGAAAGGAGAGGAATAAGACACAGGGCTATTAAGAGAAATAGTTACTCTGGTAGAATTCAAGAAAACCTACGAGTCGATTGGCCGGTGAAGAATCAACTAACCTTTTACATAAATCGAATTTTCTTTGCTCTCTTCAGGACATTTCGCCACTGCAACATATCCTATTCTATCTTAATCCAGTCCCAGACTTCTCATCATGTTTTATTTTTACCATTCCAGTCAAGCTTCTCGCTAAAAATCAGCCTGTTTGAAGATTTCTCACTGCCATTCGTTTGGTCGCCCTAACATTAGGTGAAGACTAGAAAGCATGAAGATTTTTACAACGTGATTTCTTATTCCCTTGATACTTCTTCCCGCTTATTACACATTTACTTGTTCCCTTACTCAGTCTTCTAAGAACCCTGGAGTCTTTTACGACAAACTTCCAGACATTACTTTCCTTTTAGCTTAGCCCCTCCTCTGTGAGCCCTTGTAAATCACTCATTACACCTTCCACCTCCCCGGCCCCCATTTTATTGCACCTCGTGGTCTCCTTTCAAGTATTTCGTTAGTCACCCCTTTTCGATCTTGTAACACTTTCGGATTTCTGTCTTCCTTTCTACGCTTTATCGGTTCAACAAAATTCTCAGAGTTAACAGCCATAAGTAAGCCCGATTGGTCTGAAAATCTGTGCCTGTCTAACAGTCTGCACACAAAACACCTCGAGAACCGCTGAGTTTTTCATGAAATTTGACACTTCAGAATTGAACGAAAATTTGTCGATCCATTTTAGTCTTAGTGACTATCGCAATATATTAACAACCACTTTACATGAAGACCTACGTGCCGTTCTGGGCGTAGAAGCTTTCCATTCTCTGCGCATGCGTACTGTACACTGTATCACGCCTTAGACCAACACGGAAGTTCGGAAATTCACTTTTACGTTTTAAACTGCATGTGCCGAAAATGGAAATCTGTGCCCGACGTGTTTTGTTTTCTTCGTAACCCAGCAGCAGTCATACAAATGAGAATCCAAGGAACTGCGTATCAAATGTATCCCTGTTGCTAAGATTCTGGGAAAACACAAAATGTATGTTGAAATAGATATGTAACGGAGCGAACGCGCCATAATATTTATGCTACGTATATACTTCTTAACTTTTCAATCCTCATTTATTCCGTCGTGTTGCTGCTACAATCCTACCACTTTAATTCCCCTTCCCGTGCATAATTTTCACTCTAGCCGTGTTGCTTCCTTCCGCTAACGTCTTAAAATCTTCATCAAGCGAATCGTTTCTTCTCTGTCCTTTTTCATGACCAATTACGCCCTTCCTACAGCACTGTTCTGACGTCCACTAATTTATCAAAACCATTATTCATCCGCCCTTCTTCACCCCCCAGAAAGATGTTCCCATTTCCTCACCAGACCCTCTCACAGTCCCTTCTGCTTATTTTAATTTTTGACATATTTCTAGCCATTTTTCCCACAGTCCTTTAGTACTGTGATACTCTCTTAAAACTGATATGTACTGCTGTCAACCACAACAAATTTTGTTATTCTTATCAATACGTGCTAGATAATTTTCACATTCGTAAGGTGCATCTTTATATTATCAAAGTTTTATTTATTCACCAACTGATGCACTAGTGAGTTGTCTTAAAAACAATATTAAAATTTACATTAAAACAGCTCCCACATGTTTCGGTGTTACAGTTACACCATCATCAGGGAGTGCATTAATTTGTGCTTACTGAAGTTACAGTTGTTAAAATAGTCTAATAAAATACGAGTACATCGGTGTGTGGTTAATACGGTGGTAGTGTGGCTGCTTATATTAGGTCCTTATTGGTGTCTGTGTGTTGTTCTGTTGGGCAGTAGACTACTGCCGAACAGTGCAACATACAGACACCAATAATGACCTAATATATGCAGCCACACTACCACCGTATTAACCACACACCGACGTATTTTATTAGACTATTTTAACAACTGTAACTTTAGTAAGCACAAATTAATGCGCTCCCTGATGATGGTGCAACTGTAACACCGAAACATGTGGGAGCTGTTTTAATGTAAATTTTAATATTGTTTTTTTAAGACAACTCACTAGTGCATCTGTGGTGAATAAATAAAATTTGACGTGCTGGACATTTCAGACTTACTGACCAATTTCAGGCATGTATTTAAATGTAGGAGGATAGTCTGTACGACAGAAACTTGTAGCATGTATTGAAAAGAATAATAAAAATATTGTGAATGACGGCAGCACGTGTCAATTTTAATTATATACCACAAAGTGATGACTTTAAAAAATAACAAAAAAACTGATATTATATGTAGATTATTTTAATTTAAAAAAGTCCCTAAACAGAATCTGCATCACCTCGGGTTCCAGATCAATAACATTTGCTGCCCGTTTTCACAAACCATCATGTGGTCAGCTCGACTTTCAGTAAATACAAACCACAGACCGCCGTATTTCCTTGTGTATCTTCTTGTGAGAAACGTTCGAATTCCGGAAAATAAAATTATTGGTGACGGAAAGGTCAATATCTCCATGCACAGTCACTGTAAGTTTAATTAAGACTCCACCATAGAAGCAGTCTGCACTCATACTGTCCTCTTCTTCAACTGATGAATGAAGATGCACTGTCCTGGTATTATCAAACGTCCTTCTCACACGTAGGCTACAGCCTTTCATTCTCTGCCTACAAGCTAACTACCTCCAAGTATGGGTGATTTCAAGTTTCCGCCTGGAGTAAATAAGATCTGCGCTCTTCTGAGATGTAATGCAGCGCTGGTTGGTAGTTTTTACCGACGTTTCGGTGCAACATATCAGTCCCATATTCGAGGGTCAAAATTTTAAGAAGTCCCTTGAAGACAGATTTTCCCAAAACGCCGGTAACACACTACCAATTCATGCTGCGTAAAATCCCAGAAGAGTGCAGACCTTACCTCCAAATTAAATTCATTATGATCGTCATATATCAAACGTATTTTACACAATTTTTCCGTTAGGTGGAGTAAAATCCCTCATACTCATTACCACATAAGTTTCCTTTTTTTTTTCCTTGGTCTGCTACAATACTAATATTTTATTTCCTTATTCACATTTTCAGTTGTCTTTAAGCTCCTGTCCTGGATACAAACTGCATATTACAAGAAACAATAAGTAGCTCAAGGGTGAACAAATCCCAAGTGCCAAGTCACCATGGCCAATAAATTATGTATGACGTCGCCTAATATTTGTGATTACTCAGTACTGCTCTCGCTGCATGTCACCCTTTGGCGCCTAGAATTTTGAGGTGGCTGCGAGCTTGTGTTGGAAATTTATGCACTCCTGAAACTCTTATCTGCTTGTCCTCCTCAAATTTTCCGCAGTTAATTCGCCTCGGCTTCTGAATACATACTCTTTTCTGATACCTCTTCGCCATCCTGAGATCCCAAGTAATCCCCACCCTGGCAGACTAGGAGGTAGGTACATACCTCTCCACCGACCTCAACACGTCGACCGGTCTATGGGCGAACCTAAACGGAAGTTTCGCCCACCGCTAGCTAATCTCCCAGGTGATTAAGACACGCTAAACTGGCAAACACGTAGTGTGAGTGGGAGAGGTTGAGGAAGAGCGTGGGACTTCCCTGTCTGAGCTACAAATATTCTAATCTGCACTTCGTTCTCCATCAGTTTCAATCTATATTCTTTATTTTACGCACTCCGTCCTGTTAATGTGCTTCAGAACTCCGTTTTCCAACTCTCTGTACCCTCCATTTGTCTTTGCTCGTGTCGGCAGTTGGCACACACCATAATGATATGACCTCCTTCTGCCTTGCAGACTTCCCTTTGAACATGGTTTCATAACATGCCGTTTTTAACACCACTGACAATATTTAATATGCATATAATTCCTCAATGCCGGTCCCAGTGGCCGTGCGGTCTAACGCGTAGGTCTGCGGTCGCTCGCCTGCTGAGATTGTGGGTTCGAATCCCACCCTGGACATGGAAGTTTGTCAGTTGTGAGTGTTGTGTGCTGTCAGGTAGAAGTCTCTGCGACGGGCTGATCACTCGTACAGAGGGGTCCTACCGACTGTGGTGGGTCGTTGTGTGTAATCTAGAAACCTCGTGAATGAGGAGGCCATGGCCCACTGTGGGCTGTCGCGCCAAAAATAAATAAATATATATAAAATTCCTTTATATATAAAAGAATACCACAGATACCACAACTCTGCGGCATTCTGTGAATAATACTGCCAGTGTCAATATAATATGGTTGATCTAGGGACCGGGCGGTACGAGTAAGTAATTTACTTTCACTGTTTTCCGTTCATTCTTCTATTTACAATTCTGTCACGTTTAACATTTGTAAAGTGGGTCCTGAAGTCGGAGTTAGGAACAATAAAAACTACCACTTCCATCTCAACACAGAATAAGTGCAATTTTTTGGAGTGGAAGAAAGGACTAATGATAGATAACCTGTCAAAAATTGTGAAACATGTTCCCTTTTATAAACTTTTGATGCTGCTTATTGTTTTATACTACCTTCGAAGTTTATGGGCCCTTCTTTTGTCGTATGAACTGTTTTAAAGCTCCCAGCTATAACTGATTTCTTCTCAAGTCGGTCACATTCGGTATTAAAAGAACCGTGGCTTATCGATTCAACAAAATGGCTGAGATTAATTCTGTGAAGGGCGTAGGACAAAGGAAAACAAGGGAGGAATAATTTCAGCTTCCCAAATGCCGCTTTTCATAATTAAAAGTGATTAAATTATAATAAAACAATAATAATAACGCAAGAGTCCTTTGTCTGATCCAGAATATTCAGACCCGTAAAATAAACTCAAAATCATTGATACTTGAGACAAAATTGTTCTAACATTTCATTAAATGTACGTACTATGCTTAATGCGCATAATACCAAAATTTCCAACTCAAAAACAGAAATAAGCAAGAGAACAGATCGCATAGGAATAGAAATGTCCCAATTAACAAAAATAATCAGACCAGTGTGGGATTTCATTTATTTAGCATGCGGTGTGCACAGTGAAAGTAAGAAAGTCGTACGTGGAAACCATTAAGGGGGAATGAAGTTGGGGATTGGTGGTTAGCTTGAACCCTCGGCGGCTTTGCCCGCGAGTTAAAACAGTCCATTAAGATTCTCTACGTCCCTAAAGTTTTGTATATGAGTCCGTATATTCCTGATATACAAAAGATGTTAATTTTGATGTAATCCACAACAAGTCTCAGGAGTTCTGCTGAAACGTAAAATACGTGTGGTGAGAGAGAAAACCAACGAGATGCAACAGTTAGATGTTTATTATCAATGCTTTCTCAACATGTTTCGGGCATCATTACGCCCATCTTCAGGAGAACAAGACGTGTGTTACTTCACGTGGTGTGCTGCGCTGTGCTCGCACCCTACAACGCTGCGCCCCACAACCGCTACCAACCACATCCAGCAGAACCAGCGCAGCACACCACGTGCAGTAACACACGTCTTGTTCTCCTGAAGATGGGCGTAATGATGCCCGAAAC
>Ga0123354_10011032_pt1 | contig 13941 bp, 6 predicted proteins | sample TergutLab28metaG_2_FD_97872 | JGI IMG/M metagenome (GOLD analysis project Ga0123354, IMG submission 97872) | Labiotermes labralis P4 segment gut microbial communities from Petit-Saut dam, French Guiana - Lab288 P4 | ecosystem: Host-associated > Arthropoda: Insects > Digestive system > Gut ... | reverse complement strand
GACCTGATACTGTTTCCTAACCTCCAGCTCATTTAGCTTACTCAGGTTAAATCTGTGCCTGTCTAAACTCTGTGTCGCCTGCTTGCCCACTGCTAATCTTTCCCTAACCTTTGCAATGACCAGTTAATGATCTGTATCACACTCAGCTCCCCTGAAACTTCGCACATCCAGTACACACACACACACACATACACACACACACACACATATATATATATATATATATATATATATATTCTAATTCAACCAACAATGCTCTATATAGATATATATTATTTGAACAATATTTATATTATGATCACTCCTACATGTTTCGATACATCTGTATCATACTCAGTCAGTTCCAAAGTTCTACTTCGATAAGTTACGTAGTTTCTATATTATTAAAATTTCATTAAAATTATCATTTTAAAATAATTACGTGGTAGTTGTTGATAAAATGTAGTCTACACTATTTTACAATATAATTTCTATCAGTAGTATGTTGACGTGGCCGTATATACAATCTGGATATTCTTGTGTTGATGTTGCCTGTGTGTTTTGGAACTACCTGAGGATGATACAAATTTATAGAAACATGTAGGAGTGATTATAATATACAGTTGACTTCCGGTAGAGCCAGCAGAATACATACTGAAACCTTGGTCCGATTTCGCAACATGAGAATGCATTGTCTTTTCCCCGCAAAACTTTTATTTCGTAGGTCGATTTGACGTTCGTCTCACGCTTCATATGCAGTCGCACTGAAGAACACGACACAAAAGAGCCGAATACTGCAAGTAAAATTCAATTCAATTTGCAGTCGTTCGAGAGTCGCCAAAAGGAAAAATAAGACACTGCGCATTAGTTGCTTTGAAGTATTCTACGATAAACAAAAACTAATTTAGCCTAAAGGCGTGAGACGTTGCAAAGGGTTGAAAATCGTTGCAGGAATATACAGTGATAACACAAGAAATTTCTTCAGCTATGTTCTTTGAAAAGGCACAACGGAGTTACGCTACCTTTCTTGTCTGAACTCACACACGAAAAGGCCTAGAAACACAACCATTCATGACTATTGTCTTGTTATTTATGCAATCAGTACTTTCCACCTACAAAACTGGACTGAACTGTGGCTGTAAGTCCAGTAAAAATACATGACAGCATGTAAGTCATTTCTTCTCACGAGTGACAAGTAAGGGTGCTCTGCGTTCTTCAGGTCCTTCCTCAAAGAGTAACACAACCGCGACACTGCCCGTATTAGTCACATGTCAGCAACTGTACGACAAAATCTCATTAGCCTGCCATCAGGAAAACTGGCTCCACATTTCCGAAGTCACTACAGCCGTGCAGTGTGAAAAGCTTCAAATTATTTAAATACGCAACTGTGCGACAACTGTTCACCGACTGTAACGTGAAAACCAGTCTTCTGAGATACGGCACCGTGTAGAATTTACCTGTGTTCCGGAGGAATATAAATTCCACTCTGCAGATTAGCCTGAAGATACAGGCATAATTTTCCTTCGAAACGTCGATTTATTTCTACCAGACTACACAAAGATATATCCTAGCAACATAATATTTTTTACACTTATACTGGCCGCAGACATTCGAAGAGTCGAGGAATGGGCAGCATGGGAAATTAACTGTACTTGAAAGATCTTCCCGAACAAGCACCTACAAGTTACTTACTTATTTACTTACTTACTCACTCACTCCATGGAGCAGAGTCCTTCTTGAGAAGCTAACAGATTTGCAGCTAGTCAAGATATACCCCGCATCTTATGGAACCCGAAGGTTTATTACCGCAGTCACAAGTGCCCGCCAACTCTCCCTATCCTCAGCCAGCCCGATCCAGTCCATAGCCCCATATCTCACTTCCTGAAGATCCATCCTAATATTATCCTCACATCTACGCCTGGGTCTCCCCAGTGGTCTCTTTCCCTCAAGTTTCCCCACACAAACCCTATACACGCCTCTCCCAAGCACCTTCAAAATAAGACAAACCACAATCGAGACTGTATGTCATTATAACATGCAGCTTCAGTAATCCGAGGACCATGCTTATTCTGTCGGTATGTGCTGTGGAACTTAATGTCACAGCACGCACCATAAAAACTTCCCCTCAGTTCAGGCCTCTTGAATCGTGGTCACAGACCAATATAAAATAACCAGCTTTTTTTTTTATTCCAGAGACTTTTTAGGAACATGGAAACTACAACATGGCGTTTGAAGGAAATATTTTGGTTTGACACCGAAAACAGGCGACCTGTTACAAAGTGACTACACGCAGAGAAGTAAGATTATATGATTCTGCAAGTTCTCTTGAAAAATCTTAGCAAAAGAACGTTTGTATATACTGTGAAACCTGTCCTAAAGGAAGCCTGGTAAAAAGAAAAAAAAAAAGAAACCCGTCTTCAGCGGAAAAAATTTGAAGTCCCGATTATCCAAACTTCAAGTGTCTGTTTTAAACGGAACCTTCCCGGAACGGACCAAATTTCGGTCCCTAGCGGCTCCATTATCAGCAGGTTTCACTCTATATGGTAACTACCTTATTACAAAGACTCTCAATGACTGTGTCTATACGTCAGCCTGGTAAAATAAACGTTTCTATTCCCTGCATTCACAAAGACATCCCCTTATGCACAGCAAACAAAATACAGTTTATTCTGTGTAACCCGCAAATCATTTCATTTCAAATGTACTTTATTTCGCGATGTAGCTGCTGTTGAGTCGGACACAGCAGCCGCAAGGGAAGCACTAAACACCAACACTGTAAGTAAACATACGACTGGGCAAACAGAGCGAAAAAAGATCACAAACATTCCCACGAGCAACGAAGGAATGTTTGAACCGGGCAAAAAAATGAAAACATTAACAAAAATTGCTAAAACAAAACAATGCAGCCACTAAAACAAACTGCAAAAACAAATTATTCGTGCAGTTTGGGTGCATTTGGATTTTAAGGGGAGGGCCAAACAATTGTATCTTTAAAACTGGGCACACATCGACACGACACGACACGACACGACACGACAGCAGCACGGTGCTGATGAGTTCTGCCGAAAGAGAAATGCTATTTCAGACACGATTGCAAAGAATGAGTATCCGTAACAGCTGGCCTCGACGTATACCCAAAAGGACAGAACTGCAATTTTCATCATCGCGACCATAATAGGGCATAACAGATCCCTTTACATAATTTATATGATAGCATACAGCGGGTGAAAAGCGTAACATTCAGGCCTCACCTACTAATTCATTTGGTGCTCGCGTAGCTCACAAATGGAGCTCTGCGTACTGGATTATGGCTGTGTAAGCAACAAATAGACGGCTCTCCATGTTCAGTTCATTTCGGATTATTTAAGACCGGAAAATTTCTTGAACGGACAGCTCCATGCAACAATAACTTTCGAGTCGACTGTCAACAATCAAGCAACATTCTTGACTGTGGCAGTAGCCTTAAGGAGGTATTACAAAGACGAAAATTTATTTTTGTGATTACTTCTCTGTTTTTGAAGGCGCTGATCTCGTAATGTCGAAGTTATATTAACACGTTACAGTTTTACACATCAACATACAGTTTATATAATATTTATGTGGGCCGGGTAGCTCAGTCGGTATAGGGACTGACCCGGTGGGGACGAGATTTTCCGCCCGTCCAGGCCGGCCCTGGGGCCCACCCAGCCTCCTGTACAATGGGTACCGGGTCTTTCCCGGGGGTAGAGGCGGCCGGGGCGTGGGGCTGACCCCTCGATCCCCTCTAGTGCCGAGGTCCTAGAAACAGTAGAGCTATATTTCTACTCACCCTAAGGGCCTTCGTGGCCTATAAAAAGGGTGAACCCTACCTACTATAATATTTATTTCGAGCGTAAAACTATCCTGAGAACAAATCTTGAGAGAGGCTGGTACAAATTTCTTTGCAGTCAGTTGCAATGTATCTACATTGCTGTTTCATAAGTTACGAAATTGAAACATGAACACTGCAACAAAGCGTTCCATTCCGTGCATTTACTGTACAGCAATTATGTATATATCACCTACGTACACACATACAGTTCAATATATATATATATATATATATATATATATTTATTTATCAAATCTCTCCTACATGTTTCGGCGCATACTGCACTATCCTCAGGGAGAACTCTTGTCACTTCAACTGCAACAAGTAGCTTTTATCAATATCGCTGACACAGACAGGCATTAGGAAACAAATTTAAAGCGCCTAGCTGAAAGACGAATATTTCAAAGGCGATTATATTTTCGGGGAACAATGAGGCTAAGCGAGAGGTGTGACGAGAATGTGGCTGTACATGACATGCCTGCCAAACATGAGATGCTTATCCACGGGCTCATTTTCAGTGAAAAACATTATACAAACAGGGATCGAAATCAAAACCCTTATGTAGTTACCGCCCTTCTTCTGTGCAGAAGAAGTGCCAGCGTTGCAAGCCAGGAAGGTCAAGCAGTCCGCAAGTGAAGGGTATGAATGCAGTGACCAATTCCGTTCACGGATTTTGGGATGAGGATGCACGCGCAACGGCGCCATCACCATGAAGCAAGCGACGTTCAGCAAGACACATCAGTGGTTGTGCGATAGGGGCTTACACAATCAGAACCTGCAAAGTATCTCCTCTAGACCATCAGTGTCTTGTCGCACTCCATGCTTCCGGAACCGAGTAATGTTTTAAGACGGCAATACGCAATGAATGTATATCTAGCCCTATAGAGTTAGGATGAGGGGGGTGGGGGCTGGCGCAGGGCTCGAATATGTTTAACAACGCTCTATTAAACACACAGATAAATGGTAAAATGGTAAATGACTATATACATGTCAAATCCAAGCAAATACGAGTTGCACTCACCACAATACACAGTTTCAGAACGATAAAATTTTTGCAAATCACCAAATAATTCACTAATGATGGCTGGTATAAGAGTGGATCTCAGAGCGGATACCTCTAGTATACTACGTAGCTCCAGTATTCAATTCTGCGCAATATTCTGTGCGCCCTAAGTATGTATAACAGACATTTTCGCGCGTGTGAGTAAACGCGGCGTTCAATTCCAGCAAATTAAAGGTCAGAACATAAGAGTTCCAGCGCCGGACTGCCACCTTTGAACATTGTAAATGCGACGCAACAGTACTCTGCGGTCAATTGTAATTAAGGCTGATTTTAAAGGGGAGTAGTTGCATACTTGTACCGGTCCCAGTGGCTGCGCGGCCTAAGGCGTAGGTCTACCTGATCTGTGCTGCTATTATTTCACTTGCAGTTTCTCCTTTCAGATCTCTCCTCGACAGTCTAGGGAACGTTTATTATTATTATTATTATTAGTAGTAGTAGTAGTAGTAGTAGTAGTAGTAGTAGTAGTAGTAGGTGTTGTTGTTTTCAAAGGACGTTTTGATTTATTCTACCTAACAGAGTTGTGCAGGTAGCCTGTAACTGGCTACTTATACGGATTCCTAAGTTGAACACCCATATACTGAAGTTGCACGAGCCTGGTGGTTGCAGCGGGGTGGTCAGGTTCGGTGGTTATGTTACAGCGACTGCGGCAAATCAATGAGTATTATAAATCACCGTTAATGTCACTGTTGTTTCACTACCTTTACTGATGCGCTCAGTTATCACGGAAAAATGTGCCACATCGTGTGTCAAGTGGTGACTGTTAGCACCTCTGAAGGACAGAAAACAAAACATTACTGCACTGCGAATGGCGTTAACATGGTACTGGTCGCATATTTATTAAATAATGTGAAATGTACCTCGTATCTGCAAAGGCAGGTGTCCAAATAGAAGATGCCTCTGTCTCAAATCAAGAACTATGTGCAACTCAAAATGCCACAATTGTTTATATTACTGCAAGAAGCAAACCTTGCAAGCAACGTTTAAAGTACTAAAAAATATTATTAGTGATGTGTGATTCCACTCCTATATTCACCACACACAAAGCTGAGCTGCTAACAATTATCAGACACCGCTAAACTTCCCTAACGATAGCGAGAAGTGGATTGGATGTCTGAATCTCTGACTGCAGTTAGAAGTAACTGCTAGCAATCTTTGATTTCCCACAGTCAAAGCACCAGCAGTACATTCTTACCGGCAGTGTTGGCTAAATAATGTCTACTGCGGCGTCCGACAGCAGTTCGCGCTGCACGGCAACTAGGCTACTTCCGCCAAAATAAATAATATTACTGTAGACTTGTTTGTCTGTCAGACTCAACTAGATAATCTGAACGCTAAAGAAGCTTCGTTTTGTCAATACTAAGTATGTGGGTTCGACTCTAAAATTGCGATTAGCCATAATGTTATTAACTACACTTCCTTTCTTGTGGTTTGAGCGTATTATTCTCAAATTGGAAAAACAATGTGAATATTGAATTTCTTGCAGTTATCAAACATATTATCTCATTTTGCAGTGAACGTAGGCTAGGAAACGAACTTCGAATGAAGGAAACGGCTGAAAAGTCACAAAGAATTTATTTTTATAAAATCGGTGATGGATTTTTACTTCAAGACAATGGGAAATGTTCATGAAGTAGGCAAACGAGAGACATTCAAAGATAAAAAAAAAGGAATGGCTGCAACAAAAACCGGTAAAGCAGTATTGGAATGAATAAGAAAGATCGACGAATCACGCTTGCCAAATGGAATTGTGTATGCTGTACACGTTCTACACCTTTTCACTCAGCAAAACCAGACATTACTAGGAACAGAACATCTTCAAAGTTCCACATACAGCGTTAAACTATTGCACTCGAAAATCCACCGTTAAAACCACTCCAGCCACTAGCGCTGCACTTACGCAAGCCACATCACCAATGCCACTAGTGCCATGGTGTCTCACCTCTGGTGCTCCTGCCGCTAACACTAATCCTGTTAACACTGCACACAGTCGACACAATACATAATGGCACACTACTGCAGAATTTCATTCTTGGACATGGCACCGGGTTACAGGATTTCTCCGTTACTGGTAACAAATTAGTAATTGGAAGTTACACCTTCTTTAGAGCACTGTGGGTATTTGGCGTTGGGCTTGGTGGATGTGTTACCCACGCTGCCTCTATGTATACTGTACATGTACACGTAGGGCCGAAGGACATAACAACCTTCTGCTGGAAATGGGTTTGTACGTCTCATTGTTCTGACATGAAATATACAAAAAACGCTTTCTTCAACATCAGCCTCGAACAATACTATATCCGTTCACTCAAAGGACTAAAGAGATTATTACATGGAAAAAGACTTTCACAAAGATCCGTGTACTTACAGATCCCGGGGAAAGGAGTATAAAGCCAGGTTTCAAAAGAGTAGGCAAGAAATGTTACATAATAAAAATAATTCTGCAAAAATAGAAACCGAATACTAAAACGTCTTTAGGTATATGCGTCTGAAACAATTCACTGTGTGAAAAAACGAAAGGAAATTCTCCGCGGAATTCCTTTATCTCCGCATCCCGTCCTTTATCGTAAGTTCTTCATCTTCAAAAGTGCTGAGGCAAAGAGAATTATTAAAAGCGGATTATACAGAAGGCTAGGGAGTAACTGTGCTACTATCGTACGTTTCCATAAATGCCAAGTTGATCAGACGATGATCGGATATAGACAAATCCTTACAACACAAAATTTAATAGCAGTCGACAGCTACTTTAAAGGTACACAAATACGTCTACTGACTATCTTTATAAGAGGGCTATTGTCTGAATATCCAAACACTGAGTTCGTGGTTGGAGTCCTACCCGGCTCGTGAATGTATCTAGTGTCTGTGATGTCGTGTGCAGGTTGAGATGGGCCGATCCACCGCCCAAGGAGTCCCGCTGTTACATTCTGAATGCATTCAGAAGTTAACTAAGAACGGTAAATGGTCCAAGGGTCTAAACAGGGTCGCGGGCGTCTGTAAAAAATGCCTCTAAGCTGCAGTCGGTAATAACGAATACAGTAAGTCCTGACAGTTTACCTTAGTCAATTCTTGTAAAATGGGGCACTGTGGTTGGAAATTACCACAGAAAACTACAGGCCTGTTATAAATTAGAACAATTGACTGTTCATATAAGCATTCGGTAATACTGGAAATATGAATTATTATACACTTGGAAGGAATACGTGGTTAAGGCACTTACCATTGCAGTCCTTTAAACTACACAACAAAACACAGACAGATGGGCAGGATTTTGACCCCCGAACTCACGTGTTCCAGAAATCTACGGCGTACGAATTCCAGACCGCGCAGGAATATCTTGACTGGTTGATTGACTATCAGCTTTCAAACAAGGACTCTGGGGTATAGTCCGTTACCACAACCATCATCAGCACCACCACCACCACCACCACCATGAAACTGTCCGAATGCAGCAGATTATTTTAAGTACGCTTATGGTGAGCGTGTGTGTGTCTAGCTCCCTATACCTACATAAGAATTACTTGCTGGCGGCCAGTCAGTCGCTGGTGTTCAATCAACATAATTTAACTGTATCATCATCGTTATCAACTGCGTTGTGTGGCAACACAGTCAACAACGGTTCATCTCGAGTATGAACTCTGATACACTGATTCAATTTTCCTGTGTTGTAAACTTCATTCAGTTTCATGTGCACATAATGTGTGTCAGTGTGTGTGCATGTGTTGCGAAAACCACATAGTGTTAGAGTGTTAGTACAGAACAGTCGTCACTGTGACTACAGCAGATCGCTTCACTTTTAGTAACAAGCTACAGCATATCTTGGTTCTCACTAGTTAAACTGTTCAATACATCTTGCTTTACCATGGGCAACCTTTATAGTTACGTATTTTATTCTGTATGTATTGGAATCTACTTTGTATAGGATTATAAAGGATTACTATCAGAGAACGAATCTGCCAAATGTGTTTATAGATTAAACTCTCCTGCCGTACGCACGCAAGCAAAGAGTATTTTCGGCAGTACTCCTTGAAGGTTATTGAAAACTGGACACTTCTCCGAACTGCTATCCATTACTAACATTCGCAATAAAACATGTATTTGCAAAGATTTAGAAAATTAAATTGCGAAGTCTACTTTAGAATTATAGGCCTAGAGCTTCCATGTTTTCTAAAGGTTCCTTCTCATCATCACGTGGTCTGTCTTACGACAGGTCCATAGCCTTTCCAAAGCGAGCTCCCCACAGAGTGCGACCTAATCTTTCCTCTTCAATTCCCAGTTTCTTCTCGCCTTACAATAGGAAGGTCATCTTACAACAGAGGCTAATGTGAGCTGAACATACTGACTCAGACACTGGTCAAGAATGTGATTGATGCTGTGAAACAGAGATGATCACCGCCATTACGATCGCTGAACCATGTTTGCGGCTTGCACAGTGATCTGAGGAAGCTAAACGCGGATTCTCCCCTATACCATTTAATTCCACGAACTTTCACAATTATCAGTGAAATCTACAACTATGAAAGTTCACCAACATCTTAAAAACTACAGCTGTAACGTCTGTAGGTAATGTGTAGAACTAATGCTTTGCATTCAAGCGGTATGTAGTTCCAACCGGCTATTGTGACTGGGACAATTCGTAGCAAATAAAATCTCAGCATCGAAGCTTGGTAAGTGCCAATAACGCTTCTTTCTACATCTCCTCCAATCCGTCATTCTTCAATATACCCAAACTCCACGCTTAAGTCTGCAGTGGCTAGAATTTTATTAAATAATATACAAAACACTCCCAAAAGGCTGCTCGATTTACGGTATTTATCACTTACGATCAGGCGTAAGTTTTAAATTATTTTTAAAAAAATAAAAATGTTATGTTACTTATAAGAAAAAGAAATATCATTCTCCACTCTGAGAATCAGAGTAGACAGGGATGAGAAATGACTACAGAACGTTTATGGCGTAGCTACTTTCACTGCAGCCATTATAATCTTCGCTGGTGTTTGTAAAAGATATTGGGGCAAGATTCTTGCAAGCAAACAAACAAACGAATGTTGAAGTGCTTCTTATTGATTTCTGCTACGTTTTTCCTTCTCCTTAAAATGGAATAGCAAAAACTAAATAAAACTCCTAGTCGACACAAACTTGAAGTATGCGTTTTTGGCAACAAGCTAAGAATAGTGACAAGAACATTTTCACTCCACGACTCTTCTCTCCTTTTTTATACGTAAAACTTTATTTATGCAAGAAGTTTGGTAATAAATCCTCTGCTCACGACGTCTTTCGAGATCTCGAGTACCTAGGGCGAAAATGTATTATTAAAATCCTTCATTCCCTAGTTATGCGTTTTTCCTTCCCTTGAAACGTAACCTACCTAAACTGCATTACTCTTCCATAAATGAGGTGTGATGCACCCGGTAGGAGCTGTATCTCGCGGCGCAAAGTTTGTGGTTCGGATTAAGAGACGTACTGCGACGAATAAAGAAGGCTGACAGGAATCCGTAAGGAAAACAGGTATCTACCACAGCGACAAGGTCCCTTGGGAGTAATACGGAATAAAGAAAATAGCTTGCCGAATAGCTAATAGGTTATTCAAAAACGTGGAAAACAGATGTCACGTATTTTACATTCAGAGGAATACGCCTATGAAGTAGAAAGAAAGAAAGAAAGAGAGAAAGGAAGAAAGAAAGGCGTTCTATTATAGTGCGTCGTAATTAACAATGTTATTCAGAAACTAACCGACAGCATCAACGATAAGAGAATTAAAAAGCCATCTGTCGGCATCACTCGGCAACTTTAAATACGAATACAGCACAAGGCACAAGGCTGTTCGCAGTTGCAGAAGCAACTCATTACCACAGAGTGCCGGCAGTGAAACGTGGACGTTTAAAACTTCGAAGGAGGGTTGCCTCACATTAAAAATGACAGGGCCCTTTCAAATAGTAAGTTATTTACTTTACACCCACAACAAGATAAACACAGTAGTGACAAAAGAACTAACAGCAGGGGAAAACCCAGTTTACCGAACAAATATTTGCAAGGGTAAATAAATCATTAGAATATAATTCATATGTAATAATAAAAACAGGGAAACAGCACAATTCTTAGGTTATAATTTAAGGGAAATATTCCATGTAATTCTAGGATCCAAACAAAAACCCTAAACACACTTGCCCGTTGTTGTACCAAAGTCACTAAATCCTAAGGCAATTTCTGTAAACAGTTAAAAACCTTGAGATATCAATGTAGAGAATCCTGTGATTGTGTTTCATAACCGCAAAAATCGTTATGTATAGGACTACACGCGTGGTAAGGCACACTATGGGGGCATGTAGGCAGAAGAAAAGGCACCGCCACGAAAAGGGCCGAAAAGCGAGAACATATTACGTACGTCGCCCGTATTCGTGAACCAGTCAGTTCGTGTCCATGACAGGCACCTGTCAGTGTAATGGTTTTATTCACTTACCTGCAAACAAATACCACATTATACCTGGAAACGAAAACGACCGTTCGGGCAGATCGTGCATTCACCACAGCGCCACAAATAACTGAACAAACAACGAAGACGTTACCTTGCTGTAAGGCAAGTTACCTACTACGTGCCCGTAGACACAAACGTACACAGCGCCTACTGTGTTACTGGTGTGGCAAGCAACAAGTAATATGCAATGGCAAACTGAAAAACATCTGCACGAGTCTATTGTCATCAATATGGTTATAAAAAGGCAAAATAAACAAGACACGACATACGACAAAGGAAGGTTGTGCCAGACAGCGAGGGGTAACAATAACGAGATCAGGGGTTTCAGTGACCAGGGCGGGGCGACAGTGGTCGTCGCAGCGGGCACCTCCGTCTCCTTAACACTCCCATTCTCTCCCAGTGTCTTCCTCTATGTGAAGTAACAAAAACTGGAACATTTCAAGGAACAGACAGAGGGTGACAAGTCTTGGTTTCTTCCCATGCGTGATTTCAGGCTTCCGCCGCGAAGCAGATGAAAACTCCGCTCTTCTGGTACGGAATTACCACTACTCGATGGGTAATAGCCCAGAAGGGCGCAGTCCTCATCTGCTTCCTTCCTAACTTACAATTCATGATGGTTCTAGCAGCATCGCCATTTCCTCTCATAAACGGTGAAGATGTCCCTCTGTTTACTTAAGCACTACGACAGACACGCAGCGACATTCAGTTACGGTTCCACTCATCTTGGCACAAAATGGATGTGAACGGCCAACTATATGCATCACCTTCTTCAATCCCGGGGAAAAAGCCCATGGTACCCATTTAACACTGAAGCTAGGTGGGCCCCAAGAGTGGTCTGGACGTTTCTGAGAATAGAAAAATTAAGTGCCTTGTTTCTCTCGCACTTAAAAAACGACCAACCGAATGTCTCGGAAATTCTGGCACCAGAAACTGGTCGGTTTTGCTTTTGGAAATGTTGGATACTGACACACCAGATTACAATGGTAGGGTGTGCCTTGCGAAAAAATCCCATTTTCTCTCCTCCCAGCATACCTCCTGTAGCTCATCCCTCAAGTCAGAACCGCATATTTTTAAAAATAATATTCAGAGTTTCCATATACCGAAAGCGTGTGGCCGGGCACACATAATGTAGACATAAGTGGGTAACAATCCACGTAAACGTGGAAATGTTTTTTTTGCAATATGTGTCCACATGCATAGTGCCTAATGTTGCCTACTTACATTGTGTTTCTACGCAGGTAAATTGGAGTACTAACAACAGACTTGCGGTAAAACTTAACATTCGTAACTTTCTTGTTTAGCGGATATACCATCACCGACCGAGTACTGACAGCCTCTTGCCACCTTGCCTACGCAATATCCGAACCAGTATGAACTTCCCTTACCATACCCTACGTCTGCCTACTTTACCGAATAGCTCGATGGTTTTAAAGTGAACAAATTACGCCGTGTATAAGGAACACAAATACTGTCGTCAACGTTACTGCCTGGTGAGATTCACTAATAATTACACATTCTTGTTTGTAAACTGAACCTTCTTGTTGTAAAAGTCTCTCTTCCACCCAGCACGAATTAAATAATTCCGAGTAAGGTTAATTAAATCATAGCAACAATGAAACCTCAACTAACGGAAACCAGAGATCACGTCGAAATTATGTCAGGAACTACTTGCCTTGGTATCAAAGACACGTACGCTGAATACACAATTGACAGGTCTACCAACTAGGAATGCAGACATCTTCAATGAATAATAATCATTAAAAACTTAATTGACTTGGACCAAACGGAGAGGGAAAAAAATGTCGTCCATCCCCACTGACATAGACAACTTCAGAACTAACAGTGGATAAACGTTAACAATCATGGGGCTGACATCTACATGCTGAGATTCCAGACAGAAGCAGATAAGTTTTGGTTCCTTGAATCACGAACCAAAAAAATAATTTGATCTGACGTGGAGAGAAATGCACTCTCCAAATCTGGACGAAGAATATGCAAACGTCTCGGAACAGTCCAAGAGAATATTTGGACCTCGGAGGGATAAATCAAACCTTAAACCAATAATATCTGAAATAGAAAACTTTGTGACGTATTAGTTAGTGTATGTATGTATGCATGTATGTATGTATGCATGTATGTGATGGAAAAAGCGCTTTAGTGTAGACGTTCATAACAAAACGTCTTGGAGAATGACCATTTTGCAGACCATGAAGAGGAAGGGAGGTTAATGTAGCGCTAGCTTAGAAAAATTAGTAGGGAAAATGGGATGGCCTTTTCACTTTAAGGCCAGCGACACAGGTAGATTATATGCAACAGAAATTTCTTTCGGAATCCAGCAGATACCCAGACACTGGGTCTCAGAAATTTCCGCATTTGCAGAATAATGAGTGGATGCTGCACCTTTAATTTACGCACGTAAATTTAAACAAATGTGTATCGAACTGAAATGGAAATTTCTGTTGCGGAAAATCCGCTGTGTGTCGCCGACCAAAAAAAAAAAAAAAAATGTCAAAATGGGGTATTTTAAAACATACAAAAAATTTAATACAATTTATTAAAAAGTTTTTTTGAATTTGCATT
>Ga0123354_10011031_pt1 | contig 13941 bp, 6 predicted proteins | sample TergutLab28metaG_2_FD_97872 | JGI IMG/M metagenome (GOLD analysis project Ga0123354, IMG submission 97872) | Labiotermes labralis P4 segment gut microbial communities from Petit-Saut dam, French Guiana - Lab288 P4 | ecosystem: Host-associated > Arthropoda: Insects > Digestive system > Gut ... | reverse complement strand
TTTGTAAAATAATTTTTTTTTATTTTTTTTTTGGTGGGTTTTGTGTTATATAGGGGGGGGGGGGGGGGGGGGTGGGAGAAGAATAGGACCACATTAAAGTGCAGAAAATTCGCAATTGCAAGACATGTAGACCTACACAACAAGGAACGTTATGAATTTACGGGGCATAAAAATCGAATAGACTGACAGAATTTTGGCAAATGGGAAATGTCCATGCATACCATCGGCAACGCGAACTAATAGTATTAAGGTAGATTTGGGCGAGACCAGTTCCTAGGGTCAGAGATGGGTGGAACTGACTCAGGATCGTGTCCAATGGGGAGGCTGAAATTATAGGCCTTAATAAAAAAATTTAAAGGCATATATTCTTTAATGGGAAATAAGATGTAGGAAGACCTAGAAGTACACGGAAAAACTGAAATTAAGAATCTCGGATAATTCTTCAGGATACCAAAATCTGTCGGATGAAGAATAAACATGGCCGCCCTCGGCCTGTGGATTCAGTATTGTTACGTAATACTACATTTGCAACTACATACGCTGGGTAGGTTAATGTAGCACAAAGGCTCTATCCAAGCATCAGTACGATCAAAAAGGGCGATCACTTGAGTGACGACGTCTGAAGGGTACATGATGCTGTTGTACCTGGTGCCCAGTTCGCTCAGTCACGTTCACCAGACGGAATGACGTGCACCTGATATTTGGGCGTGTCCCACGCAGGGTGAACCAATGCGGCGCGGGACAAGCCCCGCCTTTCCACGCCTTCGCGCTCCGGCGCGTCGGCGCTGCAGTGACGCCTTCGTGCGTCGCACAGTCAGTGTTATGAACTTGTGGTGAACAGACATGGAAGCCGAGGATCATCATCTCGCGGACGAGTACGTCCAAGAATTCGTACTTGATCACTTAGAGGACGCAAACCCCGTCAAGAGAGAACCACCCGTCGTTAACCCGTGCAGCCCTCGAGCGCCGCAGCCAGGCGCCCCACAAAGACTGCCGTCTCTGTCGTCTTTGCATCATCAAATCGTGGCGCCGTCGCCACCCCCGCACCACCTGCTAACGCCCCCCGGACACAACGGAGAGGACCCACAGCAGGGCTATCCAATACAGCAATCCCTGCACCATCTTCACGGTGGAGGTGTACTCATGAGGAGTAACAATCTGGTGACTATGGTTTCCGGGAATGGTCATAACAGCCACCCAGGTACGCCGGGAACACCTCCGGACACACCGCCGGTGAGTACCTCTCCGCCTCCATACCAGCACGACCCTTCGCAGCAGCCCCAACAGCAGATACCAGGAGGCGGCATTAAGGGCTACACAGACATGGAGATGATGTGGTCTATTACACAATCTTTACGTTACGGGAGCGGACACCAAGAACCACTGGATCTGAGACCAAGTAATCCCGGTCCTGAATCTGACAATTGTTGGGGTGTTACACCGCAGCAACAGCAGATCCACGCCACGGTGATCGCTGGCGGTGGCGCCAAGATGATACAGTTACCAGCCCTGCACCACCACCATCACCACCACCACAGCGACTACATGGGGGAGGAAATGCAGACGCCCGTCAATTCTCGCATGGGCATGAACCGGCCTCTTAGTTGTGGCAGCAACAGTGTTATGTCACCCCTCAGTTCTGGTGACGGCGGAGGCCAGCACCTCGGGTTCAGCTCTGGGGGAAACGACGACATCCTAAATGACGATGCACTTATGTCTTTATCGGTGCGTGAACTAAACAAGCGGCTGCACGGGTTCCCGAGGGAAGAGGTGGTTCGCTTGAAGCAGAAGCGGCGGACACTGAAGAACCGGGGGTACGCACAAAACTGTCGCAGCAAGCGGCTGCAGCAACGACACGAGCTCGAGGTGACAAACAGAACACTGCAGGCAGAACTGCACCGTCTGAAGCTGCAGCTGAGCCGGGTGGCCCAGGAACGCGACGACTACAAGCAGCGGCTCGATCTCCTACGCGCCGGGGGCGGTTCCGACGGCGTCCACAGTTCCGTCAGTTCCTCCGGGCACAGCAACCCCAGCTCGCCGGAGTTCTACCTGTGACCTCGCTGCGGCTGGAGCTGAGCTGTGAACAAAGTGCCTCCTCGAGGGCGCGGGGACCGGTGTTGTTTTGGACCCCACCGTGGCGTTCCTTGCTGTAGCTATTGCCCGAAAAACACGTGAAGTGCATGTGAGGGCATGTTTTTCTTGAATTGCAATAGCAAGAAAGCTATTGTCACTACGGGGATACGTACAGTTAAATCGACATTGTGGCTCCCGAGTTGTGGGTTTATGTTCCCAAGCTGTAAACTCCGGAGTGTCTGCTACGTACCGTGATGTCTCAGTACAAATTTGTCACGAACATGCCAAAACTCTCACAGGTCGAAGTGTGCTACTATTTACTTAAAATTATTAGTTGTAAGACAAGTAAGTTGATTTTTACCGATAAAAATAATCATCAGTTATGTCTGATTAAGCTTGTGGTACTCTGTACAATGTGTGCAGTCCATTGTGTTAGTACAAACGCCCCAGAATTGCTAATATATTTAGTACGCGACCATAAAGGTCAATTAACCACTAAGTTTGCCACATTGGATGAATTACATCTTAGATTATTCAAGTTTAAATCGGGTTTGTACAGTTTTATTTTTTCTTCAAATCGGAGCCTGTTCTTACTGACCAAAAACTTTTGCCGGGTTATCGTGACGTGTGAAAATTAGTAGGTCAGTCCAGAGGTGTGATAACAGCTGCAATGCCGATTTTACTGATCTAAATAATTAGGGTTATGGACAGTGAGAACCACTTTTTTTTTTTTGCGGACATGATCATTTTCTGCTTCAGTTCGATGCGTTGTGTTTATAACAGGTACAAAACACATGCTTAGTACAGGGTGATTCTGTTGCTAGAGGCCCCATAGTTTGGGGCCTCTAGCGACAGAATAACTATTTCCACCACTAAATTGCGTGTAAGAAGGGTGTAAAGCACTTCTTTGTCTTGTAGTTGGGCTGTTTTGGGGTTATGATAGGTTTATGCTAGTGTTACCATGGGAATACAAAGTGTTCGTTTTCTATTAACAAGTGTTTTTTTTGTTTGTTACGGGGCGTTTTACCTCCTTCTTGCACTACAGGGTTGACAATGTAAAATACCACTTTGCATATCGGTCGGTCTAGCTATGGGGCCGGTCTGTAAAAAGCCCCCCCCCCCTGGTCTTTCACTCTCCGTGTACACAAAGTTTGTAGTAATTTGTTCAAGGAGAACTGCGTGACTTTTATGAGGAGAGGGGGGAAGATGGAAAGCGAGGTCATGAGTTATGTGACGCAATAATAACCATTGTGTAAAGTCTTATTTTTTTACGAAAACAACTACATGTTTTTAGAGTTGATGTCTTATGGTTTTTCATTTTAACGACCATAGGGTGTTCAGAAGCAGCGTTTACTATGAAGCGCGCGTTCTTCATAATTCATTTGTTAGTATTCCGCGTATATTCAGCGCTAGCCAAAATAGTGCAGTGAGAGATTGCTGTGCAGTATGTACCTGATCTTACTACCTTAAATATGAATACGAGGAAATAGAAAAGATGCATGCACAAACCGCAATAAATAAGCCAATATTATTATAAACAGTTCATCATATAGTGCAGATTTATAATTATTTCAAGTTAAATAATTGCAAGATGGAAACGTTGTCCATTCCTGTCTCTTGACTTCATTTACCGGTGTATGGAATGCAGATTTTGATAACCACTTTGTCTCAGAGTGGAAGTTATTTTCACGTAGTAAAATGGATTTCAGCGAAATTTTTGAAAGTCTTGTTAAATTTTTGATACGTTCGTAAGCTGATGGTTGTCAGGCGACAGTAATGACAGCGTCACCTCTGTTGAAATGCGCATCAAGTTTAAAGTGTAAATAGGACTAAATAAATGTATTTGTCACATATTCGAATTGATGTACTGATCTGAGTTTCAGTATCCGAACTGTCCCAACAAGGTTGTGAGTGAGTGGCGTAATTGATGGCCATACTGTTCAGGCATAACTATGGAACCGCCCTTCTGACGAATAGCTCTTCAGACGTGTACATTTGTCATTTAAATTCAATCTGATTTTATTGGTTTACGGTTCCAATAAGGAGGGAAATGTTTGTGTGCTACTGTGCTGGTACATGCCTGAATGAGTGCTACTGTGCTGGTACATGCCTGAATGAACAGACTATGGTAACGTGATACGTTGTAGTGTTCAGTATATAAAAATCTAGTCAGGCACAGCATATTTTTGCTACTGAGAATGCTAATAATGGTACTTGCATTATTGTGTATTATTTCTTGTAAATACGATCATTCTGCACCCTGCTGCTGATAGCGTAGGGTCCGAAACTTGTAGCTCCTGGTTCTCTAAAACGTTGTGTTCGGCGGAATCTTGTTTTCGTGATCGACTTAAACCACAAAATCTGTTAGGATGTACACTTTCAGGTCAGATTTTAATCCGTGAACCCCGAATATGATGAACTAGTAGTTCGTTAGGTAAGAAATTTTCCTTATAAGATGGCGCTACGCTAGCCGAGGGCTGCTAAAACTCATTTGTGTTTATTGCAATGTTCGTAAAGTTTGTCTGAAGCAGTGAATATGAAGGGGCGGTCACTAAATTATAAAATATTTGAAAGGGTTGTATGACTGTATTTTAAATAATCTTGGCCCTTGGATCCGGAAAAGTGGGCATTTCCCGCCCTATCTAAGATTAAAATGTGAGCTCGCTTGGTAACTGGTTTTTTAATTTTTTCAAGTTCTGATCCTACCTATATGAAAAAGGGCTTGTTACATATCATTGCAACTTAAATTGCTGAAGAATAAATCGGCGACCTCCTGGGTTCCGTGAGTTACGGATTGTGTAGTGTATAACCTCATAACATCGGTACGTTGAACAGCGGTGACTTCGAACATTCTTCACTACAACTGGGTGTGGTTTGTAGATCTATCGTTAGTACTGCCATGAAATAGAGTGAACGTAATCTTAGCAGTAAACCATCTTAATGCACAAATTCTTTTTTATAATAAATTTATTATATTCCTCTACATGTTTCGGGCACTGTTGTGCTCATCATCAGGAGTTCAAATTGTATTATACAGCATCTAGTATCATCACACACTAGGCGGCTACCTACAGTGTATGACGATACCAGATGCTGTATAATACAATTTGACCTGATGATGAGCACAACAGTGCCCGAAACATGTAGAGTAAGAAACGTATTATAAAACAAGAATTTGTACATTAAGATGGTTAACTGCCAAGATTATACTGAGATGCGCAGTCAGCAAAACATTTAAAATAGAGTGAACGTAGGTACTTTCAACTGGACGTTTCTCATATTCAGTTCACCAAATAAAACGTCTGAAGAAAGAAGAATAAATTTCTACTTTCCGCTGAACACAATGGCTATAATTTATTTTGGTGTGGCTACATATTTCGGTCATTTTCGACCAAAATCGGTCGGGCTATCAGTATAGTAGTGCAAAGGTTAATAATGCATAACAAATAACATACACTTTGGGATCCACGAATACACAAAACTGTTAAAATGTAAATTTGAAGAAAGGATCTCAACGTTAATACGATCACTAAAAACAATTTCGCATATGAGTTGCGAGTTTGGCTGGCCCAGAGATTCACACTAAGTTTTAAACCATGTTCATAACGTCCCACCCAGGAAACCTGCCCCATTATTCATTTATTTAGGTTCCATCTGAATATCATTTGGCTATCCACAAACAGGCATCCAAGTGACTTTTTTTTCACTTGGATTGCCTACTAAATTGTGTGTACTCTTACATTTCTCATTTATTCCGTGCGTGTTACATGCCCCATCCAAATTCTACTCTTTGGCACCTCAAATACCCCTACTAACTGCACACGCGCGCGCGCATACACACACACACACACACACACACCTATAACATTGGCACATTCCCACTGCATGTTTCGGTGTGTGTGCTATACAACATATTCAGGGAGGGCTACTGGTATTTCTGGTGTATAGAACACCGAAACATGGGGGAGGTATCAATGAGAATGCACGGAACGGAAACTTATAAAAATCATAATCCTTGACTTAATCTCTGTAATACGTGGTTCAAAATACATTCACAGTGAGAAGAATTTGACAAGCCGATACGTGTCAGTTTTACAGGTAAAGAGATGAAGGCGCTTCGTGCTGTAACTAGCCTAAGACACGACCAGCCCAGTAGTACCGACACTAATGACTGCAGTCAGTTGAATAGCCGATTAGTGTACCCGAATACCGTGCGATGTGGGGCAACATACATTCGAATCCCATTCTGCGCATGTATATGTAATGCTGTCCGGTTGAGGCAAGGCCTTGAGGTGGGCATCTTGGCAGCCATAACAAATGAATGGCTTATAAAATACTGCATTACGAATCGCAATAAACTATAGAAAATTACATATTTATCGCAAAGTTTCGGCTAGCCATCAGCAGCCATCACACTAATAATAGAAACAACAGAAAACCAATACAGTGAACTGGGATGAGGGGATTTGCACGGACTGGATTGATCTGGCTCAAGATAGGGACAGGTGGGGCTCTTGTGCATACGGTAACGAACCTCTGGGTTCCATAAAATGCAGGGAATTTCCTAACTAAGGACTGCGCTGAATCGTATTAGGTCATTAACGTGTGGAATTCTTGAGCAAAAGCAGCAAGACATCAAATCACAGTACACTCGTGTATATCTAATTACAAGCTTTTGGGCCTACACGTAAAAATTCTATACAGGCGTAAGTTTTTAGGCGTCTATGTGTGGATTCGATGTTCTGATGCTTTTCGTTAAGAAAGTACAAGTATAATGGTCTACTTTAGCTTCTTAATCATGTTTCCAGTCTCTGGTGACGGCGGTACAGTGTAACCATACTGTACAGATACATAATCACTTTATATACTCTGGCGCAGTCCTGGGGGTGCGTAGTCCATATATTAATGGTGGATGATGGCAAAGACAAACTTCGGAAATCGACATTAAGGTGACCGTTTATCGCCATAAATTCTTATAATAAAACAAACGAGATGCACTAATATCTCAAATTTATTTTTGGAATAAGACTACATGTTTCGGACGATTTCTTTGCCCATCATCAGGAGTCTTAGCCCTGTACACACAGCAGTATGTATGTCATACAAGTTTTGGTGACTGCTTGCAGGCGGGATCAGGATCCCGCCTGCAAGCAATCACCAAGACCTGTTGACGTACACTCATTGCAGTGTGTACAGGGCTAGACTCATGATGATAGACGGGAAACTGTCCGAAACATGTAGAGTCATACTCCAAAAATAAATTTGAGATATTAGTGCATCTCGTTTGTTTTATTATAAGAAGTCGGAAATCGATTCACTTAAGCCAAATAGGCCTCTCTAATTTGTGACCAGCTAACAGGGTTGGATGGCTCTTGCACGCCTAAGAAAAAACACAGGACCAGTGCCACAAACACCGTCAGCAAATAATGTGAGGTTTATTATAATACAATAATGGCAAAGTATGTGACTTAGTGAATGCCCTATAGACCATTTCACTGTATCAATTTCAGTACACTCATAACGCCGAACATTGCTCGCACTCCGAAAGGCAGATTTATGCGGCATATCACTCTTCCCGTCCTTGCAGTCGATTCCCTTGATGAGTGCCAACATGTATAATTAGTTTTATGCTTTAATAAAATACAAATTAGTGTTCAGGAAGCCACGAACAGCCCCTTGAACACAGAGAAGATGCGAACGTCAATGGCTGAAAAATGAAAAGCGCATTGATTGTGGCTGAGACTTATTCGTTTATAAACGCTATTTGGACAGCAAACTGTAAGTTTATTTCCAAGTAAGAATGGAAGGCCGTAAAAAAATATCAAGTAAGTATGAAATTGAAATGGGAGGCGGTGTCCCGGTTTATGAGGCGCGTTCACAAAATTGCGAAAAGCGGTTATTAAATTTCATCACGTCTACATGGAACGACTCGGCTCCCACTGGACGGATTTTAATAATGATGATTTTTTTTTACCAATTTGATGCACAAATTCTTTAATACATTTATTATATTCCTGAACATGTTTCGAGCACTATTATGCTCATCTTCAGGACAATTGTATTAGTATAGATTACGAGAGGACTCTCGTAACCTATGGTCTGAACAGTCACCCAAAGAGAGTGACGATACCAGATGCTGTACTAATACAACTGTCCTCCTGAAGATGAGCATAATAATGTTCGAAACATGTACAGGAGTATAATAAATGTATTAAAAAAAAAGAATTTGTGCATCAGGTTGGTAAAAAAAGACTTATCATTAATTAGGATGCACGATCAACAAAACAAAAAAAATTGATATTTGATATTCGAAGATTTTTTCCCAAAAAAATGTCGAGAAAATTCATGTTTCATTGAAATCTGACAAGAATAACTGTACTGTACACTAAGACCGAGATATATTTTTGATCATATCCCGCCCGGTTCTTTTTATAATGAGAAACGAGTTGTAGAGAAAATTAAAAAAAAAAAACATGGTCGGTAACTTTTTTTTCACGAAAAGAGTACCGTTTACGAGATAATGTGGAAAAGACATTGTAGAGCTGAACAGGCCATAGAAGAAAACGTTGCGCATGCGCATTGCGTGCAGAATACCAAGGGCTACAAAGACACTTATTTGTAGTACTTAACTGCTTTTCCACTGCAAAATGTTTATGCGAACGCGCCTCAATGTTAACGTTATATGTACATTGCTTGTTTAAAGCAAGGTATTGTCCTTGCTTGGAGAAACGGGAAACCCCAGAATCGAAGTTGGTATGAACCTAACACAAGTCCTGACTGATAACACATTCTTTTACACACTTATTATGGTGTTTACTACAAAAGCAAATGAAATGACACTCTTGAAACAAAGGAATCAAGAAACAGGCGTTACAGGTTTGACAAAATGGCAGGCCAATGATCTTCACGTCCAGTATTCGTTTCCCTACAAGAGAGATACTATTTAAAGTAGCATTTACGCCTTTCAGACCGTTCACCTACCGCCTGTCGTATGGATTCAGAGGACGGAATTACCCGAAAACAAAGGTCACCACGTCCGGTAGTGTTATTTTATTAAGACCTAGAATTTGTGCGGCGTTACCTTCGCGCTTTTCAACATTTATGATGTGAGGCTACATCTTAATTTTAAAATCAGGGTGCGTTGGAGCGTTTTTTAATATCGTGGTATTCTTACAGATCGGTGTTCAAGAGATGTTGGGCATGTAAACACAATTACAGCCTATCACTTCTTTTATACCAGCTAAATGCACACAATATGTTAAATACGTATATTTATCACAAGTTACCTCGTACATGTTTCGGTGTTGGTTACACCATCTTCAGGGAGACCATTGTGTTACTTCCTTAAACACTCTATGCTCTTTGCAGTGTTGTTACATAGGTTGTTCTATATAACGTAAAATGCACCCCGTTTTTTAAATTTGCAATTGCGGAAAGCATATAGTGTTTGAGCAAGTAAAGCAATTGTGTCCCTGAAGATGGTTTAACCAACACCGAAACATGTAGGAGGTAACTGGTGGTAAATATATGTATTTAACATATTATGTGCATTTAGATGGAATAAAACAAGTGATTAACTGCAAGAATGCACGTAGTGTTAAGCTTCAAAACACTTGCAGCCTTACTGCATCACCATATTAGGCTGTTTTTTTCCTCGGAAAGAAAGAAGCCTCCATATATATCCGTATGACTAACATACGATAACGTGTTAGCTATTCTAATATTGCACGTGCAGAGTTTTAATTCTGTAATAGTATATACTGATCGGCCACGTTACTTGGATTTTCTAGCAGAGACCAGCACTTCTGTGTAAACAATTTGATGAGGTCAAAGCAATGCAAAGTTCGTAACCTTCCATGAATTTATCGGCTAATTTATTCATTTAGCAGATTTTTAAAAGGCAGAATTAAAGATATTTCTCTGTGTTACAAGAGTAATGAAAGAAACAAGAATAATAATGTAATATTTCAAGACGTAAGAAAATACGTGCTGTAATTTGACAATCGTGACAGCCTTTTTGTAAATACCAAGGTAGGTATGTTTGCTTATCCTACAAGAGGGTGATAATTTATTCGGGGAATCCATTAAGCCATAAAGAGAAACACAGAAACTGTATTACACGACGGAAGGAGGCAGATGTAGCAGTCAGAGCACAGAAATCTGTACCTAATTTTCTTATTGTCTCTGTTTATGGCTCATAAGAAAAATGCTCAACAAAATCTTAATATAGAGTTCGATAATACGGTAAACCCTCTACAAATGTAGCAAAATTTTAACGGGTTTAAAATATTTTGGAATAACAATAACATAAAAATTACATAGTGCAAATATATACTGCAAATTAAATTACGAGATTCTTGCCGTAATTCACTTCAAAAGAGTCCTGCGTCTTCTCGTGTATTATCCGACAAAAATAAAATGCAGACAGACCTTACGCACTAAATTATGGTTTTACAGGGGTGCTGATATCTCCTTAGCCCGACCAGGAAGGAAAAACGCTTGGAAGCATGTCAGGGACGTGCGCGATTTCAACAACATTGAGACGCGAGCTGTAATCAAGCTTTTTTCCCTGCAAGGTAAGGCGCCGAAGGAAATTCACGCCATTCTGACAGAAACATTAGCTTCTTTCCTTCCTGGTCGGGCTAAGGGCTAATGAGCACCCCTGTACTGGCTGCTTTACGTGTGTATGGGACGTGAAACTTGGTCGGTGGAAAGTACACAGATTTGACCATGTCTGTACCTAATACAGAGATATGAGGCCTAAGAGAGGGACTGAGAAAATTTAATTTTTTTTTAATTTGTACTTTTCATTAGACAGGTAATTATTACAGCGAGATCAAGGATGAAAAGACGCCAGACGTACAGCAGGCATGCGAATGGTGTGTTGTGCTTACAGAATTTTGGTTGGGAAAAACGTCAGGAAAACATGGTTCATCACGTGGGAGTCGTAAACGGCAGATGGAGGGATAACACTAGAATGCATCATCTTACCAGGCCGGGGCGTGAAAGCTGACACCCACTTGCATCTAGTTAGGAGGTTACGAGTGAGCGGAGGTATACCGCCGATCATCCGTATTGCTTCATGGCCTGCAAAAGGGGCACTTCACATATACCTTATTGCATCCTCGTTTCATGGGTTCGATGATGGTAAGAAAGACACACCAGCGTCTTTGAAAAACTATGTCACGATGCAGAACGAGGTGCAGAATTAGTTAAAGAGCGACTGCTGGACCCTCGCTGAACGCACAGTGCCAATACAGTGTGTGACACACTGCACCGACTACTATTCGAAATGTCTGCAGATCAAATTCCGTCTACTGAAGGTGCCCCGAAGTTTACTCAGTTTATTTTGCTATTATTTCATGATATTTTACTCGTTAAATATGTATTTAAAATGGTATATGAAAGACTAGTTTGGTAATAAAGCCCTATAGCACCGCAAGTAATAATGATTTGATGTTAGTGTGACAGTGCATCGTTATACAATAATATAAACAACCAACTAGATGCAACAATGAGTTTATTTATAACTTCAATCAGCTCGACACATTTCCGGCGATAGTTTCGCCCATCCTCAGGAGCACTAGACTGAGTTTACAGCTTGTGGTATAATGCACCGACGATGATGCAGGCATCGTCAGTGCATTATACCACAAGCTGTAAACCCAGTCTAGTGCTCCTGAGGATGGGCGAAACTATCGCCCGAAATGTGTCGAGCTGATTGAAGTTATAAATAAACTCATTGTTGCATCTAGTTGGTTGTTTATATTATTGTAATAATGATTGTAAGTAGTCTGTATAGTGACTAAGCTACGGGCTTGAGCGGTCCGGTGATCGAGTCCCTGTAGGGGAAAAAGATACTTCTCGTCTTCGAAACGTCCATACTGGCTGTGGGGCCTAACGAACTTCCGCTTCAGTGGGTACCTGGTTTCTCATCAAGGGTTCAAGCGACTACATCGTGCTGTTCACCGCTCACCTCCATCAAGCGTTGAGGTTACGAGTGAGTGGAGCTATACCTCTAGTCCCCTATACGCCTTTAAGGCGCAGGTAGAGACAACTTCACGTTTTTATAATGATTAGGAGAAACGTTCAAATTTGAAAATATAAATTAACTTGCATGATTTTCTGCCACACTTAGGTTCAAACTGCACCTAGCAACATTGTGCTGTTCGTAAACAGATGCGTGAAACAGCAAACGGAAAGGCTACCAGCTACACTGACATATCAGCCTGCCAAGCAAATTTTTAACATCGCCTTCAAAAGAGTCAGGACCAATCCTTCGAAATTGCGCCTTCCCAGTTCCTTTGAAGCTCAATGCCGTAGTTGGAACAATGAAAACATTGTCACATGATAGCAATGTAATTCGAAGGGGGGTTTCCGAAAGGACCACACGCAACGTAGAGTACAGGAGAGTCTATGACAAGCTGACAGCCGCTTGCCAATAAAGAAATGTTTAGTGTCTCGAGCTTCAGGAGCCAACACAGCTTATTTGTCATAGCTGATTATTGTGCAGGCTGGTTGTCCAATTGGCGTGTTCTCACTTACCAGTAGGGCTAAGAAATCTCTTCTCCGAAATTTCTGGACCGGCTCTGGAACCCAATTGCTGTCAGGGGTAAAGGGGCCTGGTCTTGAATCTGACCACTTGCTTTTACCGAGTGCCGTGATTAAGAATGAGTGGAGCTATAACTCAATTCCTCCAGATGCCTTCATGGAGTGCTTCGTCACCGTGTTCACATGAACACACCCCTGGGCTCTCTTGAGCCATTTTAATCTAATTAACGTTTTAAAACCCAACGGTCACTGTAGGTACCATCAGGTTTATCATTCAACAGGTCTACATTCTTCCTGAAGAGTACATTTAAGTGTTTTGTTTGTATCTCCGAATAAACAGCGACGTTTTCCTTATAGTACATCAACTGATTGGTTTGCACAATCGAGATGGAGTGTTTATTGCGCGGTACGGCCTGAGTCTTTTAAATAAAACAGATTATGTTTCGTTCTTAAAGTGTTAATGTCGTCCCACACATACACACACACAAATACACTAAAATCGAGACACGGACATTCGCCAATTATGCCTGCCTTCTGTTTGCTTCTAGACCAATTTCCTCACTACGTAGCACGCAATGTGCCCCACGCTTTGTTTTTCTTTAGGTATTTATGTTTGGATTAGGAAATCAACAAAATAAGCATATGTATACCAGAAACTGGTTGTTTCCACGCAATTTCAATTCTTCCTTATTTTTTTGGACCTTCCTAATGGCGCTTTCTGACCACAGACCTCCGCACTGCAAGAGAAAATACATCAACGTGAATGGGAGCACATTAGTTTGTTGTTAAGCCCACAACGTTTGTGTTCGTCTCGTTTTACGTCATCAGCGACTCGTTTTGGCTGCAATGTAACAACTCAACCCACATTCCATCACGACCTACACTTCGTTTTAAGAGCGATATATATCACACGTGCCTTGTAAGGGGTGACAAACTTCAGTCGCTCTTCATGTAGTACGAGAGACGCCTCAGGCAAACAGCCTTCAGCGGTGTTCGAACCTATAATTAATTGCTGCAGTGTTTAAGGCGTTTGTATTTATTAACCATCATTACATTGACATTGCACGTTCTAGTCCTGAATATGTTAACTCAGATCTTATATTTATTGGACCGTGCATCATCTTGATATTTGAATAAAGATAGACCAACTTGATGCCACTCGCTTTATTATTTCATTATTTAATGCTCAACATATTTCGAATGTTAGTACATCCATCCTCAGGAGCTTGCGACTTATTTGTTGAGTTATTTCATGGGTTGTATTGCTCTAGTTCGATGTGTGTTGGTGTTACGTTGTGGTTTGGCTGGGGTGGTGTG
>Ga0123354_10011030_pt1 | contig 13942 bp, 13 predicted proteins | sample TergutLab28metaG_2_FD_97872 | JGI IMG/M metagenome (GOLD analysis project Ga0123354, IMG submission 97872) | Labiotermes labralis P4 segment gut microbial communities from Petit-Saut dam, French Guiana - Lab288 P4 | ecosystem: Host-associated > Arthropoda: Insects > Digestive system > Gut ... | reverse complement strand
CCCCCAAAACCCCCTGGATCTTATCACCCAGTAATTCCCAGTGAAGAGTAAAAATTGTAAAGCTCCTCATTACATTTTTCCCCCCCCCCCCCTGTCACTACCCCCCCCCCCCCACATTAGATCAAAATATTCAATCAGCACCCTATTCTCCAACACCATCAGTGTGTGCATTCCTCTCATACTGTGGCAGACTGACACACTAGATAAAAAGTATGCCTCAGTACCTTACAATTAACAAACAGATGTTTTTTAAGAGCTGTCACAGTCAAAACAGATGTTATTGATTTATCGGTTCATAACTTTCATACATGGAAATGTCCCTGGATTTACTGTGGTTGTCTTCCTCTGCCTCTACAGCCAATTAGTGTCCCCATTCTCTCACCTCCCAGCCACACAATAATCTCTGCAATAATCTCAGGTATGGGAAAACAATGAAGTCCAGCCACCTGTTTGTCATGGGCACGAACACTGGAAGGGACATCAACGTACATGATACACACAGTCATTATGTGGCTGTACACGTGCAGATTGCAGCAGAACACAAATGCCAGAAGACAGGAAATGCCCAAGTTCCTAATTTATTCAAAATTTGACTCAAATCTTTTTCAAAGATTGTATAAAAATTCTGTCCTCCTTCATTTACAAGATTCATAACATGTATATATATATGTTAACATGACACATGTAAGCAAAATACATTCTGTCTTCTCTTGAACCCAGAAATTCATAACAGTACGAGTTAAGGATGGAGCACGTGTATGCAAAGCGCATGTACATAGCAGCCAAATAGTCAACGCACCCACAGTTACTTACATCTAACTGCACAAGCATGCCATGTGCCACACAGTACACAGCAGATGGCATGTGCACACACACACATCCACAAGGTAAGTTACATAGGGGTAGTCACTTCTTGGCTGCCCTGTACATGGAACTCCCAGACACAGTGCATGTATACAGGCAATGGAAATTCACTTCTGGCCATTCTCCATACAGAAGAACATGGGTAAGGGTCACCCTGTATATAGAACTGCAAGACACAGCACATGTATATAGGTAACTTCAATGCGAAACAAGGACATTAAAAACCAAATTCCAGGCTGTGAACAAATTACAAATTAAACACAAATTTTGTGGTTAAAATCAAAGCAAACTTTACCATGTAACTCCACAGACCAGGATTAAACACTCCAAACAAGAACCAAACACACAGACTACACAAACAACCTAGAGAATGAGAAGACTGATGATAACAAATAGGAACATTTTAAATGTCTGTACAGCATCTCATTTGTATGTGGGACTTACTAAACATTAAAAGTTCTTCGTCAAAACTGACACCCAGAGTTGACGATCAGTTTTCACCTTCCACTAAGGCTTCCACATGATTTCCTAAGATGGAAACACAACCCTTCAACAAGATCCCAACTTAGCAAATTACATCAAGAGAAAAAAAGCATGTCACCTGGCAGTCACATTCTCACAAACACTTGAGACACTTAGTCATGTACCACATAATGACGTTTGGGTCAACGACGGACCGCATATACGACGGTGGTACCATAATATAATATTACATTACTTGCCAATGTGTTACAACTGCCTATGGTTTTCAGTACAGTAACATGCTGTACAGGTTTGTAGCCTAGAAGCAATAGGCTATACCGTATAGCCTAGGTCTGAGTAGGCTGTACTATCTAGGTTTGTGTAAGTACACTCTATGACGTTTGCACAACAACGAAATTGCCTAACGACGCATTTCTCAGAACGTATCCCCATCGTTAAGCAATGCATGACTGCACAACATGTTTCTGCACAGTGTAAACCCCTACACTTTGTTCCAATGAAGAATCACTAATTTGGGTTCAAGACAGCCACCTACACCCCACCCCCCACTAAGCCCAACCACAAACCAAAAATGCAGGCAAAGGGGCGTAGTGGCAGCTGAAGAGTGACTCCTACATAAACTGGTGAAGACACTGTAGACCACCATCAGCTACTAGCAACGGCATCACTGACAACAGGAGAATTATTACAGCACAACATTACAGCTATTAAATCTAATGTGCATCGTAATTCAGTGTGGATAAAAAACCAACTAGATGTCACTTTTGTGTTATCCTTTATTTCTCCTTTACAAGTTGCTCAACATGTTTCGGGCAACCATGTGCCCATCTTCAGGAGGTGACGGCTGCGTAGTGTTATCGCAACGTGTTGGTATTGTGCCGTAGCATGTTGTGCTACGAACCCCTCAATGGACACACTACCTGCTAACCGGTTCTGACAGCCTTCCTGCAGCCACGGCACAATACCAACACGTGGCAATAACACTACACAGTCGTCAGCTCCTGAAGATGGGCACATGGTTGCCCAAAACATGTTGAGAAACTTGTAAAGGAGAAATAAGGATAACACAAAAGTGACATCTAGTTGGTTTCTTACCCACACTGAATTACTGCTGTTATTAAAAGTTACAGTCACTCACTTGTATTACCTTCACCGCCAGCTGCGGCAAAGGAACTGTACTGAACCAGGGAACACAGAAATCATGCGGCAAAATGTCACAGTAATAACATTTCAACAAGACATGACCAAAGCACAAAACATCACATTCTTTCATCAGCGTAAGCACCTCTTCTTCGCCCAGAAAAACATGCTAAATAAACTGCTTGCTTTTTATGATAAGCCTATTTGTACATGCAGGTTGTCATAACAATCAATTCACCACTATTATACTCATTGTATGCTTTCTTCTGGGTAATTCCCCGGTGCTCGAATTTTATATGCCGATGTTTCGCAACACTGTCTGTTCCATCTTCACAGGCAGGTAGGTATGAAGTATGTCTAGGTTTGAGAAATGTTGGGCTGTTTATAAGGGAAAAGGTACGGCTCAAAAACACCCCAACATTTCTCAAACCTAGACATACTTCATACCTACCTGCCTGTGAAGATGGAACAGACAGTGTTCCGAAACGTCGGCATATAAAATTCAGACGCCGGGGAATTACCCAGAAGAAGGCATACAACATTCAGAACACAGCGAAAGTTTGAAATCAAGATTACACTCATGTCCCAAGCAAACACTGCTTTATGTACAACCAACCACCAATCAATAAAGCAACAGCCGACAGAAACAAGAGCTTGTGCAGTCACAGCGAAGTACAAAAGTGAACGAAAGTAAGAATAATCACAGTTAGGTACATCACAACCTCAGTAAAGCAACTGTATGGACACCTGGTACATCCATTATCACCACCTGCACAAAAATGGTCACCAAAAGTGCCCCTAATTCAGTACTGTCATGCCACCACATTGTGACAACTTTATGCACTGAACAGTGGTCAAACAACACAACATGGGTGCAGATGGACAGCACACAGCTGATAAAACTGAAGTAATAGAAGTCACATATAAGACACACACGTGCCCTAATCCACCTTGCAGACTGAATCATTATTATTACTATTACTAAAAATATCCAAATATCCTTGTTTGGGTCATCACATTGTGTCTGTATATATTAAAATACACAATATGGTGCTTTAGTGAGTGCAACACATTTATTATAAATATCTTCAAAATGTAAAAGGCCAAAAGTTTTGATCCCTCAATAAAAGGAATCATCATGACACACCGAAATAGACAATGTGCATATCACAGAACAATGAGGCGCGTTTGTGCAATGGTTGTTGCCGGTGAAAAGATGTAAGTATCGCACATTGTGAGTGTGTTTCTGTACGCCTCTACAGTATTTTTCCACATTATCTCATAAAGGCATGATAAAAAAAATTACTCAACACAAAATGTGTGTTTTGATTTTCTCTACAACTTTTGTCTGAAACATTTCTCATTCCAAGAAAAACTGAGCAAGAAATGACCAAAATTGTGTACCGGTCTCCACATAAAGTACCCGTTATTCTGGTCAGGTTTTATTGAGACCTGAACTTTCTAAGCAGATTTTAAAAAAAAAACTCAAATATCAAATTTCATGAAAATCCGTCCAGTGAGAGCTGAGTTGTTCCATGCGGACGGATGGACAGACACGACAGACAGACGTAGCAAAGCTAACAGACGCTTTTTGCAATTTTGCGAGCACACCAAAAATACAAAATGCAATTACAGCAATGCTTTTTACATGTTAGAAATATTGAGATACCAAAGTTTCTCACACTGTTGTAAGAGCATTGCTGCAACTGCCCTCTGTATACATCTGATATTTGACCCCATTACGGTTTCAGTGAAAAACTGAAACATGCAGCAGACTATGCAATTTTAAGGTCCTTACTCAATAAGTAACACCATTCAGCAATTCACACAATATTCCTAAAAGGTACTCAATTTGATGCAAATGTTCAAACCCACATTATCTTCACATAACTCCATATAACACTTACCTATTGTGGACATCATAGACATTAAAATATCCTGATTGATACCACAGGATGCAAACAGTAACTCCACGTCTACCGTTATTCTGGTATATGTAAAGGTATAACAAAAAGTTCCTCATCACACCACTAGGACCGAGAACGGCATGTAGTACAGCTTTCTGCCACTAGGAGCGGTAGTATCACTGTCTCCACAGTCAGTCTACTGAGTTCTGCAGCCATAAACCTCTGCACTGTTTCACAGTGGGCATTTACTGATGTGTCTGTGTGAAGTGCGATTATCAGTTTTCTAATGGCTGATTGGAGGGAACAACACATCTGTGACGAGTTCTGCTTCAAACTCAGTAAAATAGCATCAAAAATGAATAAATGTTCAGAACAGCCTTTCATGACAATCCTGCGAGGAAAACACAGACTCTGAGTGGTACATGGTACACATCTTGGCAGGTAACTACTCTGATGGGAACGATAGCCAACGACAAAGGTAAACGTAAATATCACTACCATGTCACGCTGGGAACTATTGGATATTCACTCATTTTATGTGGATATTAAAATATCTTAATGAGTAGAAGAGGAAAAATATTTAACTCTAAGCTTAAGTTCTTACAATAAAAACCAACTATTAGTAGATGCACCAATTTTTCAAATTGATTTTTGGAATAAAACTCTACATGTTTCGGACAGTTCCTCTGTACATCATCAGGAGCAAGCTGTCAGCAAACCCATATGACGTATACCACTGCTGTGTGTACAGTGAAAAACTCCTGACGATGGACAGACAAACTGTCCAAAACATGTAGAGTTTTATTCCAAAAATAAATTTGAGAAATTAGTGCATCTGGTTGGTTTTTATTATAAGAATTATGATGCACGGTCACCTGAACGTTTATTTGCACATCAACATGGTGTTGCAGGTACACACATTCCAGAGGAAACACCCGCCTACCTCGTCAGAAGATGGAGGCAGGTGTCCTCCGAAATATGGGCATTAAAATATAAAGAATTAATTTGCATATCATCACATCATATTCACCACAAAAGCCCCAAATTTCATTTACATTTGCTGTTCCTTTTTTCTGTTACTTGTGACATTCGGTACATCCTTACTGGCCCAAGGACAACTGTGTACAAAACCGTCCAACAAGAGGCATTTTACCGTAAGAGGTGACTTCAAATGTGGTCTGCATATTGAAGTGAAATGAAGATACTACATTGACAATAGTGGACAATGCCCACAAGTGTAAATACATATTCTATAATGCAAGCAGCATTCATGTTAACGCACAGAACGGAAACACAACTGTACAGAGTTGCAAAGAACCCAGCAGCCTTCACCACATCACTCACATTCCTGCCACCACCAACAGCACTGCTTCTAAAACACACAAGTTTGACAAAAATTAAAGGCACTTTCATTCAGTTGGGCTCTAACCCTTGAAAACAGAGTAGCTTCTCACATTCATTAACTGCTATAACATGAAAATCTCTACATTCTGCCCACACACTCTATTGGTGCATTCCACATAACTCTCATAAAAAAAAGGTTTCTTCCCTAAACAGCATTAACCAATTGGTTTTTGTAACAAGATCTGTTTTCTGTGAGGTAGAACAGAATTTTAAGTTGTGATTGTTCAGCTGTCCAAGATACACTTTGTGATGTGGACCTTAACCTCAACATGTTACAGCCAACCAGAACACACAACAAAATACTCTGAATATACCGTCTTTTGAGAGATGACGCAACACCACGACAAAGACAGATTATATAATGAAGTACTTCATAATTAGTATTCTCCATTATGAGTTATGATAGCTCAGCCGGCATGGCATACTGAATATGCTACCGGTAGGATGGTCTGAGATTCAAATCCCAACAAAAGAAAGGGATTTTTCTCTTATTTTGAATTGTCCAGACAGGTTCTGGGCCCACCCAGCCCCCTACTCAATGGTCACTGAACCAGCGTTAAAGTGGATGGGGGATGAAGCTGATACCTCACCTCCATCCATCCAGTGCCGACGTTAAGAATGAGTACAGCTAAACCTCCACACCCCTACATGCCTCCACAGCATGGACACGGAGAGCTTGACCGTTTAGCACTAATATTATTAGGTCAATAAAATCGAGGAGGACGAAAAGAGTGGGAAGGCCAGAACTTTCAGGTTCCATACAATTCTGACAGGCAAAGCAACTACCAGCCTCTCCAACACTGCTCTATGGAGTCACAGCAACTTTCACTATTGTTCACTTCACCACAATTTCAGTACATTTGTCTCTGATGTTTGCATACAAGCTGGTGGCACACATGGCAACTGCAAAGTAAAATTAAGAAACAAAGAAACTCACAAACAGTATGTCATATCTGACAGCATTAATGGGGAAAAAGACACAAATGGATGATCAGTTATGCCACTTATGTAGATACTGTTCTACCAGAACCAAGCCACATACAGAGAGAACAAACAATTCAGGATTTTATAACTTAAACCTTGCCACCACACAATGAGCTGTTGAAAACAGTTGTTAAATGAACTGCCAGGACTTAACATGAACATTCACAGCACTACATAATGCATATTGTCAAATAAACTAAATATATCTGTGTAACTTAGTGAGAGGAATGTCAAGTGCCTCTGAGTGTGGACTAAAAGAAATGCTTGATAAGCTCTAGCCAGAACATGTCACCCTTTTGCTTCCAACCAGAAGACACATCACATGTGTTCAGCGGTATAACCATGGAACCTGAACTATACACACACTGCTTATGGATTAATGTAGTACAGTATTTCAATGAGAAAATTACTGTACCAGGACTACAGTCTGCTGGGGTGTGATGCCACGCAGTTAGGCAGACAAGTCCCTCCACAATGTGGCATCCTTCCGAACTACATGGTGTCACACCCACGAAGACCACAACCTTCACTGTTCCACAGTCACGACCGCCAGTATGTCAAATGTCACAATTTTACCAAAATACACAACCAATATTTCAACCACAACACTTGCAGACAAACTGATAAGACTGTGAGACCTACGGTTCTCACAGCAGTGTCGCTGAAGATTCGAATCTCCTGGACCGTGACACCATGCTGTAGTGTGAGTAGTTCCTGACATTATGTATGAACACACTAACTCCATATTCAAGTTATAGCAGTCCAAGTAGCCCATTCTTCTTGAAATGCTTGACACTGAAGACAAAAGCAACGATCCTTCACGACATCCGGAACTACTCACCCACCAGTGACACCAAGTTATATCCCACAAGACTCAAATCTTTAGCAACATTACTGTAAGAACATCAAATCTTACAGTATCACCAATATCAACATGACAATGTCTAATGTTTAATTTCCACTTTCCAAAATCCATTCATGAGTCACACTTTCTGCACTGTATAAAGTAACAGGACTCAAATACATTGAACATGTTAGTTAGAAAGGGAAGCACATCCACCTGACAGCCACTGCATAAGCTCCATTTCTAATTAACTGATTCAACTGTGTTAGGGGGAAAAATTGAGGTGTTAACCATAAGTGAAAATCTCAGAAAGGTACCAATGGGCCAATCACTTTATGCCATGCATATCCAACATAAGTATTCACATTCCTTGTCGCGTGGTGATGTCAAAAGAATATTCATTACAAAAGCAAACGAAACAAGAAAAGTTCAACCATCAGCCATCCAAGAGTGAATTTCATTTTACAGTCAAAGATTTCCGCCTCTTTCAGAAACCAGCTGCCTTCTGGAGTATCTAAAGTTTAACGTCAACTGTAGGCTTGTGCTAATGACATCTGGTGTACATTTAATTAGGTAAAAAAACAGCACTAAATATGAATTCACATTTACTCCTTACTGAGGAGCACTTCACAAATATATCAGTATATCACAGGTCAACACTATGAAACTACACTTTACTTTCTAAGATTTTCATTCCTAAATTTCTAATTAGGAAAAAGGAGACTAAGGTTAGAAATTTACCCCAGTTTCAGGGCCTGTCCACCTTGCCTCAGTCCCTCCTCGCCTAGTAGCGTCACTTGTTCTTCCTCCCGGCTGGGGTCCGCCATCTGCGAGGAGGAGCAGTATGTCGGGTAGCAGTAGCCGTGTTCAGCCTGGCAACAACCAACCAACCCCACCCCCTTGCTTGTTGTTGCACTCAGTGCAGGAAACCCTCATTGTGCAAGGCTCAAAACACATTTACATAGTCCATTCCCTACATACCCACTGTATCACAATCAACGCTTCAATTTGTATCATAATATTGTACTTAAAGTGTACATGTACAGTGTACTGCATGGCACAAACACACGTTTTGTGTGCTCTGTACAACAAGAATCAAACATCTAAAATATTCTAAGGCCCTGAATGTATTTGTCTATGTGCGCACGCACACATGTGTGCGTGCGGCTTTTCTCTGATATTCGTTCATTGGAGTTACTTAAGCCAGACACTTATTAACCACAGACACCATAATGTCAACCCAATTCAATGACAGAAGTGGATAAATGAGGTGCACACAAATTCCAGTCACCAGGTCGCTGTGGCAACTAAATTTTGTACAGTGGTGCCCAATATCTGTGGGCCCTCAGTTTGGAACTTCCACCATATCACTTTTCTGGCATCCAGAATTTTGAGGCAGGTTCTACATTGCTCGAAAATCTCTGCACCCTTGGATTACCAAGTCATGCAACTAGATTCTGTGGCAAAGCACAGATAAACACTTCAATGTCTATACCCATAGAGGTGTACATTTCTGCACATGCTGAATTCATGAAAATACTGATTTAAACTTCGAAGTTACCTTATTCAACCATAAATTTAAAACAAGGCTTGTGCTGCACTGACTGGGTGAACAATGCAAATGAAGCAGACAAATGTGGTCCATAGCTGAAGCTCAAGAATTTTGTATATAGTATTAAAGATGCCAGACCTTCAAAGCACAGGTAACATCCTAATGCTTGCACTTCACAAAAACAAAACACAACCAAAGTGTGTATACTTTGCATATGAAGTTATCTGTCTACAGTCACATTTGGACAAGGACTCCTTAAAACAGAATGCCCAAAAATGGAAAATCCAACAAAAAGGTAATGGCAATACCTGCCTTACTTGCTCATCTGGCATCACCAATGCAGACAAATTAATTTTGAAATGTGAAGTTAAACCATATAACTGCAAAGTTTAAATTAATATTTGTGTGTATACAACACGAGCAAAGAAAGAAAGAAAGAAAATTTCTAATACCAAAGCTGAAACCAGCATATTAATATCCAAATGAAACTAGGCTCCTGCCTTGTAAACTCAAATACAAATGAATATGGATGCTGCAACATTCATCTACACTTTGCCATGGAAATGAGCCACATCTCAGCGACTCAAATGAATTTTAATCTACAGCTACCTTCAAATTATGGAGACAAATTGGTGTTTTCTGTTAAGAAATAACTGGCATAAATAAGCATGCCCAGCAGTATAAATTACAACCCAAGGAGCATTATTACACCCAGTATTGCATACTGAGAGGGCATTTAATTACAAATGCCTTCGTAAATCAAACTGCCAACGCATATTTAGACCTTCATGTTGCCATATATGTTGCACAGCATAACTCAAACAGAAGGTGGAATGGTAGTAGAACTACTCAATTATTACACCAACCACTGCACATATATAAAATTTATAAAATTTACACATTGAAACATTAAAAATGCTCCGACATGTTTCGGTCCTAAGACCATCATCAGCGAGCCATATTGTCCTTGCTAAAGTCACAATATAAAAAGTCACATTAATTTCGGCTGTACCAGTTGGGTATTGTGGCAGCATGCCGTGTTGTGTAATGTTATGTTGCAATGAGTGCCTTGCTGGTACAGCGAAATTAATGTGACTTTTTATAGTGTGACTTTAGCAAGGACGATATAGCTCCCTGATGATGGTCTTAGGACCGAAATATGTCGAAGCGTTTTTAATGTTTTAATGTGTAAATTTTATAAATTTTATATATGTGCAGTGGTTGGTGTGATAATTGAGTAACTCGACAGCATGCACTGTGTAACAAGGAAAATAAGAAGGTAGAACATTCACACATTTACAATTAGGCAACTAGTGAGCCTACAGTGACATGACATGTACAAGCTGCCAGGAAAACTCTTCCTTGTAACCTCTTAACTTCTAAAGTTTTCCTAACAACTGATAGGCCACATCCTTGGTTCACTGGTTCCATGCGAATGTTTTAAACTTTCCGCAGCGTCGACAGTAATAATCCTTGTCTTTGAGGACATTACGCTGTATAGTGAGCAATTTTAGGCATTCCAACATTATCAAGGACCTCTGTAGCCGTGAAGATGACAGTACTACTGTCTATCAAAAAATCAGGGTAAGTTAAAAGTGTCTGCTACACAGCACAACATCCCAGAACACCAAAATTGTCACTGGTTATGTCATTTCAAACATGTCAAACTGTCACCCGTTTGAATTACCACATATTTCGTGGCAACTGTGCAACACAATCTGATCAGTTGGTACATACTGAATCCTAAAGTAATTCTCAGCAAACATGGAAAGATTCACAAATGTGCTGTGCATGTATTAACAACGCATGGGATTTTATACTGTCAGTCATTTTTCTGCCACAATGCTTCAGGTGTCTCCTAAATCACCGAGCACGTGCAACTTTGCAAATGTAGTTTTGAGCCCTGCAATAATGCACCATTTTCCATGCACCATACCCCTTCCCTTAATGATGTCACTTCATGGACTAGGAATGATCCGGCAAGGACTGGACAGGAATTACGCAACATACTTAAAATAAACACTACATTTGCTTGCAAGCAGACCTGTGTCATAATTAAAGCTAAGTGCAAAGCCATGCTGTGAAGAGCCAGGCACACACAGCACAATTACAACAGCAATTTACACATTTGGCAGCTAAACAGCACCTGTTCTCACAACACCATCTGGAAGTACAACTAATTAAAAAGTATGAATACCAAGAACCAAGCCCAAATCAGCAAATGTCTCGGTTGCTACAACCTTGTACTCATACATCTTATGGTACACATTTCTTACAACTTCTAAGATAATATTCAAAACAAACCCCACATTTTTTGCACTGTATTAATCAACTATAATATATATTTATTTACTGCAATTGGGTTGTCACCCGGTGGCAGTGGTTATTTTACATGTAAACAAAACATGAAATTGGTTACTACCAGATTTAAGTCGGGAGGGCTACATGAGAAGCATGTAGTGGCAACTTGGAATCTTCGGAACCATCTCAGCATTTGCTTATAGACACAGGGAAACCAAGAAAAGAGAACTTGATTCACAAATTTCCAAACCTTGCAGACAAAGCAACACCATTTAGACACTGGGTCAAACCTTCCACCTGGAAGCCATTCAGCAAACAAACATCCCTACGCCCAAGAAACGTAATCTGTTATTAGGCCGCTCTCTTACTACATGGACTGTGTAATACAAGTAATACCATCCCTGCTATGTCTACTGTTCCTCAAAGCTATGTGCACTACAAACAGTCACATCAATAAACACAAAATAATGTTAACTTATATGTCAAAAATGTGGCACCTGTCATTAGTCCACACTGTACTAACTCGTGGCATTCCTATGCATTCCATTTTTGTGCTGTAACAGAACAGTCAGATGTGCTATTTGCATTCTCTGTGCATTGTAATGGTACAATAAGACCTGATGGGGAAAAGATATTTCAGTCAGCGCACATTCCGTCACAACAGCCAGACATGCAACCCCCCCACCATTCCAACAAGTTAGGTCAACCCATAATGCATTAAGACGGTGTTTTCTGCAATGTGATGTAAGTAGCTCGACATGTAAGTAAAAACTTGCAAGCAAAGTTGCTGCCACCAGTATCAAGATACAAGAAGCATGTTCCTCCAAAACACTGACTGCTATCTGCCAACTACATGGCGCCACATCTGACAAGACCAAAAATTAATATTTACAGCTGTGAGAATATCAAATCTCACATAACCCCTGCTTTATTTCATCATATACAATGTAACTATAGCACCCTATTACATCCAGCCTACACACTTCACTTCACTTCACGAAACATCATCACATCTTACAGGGAAACAAAAAATATGTCAGCATATGTCAAATCATAACCAACTCTTCACACATTTTAACTAAATTGTCAGAATAATGCAAAACTGATACCTGTACAATTACCAAAATATTCTTCAACTTCCAGTTACAGAAACAAGCAACCCATCTCAAAACCTAAAAGAAACTAATCCACAATATATAACTACTAAACCGCCTTCAATGCACATGAAACAGCTGTACAAATTGTGGATATTTACTGGCCACGAACAATCCATCACATCCACCACAACTTGACTGTCAACACTGAGGCAGCCATGCAGTCAGTCAGAGGTCAACCACAAGCAGCATATTCTCTAACACATTCCTCTCAAATTACACAAAGTGTCAGTATAACACTTTTAAGGCAGATAAACACATCATGGATGGTTTATTTTCCATGCAACAGAATCAAAATAAAATTAATTTGCTCCACTAGCATCTATATGCAATACTTTAAGTAGAGAAAAATACTAACAAAACAACCAACCAACCAACCAACCAACCAACCAATCCAAGCAGCAGAGCCCTTCTTGAGAAGCTGATAGTTGTTCAGCTAATTAAAAAATTCCCTGCATTTTATGGAAACCAAGTGTTCACACAACAGCCCACCACTTACCCCTTTCCTGAGCCTGATGAATCCAGTTCAAACCCTCCCATCATACTTCTTTAAGATGATCTTTACAATTATCCTCCCATCTATGTCTAGGTTTTCCAAGTAGTCTCTTTCATTCAGGTTTCCCCATTCATCTTCTCATCAATGTTTGCCACACGTCTCATGGTCATTGATTTGATCACCCTAATTATATCGGCTGAACAGTACAAATCATAAAGCTCCGCACTGTGCAGTTTTCTCCAGTCTCCTGTTACCTCCTCCCTCTTAGCCTCTCCAATATCTTCCACAACACCCTATTCTTGACCACCCTTACTGTTACAGACCAAGACCCACATAAAGCAACAGGCCAAAATATAGCAGAGAAACTTAGGGAAGTCATATAGAAATAATTACTGAAATTAAAGACATTAAAACAATACACACATTTCTCTAAAATATAAGATAAATGTGAGGTAAAGTTCACCCTATTACAGGCCATGAAGGCCCAGAGGGGGAGGAGAGGTATAGGTCTACCTTTTCTTTAAAATCAGCGCTATATGGGGGTGGGTGGTCAATGCCAAACCCCAGCCGCTTTACCCCCGGGACAGAACCAGAACCCATTGTATAGGAGGCTGGGTGGGCCCCAGGGCTGGTGTGTACAGGTGCGGAAAATCTCGCCCCCACCAGTATTTGATCTCCGGACCGTCAAGCCCATAGCGAGTCCCTATACCAACTGAGCTATCCCGGCTCCTCTCTACAATAAAATCAAATAATAAAATGAACACTTCCTAGAAGGTCAAATCAAAGTGCAGGCCACTTTTTTCAAACTGTTTG
>Ga0123354_10011029_pt1 | contig 13943 bp, 5 predicted proteins | sample TergutLab28metaG_2_FD_97872 | JGI IMG/M metagenome (GOLD analysis project Ga0123354, IMG submission 97872) | Labiotermes labralis P4 segment gut microbial communities from Petit-Saut dam, French Guiana - Lab288 P4 | ecosystem: Host-associated > Arthropoda: Insects > Digestive system > Gut ... | reverse complement strand
TACATTAGCAATGACAAATAAATTGGTTGTCATCATAAATAGTCTTAAAGTACCAAATATTAAGAAACTTTTACTATATGAAATGAAATTTCTTGTACCAAATTACAGCTGCCTCCAGAACCCTTGACTAGGGGGTAGGGGGCTACCGCCCTCAGATCCCCTTTCACTGTCCTCTGTCCTCAACCGAATTTGTTGAACCCCCCCGGAACAAAATTCCTGGGTACGCCACTGCGACGAAGAGCCTTCTGATCAATCATTGCATCATTCCACCGATAACACGACACAAAGAACCTTCCATCCTAACACATTACGCTGCTCCATGTTTTTACTAGAAGAAGAACCTCCTTTCAGTTTCATGAACAGACGTTTTCGAGCTGTGAACACTTGAATTAGACTGGATATCTTCCACAGAAGAAAATCTGTCATTTATGCCAGGGATGAACACCAAGATATTAAATTCATTTTCTCGGAGTTCTGTACTTCTTCAAGAGTTGGTTTCCTTTCTTAGAAAACTTTTCGGTCACTCTCTATCAGGTTGTAACCACAACTTTGCTTATATTCTGCTGGCTTTTGTATTACATTTTGTTGCAACATAACGACACTTCAATGGCTCACTTTATCAGTTCTCAGCTGACCACAGAAACATTCGTAGTGACACTTCATCAAACAGCAGTTCGTGACGAGTGGCAACAAGCGGCAGCAAGTGAAGAAGCGGTCATTTGTCCACTAATGGGAGTAAACAGTATTTCGTTTTAGTCTGCAACTTGCCTTTGACTTGTGGTTGCAATTTAATTTCAGGAACCAATAATGGAACTCTATAATTTTACTGTAGTTAGCGCGGCGCGAAACATTAACAATGGCAGAAGCAAGTGACATGAAACGTCTGAAAGAGAGTGTGCAGTACTGATGGCGACTGTAGCTGAGGCTTCCTAACAATGACTCTAAATTTAAAGAACAGAAACAAACGAAATGTAGTTGAGGAATCAGAGTGACAAACTTCGAAACACTAAACAGGGTAATAAGACTTTTAAATTAAAGACAAACAATCGGCTTTATTAAATTCTTTGAAGATACTCAGTTTATTTCACCATTTAACTAACGAAAAAATGCACCCACCATTAAGTAACAAAGCCATCTTCAGCGTTGCACATTTAGATGATTCTTATGTTCCTCATTAAAACATTTTTGCTTTTGTACGTTTCGACAACACAGCATGTACATCCTTGTAGGCGTAAAGTGCGTATTTACATACATATTCGTATATTGTATATGTTCTATTCATAAGCAGAAAACTTGTGCCTTCTGGCAGCTGCTCTTTCACACAAAATGTCGACAGGCCTCAGAAAGGAAGCGCCGATGCAAGTTCCTGACTGCTCATTGGTACATCTGATTGGAGAGATGGTGTATGAAAGGCGTTTCGCGCGTACAACATAACACGAAATATGTAGACCCACATCTGCGTCTCCAGTGGGAATAAAAATCTTTTTTAAACCTAACTGAAATTAGGTATGTTTACTTCTGCTCAAAACACAGTCACTTGCGCACGTAGTCGCTAACTGAATACATGACGAATTATGTCTACTTCACTGGCATTACACGAGGACACAGACAGGCACGGAACGGTGGCAAGGTTCACAGCGGGGGACTTCCTTTGGCTAAACAATCTACAGACAACATGTCTTGTCACTTAGTAGTAGTTTGCATTAAAAAGAGAGGCGCTAGTTCATGACAAATAGGATGTTTTGTCCAAAATAATCTGGCAGACTTCACCATTCGAAGAATAAATTTCCTTCAAATAATAATAAAAAACGAAGCAGCGACTTTTTACTTTACACTGTCACCGAATATTACAGTAATCTTAAGTCAGACACCGTGTACATTGGTATACAGGTACCAAAGCTTACTCTTAATATCTCCGTGGTATTCGAATTAGAGTGCCCTGAACTACCCTGAAGGAGGAGGCACTACACTCCTCTGGAACATGCGTACCAATATGTCAATCTACATGACGTCACATCATCTTCACGACCACCGCTACGAGACCTCAAAATTCGGACACAATCCTCCATTACTAACACCGGACAATTAACGCTGTCTAGAGCAATGGGCCCTGCTTGTTGTGATTCTCGCGGAACACAAGAATGTATTGTGTACAAAAAATGTAATTCTGTCACTAATAAGGTGGTATGAACCATAACATAAAGTAACCAGTATGCTTTAAATGGTCACAGAGTTAATCCACACGCTATGGTGTACTCACCTTGGGTACAGCGGTGTATTGGGTTCAGCATCCGGCGAGCCCTCAGGTTTCATCATTCCGGCCATGCTAGCCGCTGCGACTGCCATCTGTTGACTGATACTGTCTGGCTGGTAGTCCCGCACTTGCTGCTCGTGTTCACTCAAAGGTCCTTGATTCGTTGTGTAGCCGTACATGCTGTGGGGTGGTGGCGGTGGGGGTGGCCTCTGTGGATGCTGTGGGGGTGGTTGTTGCTGAAGAGGGTTGCAGGTTTGTTGACTGGTGTCGTATCTCTCATACGATGCTGCTGCAGTACCCGGATCATACGGCCGATGCCCCGCTGGCGCTAACACACCTGTGTCGTAGGCACGCACTGTCATTTCTGACGAGTAAGACACAAGCGGCCTGCTAATGTTGGCGTTACTGTTCACACTGTTCATAGCGTTGTACTGGCGGTGCTGGTACAGTTCTTCTGACGACGTTGGTACCAGTGCCGAGGAATCGTACGGCGATCTTTGAGGAATGTGATGAGGAAGGGTCCGAGGGTCTTCTACAAGCGACATGGTGCTGTACGGTACCGGTGGTGGAGGTGGATGGTGTGGATGTTGATGATGTTGGGCTACAGGGTGATGGGGATGAGGGTGTTGGATATGATGTGTACCACTCGACATGGGGTTGGAACTTCCTCCGCCTCCTCCACCACCACCACCACCACCACCACCACCACTACCGCCAGCACCGCTGCCGCCGCCACTACCACCACAACCGCCGTTGCCGCCGCCGCTGCCGCTGCCACCACCACCACCACTACCACCACTACCACCACCACCACTTCCACCAACCGCTGAACGTGACCCTAACGTATCCATACTAGACACAGAGGATGAATTAGAATCCTGATTGAGGTACGACGATGGATCGAAATTAGTCTGCCGAAGAGGAGCTGGGGGAGGTGGCGTACATGTCGTGCACGAGCTGGCGCCAGCGACTCCCACGCCAACAACAACATTACTGCCACTAGCGGCTTCCGTCTTCGGTACCAACAACTCACCTCGCATACCACTGTTACTACAGCAACTGCTTGTACCCGTCACTTCAGTTTTTGGGATCACTTTAGCGGCAGACCCTGTCGAAGTACCTGTGCCACTGCCACTGCTACCTCTGCTGTGCGAGTCCGAATCTTCGGGTGTTCTGGACTGTTTGAGGCTTCCTGGAGGCGGTTTGCTACCAGCGGCACTACTACTACCATAGTAAGGAGAGTGTACAAATTCTGACTTTTGAGGAAATTTGTCTGAAGAATCTTTTAAACTACTGTTGTTAGAGGCGGAGCCGTAACCCACAGAATAGCACGGCTTGACGTCTGTAGTCTGCATTGAACATCCAGAGGTGGTTGTCATCATGTGTGAAGGTGGGACTAGAGGCGGTTTGTTCACGAACACGCCACCACTGGAGGTAGAGGTGAACTCTGTCTGGCAGTTTGAAACTAGAATGGAAATATAGAACATCAGTACCTGAACATCTGCTATCAAATTTTCACGATCGTAGCACTAACACAGATATGGGTAAACGTACTTCACATATTGGCCAATTACCTCGCTGTCGCTGAGCTGCTGTGTGTTTCAGTCGCTGGGTTTGGATTGAATTTCAAAGTAGAGACTATGAGTTAAATGTGTCATCGACAAATGATCTATGGTAATGAAGCAAACAATCCCTTCAAGACTACGATTAAACCAAACTATATTTAGAGATTCAGTCTGTACCGCGCAGTAAACACACCCATTCTCAGTGCTGCATAGGGAATTAATCGCTGTTAGTTCTGAGATCCACACACAACACACATATGTACTTTGTGTGCAGAAGGTCCATATTATCTAATCTTTCAAAACCCGGTGGTGTAAATAATATCAATTGAACTTTAAATGGTTAATTATCATTTCAACAATGGGGACATCAAATTTAAACATTAGAAATTAATTCAAGCAGATTACAGCACAAAACAATACCTAATACAGTCCAGTATTTTCCAGTAAACGACGACGAACATTATACGCTTTGAGGTTTCGGCAGCACTGTGATACGACGCTGCTTCACTGGGCTATTCGTTTCTGACGTTTAGAAGGAACATGTTGCCTTCCGCTTCAATGGCCGAAACGTCCAGAAAGAGCACCGTACATTTCGACCCCTGAATGTGACTACATTGCGTCGCCTCGAAAAGCCAGGATCCGAGTATCCAGTGACGCGAGTCACATTCCAGAAGAACACAATCCTCAAGAGGAAGCATTCCTCTGTACATGTGCAGTGACTAGTGCTGGTCAAAGTTAAGTCCGAGTGACAATTAGAGTTTGAAGTAAACACTCACTACAGCAATGGACACGGTACACGTATTGTCACAGTGACCACTTCCAAGAGACTGTGCAACAACTGCAGTTGGTAACTTTGGGGATATCTCTCCGCCACGTGCGGTTAACTACTTCATTTTCAAACACAGCACTGACATTTCACCACAACAGATATCATGGCTCTACACGAGCACACCAAATGCCAGAACGACGCTACATGTTGCTGCAGAAACAGCACTACAGTGTGGCTGCGCCCCTGTCATGTCACACGCGTAATAATAATGGCGTCATATCAAACAAAGTGTTTCCGAAACCATAAACATCAGCAATTTTCAATGGGTTTGGTGAAACAACATTATTATGACCTTCTGTAATATTACGCCGTGCAGTTTGGTATATATATGCCAACGTTTCGGGCTAGTGTTGTCTCCATCTTCAGAACAGATGTTTCACGCTTCTCTGCTATGCCGGTACCATGCACTATGTCGTATGGCGTCACATCCCGAACAGTAATAGTCATTCTCGCTACATAAAAGTGTCAAATCTCATAAAGTAATTGCTGTATTTATCACATACGGATGAAGAACAGGAAAATTAGTGCAGGCAGTTACACTTCTGAAAAAGTCGGGTTGAGGCTTACCAGTCGGCTGATTTCTGAAATATGGTGGGTGTGCGCAGGCATGGGTAGCGGCAGCTCAACTTCCTACATGTTGTTTGGCAAGTACCAGGAGGTAGCTCTCTTATCTAAGTCAGACTGTGGCCTTGAAAACTTCTGTACTGTCTGTGTTCTTTAACAGCTGCACGGTTAACAATAACAGAAGTCATCAAATAGACTGCAGTTGTGCTGCGCTGCTTCCACTACGTCAGTCTCACGTAGACATCTCGAGCACAGAAAACTGCAGCACGTCATTTCTGTACGAAGATGCTAATACTTCTAGTGAATGACTGGACGGACACCTTTCAGATTACACACACTGCGTAAAGGGAAAGACTGCAAAATATTCTTGACACCCTCGATGTTACATAACGATCTGATTAAAATTTTGAAAAGCTATTCAAGCGGAAATGTACATAAAATGAAGGTGCAAGTTGCACTGAAGTCCTTGCACTTTGCATATCAGTGGATAATCGACCGCAAATTATACTGGTGTTCGGGACATACTTCGTTCAGACTTCATCAAACAACATAAGTACGTGTGTCACGAATAATGGTTATAAACACTTAAGGTGGTTTAGATAATAGACGGGAACCACCCCCCACCACCCCCCGGACATCATTTAGTCAACTCACGACATGGCCTTCTGTCAGAAGAACGGAATCCAGACCAGAAGATCCCATAACATATTTAAGTATTCTGAAAACTGGAGGCCCACTGACCTCGGGCTCCGCGTCCCAGCTTCCGCGGGGCCTCATCTACGTCATTGTCCGTACGTCTATTTCACCACTCAGGGCACACAGATACATGCCTTACAACTGCTATAACCCTCATCGCATAGACGGCCATACAGTAATTTGACAACAAATATAATTTCCGCTTGGCATTTGTCTGTACACTTGAAATGTCTCAAGACACACACGGTGAAAAAAACCGAGTACTGCAGCTCAACAGCACTCAAGTTTCTTATAAAGGCACATTTGGGTAATTGCAAGCTAGATCCACAAAATTAAGCAATTAATAATTATTGAAAAGAATTGCATTATTTTTTACTTAATTCGACAGAACGCTGCTGTGACTTATCAGGAACAGAAGCATATACATTTGGTACTGTTACAAGCAGAACTTTCCCACAGACAACACAATTATATCACGCAGTGTAAATAGATAACTAGAAGAAACTACTTCTGCTGAATTACAGTGCAGTTGGTCAGTGGCTGCAGTTCGTTTTGTAACGTCTAAAGCTACAAACTTGAAACTCAGTACAAGGAAATAACTAATGTATATGGGGGTTGTGTCGTCACAGCCCAATATCGACAGTCACAAGTTGTGTCGTCACAGCGCAGTATGGGCACAGTCACAAGTCCTTCAACTTCTGTCTCTATGCACTGGCGGTCGTCAGCGCAGTTTAGGCTAAAGAGACTTGCAGGTAAATGGTAGGCCTGACGCCCCGGGCGCCTTACCCCAGCGAAATAGCCCACGTCCGAATTGGGCAGTGAACGAGCCCCAGAGTCCGTTTTGTTTTCGGAAGAGAAAAATACTCTCGTCCCTGCCCAAGTCCGAACCACGGAGCGTCCAGGCCGTAGCCTTGTTAATATCCGGTCTGCACTGTAGGGGATATCACACTTAAAAATTCTATACAACAGTTGGGACTTGCAGGTCAGCGTCATGTCAATGCGGAAGGAAGGAAGGAAAGTACAGTGAATGTGTTTGTAGGTTTTAAGTCATTTAGTGCAAGACTGCCAGCTGAGGCACACAAAGACTTGTGGTGACGTGCGAAGTTGTCAGACGGACATGTGGGCGGGCGTGGCCAAGAGTGTGCCCCCTTATGCGCCAGTCAATGATGTTGAATAGCGAGTGAGAGGCAGAACTGCCAGTGACGCACGCCCAGATGTCTTCCCGAACAGTGTTTCGTGGAACTGTCTGGCGGACTGACCTGCCAAGGGGACAGCGGACGAAGAGGTGGCGGTGGCCCCCGCCATGCGATGATGATGGTGATGGAGCTTGTGTTCCCGTGACGCCTGTTTGTTAGCGGCGGCGATGGGGCAGCCAGACAAGCTGCGGTGTGTATTGCGATTGGTGCTAACATGACCTCGACCATTGCAACCAGGGGTTGGACATTTCAGAATAGTCTCATGCATCGCCAGGACTAAAGGACATGGACAACAGAACCATCCAATCAGATTTGATTTGAGTATAAACAACCTTTATATTGACACAAAGACCTGTATGTCTGTTATACCGTTATATCGTTACTATTCACTTTTGGCTCCAATATATTTGGAACAAAGTACAAAGTTTATTCATAAACAATCGAAACTCAAACATAGAAAAACGAGAAAGAAACAAAGGAGCGGGTAGAGAGTAAAAAAAAATATAAATTTAATATTCGTGCTATGATTACAGTTAAAGTTGACTGTTACATTTGTCGCATACGTCCGAGTTTACATAAGGAATGGATATAACAAACAAAAAAACCTTCAAAGACAAACACTTTGAATAAGTTACTTCCTTGGACTTACTGGCAAGAAGAAATTATGTGCTTGCAAGAAAGTAACAGAGTCAACACAGATATAACATGACTCCAGAATAATACTAAAAACACTAGGCAAATAATGTACGAAGGTCACTTGAAAGAAGAAAAATGAGTTTTGAAGAACCAGTTGTACGGAGGTATAATATTAAAAACGTGTTGAATTGCTGTCTGCTTGCTGTGTGGAAACATAAAGGTGTATTATACTCAATCAACATTTTCAGATTCTGGTGCATGCCCTAGCGAAGTTCGGAACAAGTAAGTCGAAAGAGGTGGTGAGATAGAACGAACTGGGGTGCAGAATAAGACAATAAGAGAGGTAACTGAAATCAAATTATTTGGAGAGGTGATTTATTGCTAGTCACTACTAAAACTTATAAAACAAAAAACAGCTCTCTACCCCGCAAATAAAGCAAATTATAAGAGCAAAGACAAATGTTCAAATGAAAGACACGAACTATTATATGCAGTAATCACACAGGTACAAAAGCTCCTACTTCTTCCTGAACGAAACATTATTACAAAAAGTAAGTACTTGGTATTGCTTCACTTACTTTCTGGAGTAACTTTATCCTTCCTTGGGCATCCTGATAGGCTGAGAAGAGAACACGAAAAATGTCTATCCCAAAGTTTCATTTTAATGTTCACAATATCAGCATCTTGACTCTAAGAAATTCATAGACATTACCACACATAAAGTGCACATAATTACCTTCTGTGATGTGAATACAATCCTGTCACGTGACCCTGCCCGTTGCAGCCTGGAGTCGGACATTTGTTGCCTTCTGCAAAGAAGAAAAAAGTCTTCAACAGCCTGATTTCAAGTACACAAAGACTCGAAGTTTTTGAACCTCGATGTTCAGGACCGAAATATATCCTAGTCACCTACATTAACATTACTGTTCGACCTTTCGTGATTGGTTCCAAGCTATCTGGGTGAGACCAAGTGGCTAGCCTTTCGGGACTCCCAATCACTTGCTAATGCGCCGATCATTCTCAGCTCAGTCAAGGTATTTCTACTTAGTGACGTAGACTGTCTTCGTGCTTTACGCAATGAGACACAAATCCAGTAATTTAGTGCAATTAATGCTTCCAGAAAGCGCTTGTATTTTGTTAAAAATCATCTTTCCCGCTCTTACGCCTTTGGAGGTAGGTTTATACATTCATTGCTTGAATTTCGCAAGCTAATTAAACGAATAGGCGTCCTGTACTGAAAAGCATTCCGACGTTCGTGGCAGCTTTATCGGTCCCAATTAGACATGAAGATTGAACTGTGGAGCGCGTGTTGATGGTCAAGTCTTAGACTACGACATTTCTGAAACGGCAAAGTAGGCCTTACTTGTATGGTTGTGGCTCATGGCCTAGAGGTGCAAACTAGGTGGAAGATGGACGGAGAACGGACGCGTATCGGATGGGATGGACACAAAAATGAAGCGAAGAACGCACCCTGGATACGTTTGCGTATACAGGCGAGTAGCAATCATTCTCACCCTAAACAAACAGGGTGTAAAGACACACAGGCAGGCCAGATACATCTCTCGCAGTACTAGGGCCCACTTTGGAGACGATAACAAAATTCGATTTTACATAAATTGAGACAATTTATTTATTAGAAAAGCTACTAATACCTTCCTACGCAGGGCTCTGCTCTATTAAGTTGGCGATGACTTCCAGAACAGTACTAATTACAACGTATAGATCGTGAGCACTGAGTGAGCGTGACAAACACTATGCCCATTTGCCCGCCAGTCCACACAGCACCGAACGATGTCCCCTGACGGAAGTGCAGGCTGACCGCTCGCACAAAAATCTCACGAACCACCTCTAACAGCATTACAGTTGCTATTTGTAGGCAAGTTGAAATCAAGCCGACCAACCAAGGAAAAGTGAGCGAAACAAAGCAGCCAATAGCAAAATGAATAAAGCGAAAAGATTTTTCTATCCAATGTTTTCCGATTTACGAAACAGCATTGCTTTTGGAGGTTCCCAGGCTGCGCCCGTTTGTCCTTCTGATAAGAGCAACATGTAGATAAAGGTGAATGTGGGGCAATGGTGAAATGATACTGACGGGGGAAAACCACAGTACTGGGATGAAAACTTGTCAAAGTGCCACTCTAATAAGCACAAATCTCACATGACTTGGCCTCGGGTCGAAACCGGGTCTCCGCGATAAGATTTTCATCATAATTACAATTCAAGATTGACCTCGCACCGCAGAGTAGAAACTGGTTAATACTGGACAGGGAAACAAGGGCTGTTGTTCTGAGATCCATACAAAATACAAAACGTAGGATTTTTTAATGTATAACCTAGTGGTACATATACTAACCACAAAGCTTTAAATAGCTGAATCTATCCGTCTGATTTCATGTCTCGCGTTCCGTGTCTGTATCTTGAAGAGTGACAGGATCTCTGTTCATACACCGTCGTAGCGACAACACGAGAAGGACCTTTTGTTCACCAGAGAGAGTGAGTAAGAGAGAGAGAGGCAACACTAATCTCCCTCCGGATTCTGTCGTCGTTTTCGGCGTTACCAAAGGACCACATCGACTTCACTACCTCGCCGTCGCACTGTTCAGGCAGACCGGCATTGTGCAGGCTATCTCACAGCAGTGCCACTTGCTGCTCATGTCGCTTTGTGATCGCCAAACAATAATTTATACGGTCTGCCCACCCATTACACAAACACATGTGTAATCTGCAGTCAAGAATGTCCACCAAGTCTGACGTCAAACGCACTTTGTCAGTCAACTGTTATGAATGTGTGTTAGGCACAACAATTACGTAGAGCTTAATCTGTGTTCACACTGGCGATAAATGGCTTTCAATACATAAACTTCAGGTTTAGCTGATGTTTCAGAAGCATCTTTCATTTCATAATGCATTTATAAGCTTGCCTGTATTAGACGTAGGGCTCCTAATTAAATTAGCAGTGGCTGTACCAAAGGCAGCTGTAAGGATGCAAGAATAGGCTTGACAATAGAACAGCAAGAAAGAAGTGGGACAGGGGAGATGAAATACAAAGTGTACATTACATGAGGAACAAATGAAGTAATAATAATGATCAATTATAAGAGAGACGGAAAAAGTCATCTTTAGCGTTTCCTTCTCCCTCGCACTCCGAACGCCATTCCACAACAAACCCTCAGCTTCATGTCCTACGCTTTTTGTCACAGGGTTCATGGAATACAACAGCAAAAACAACGTGTTCAGCTGAACCAGCAGTCTAAACAACAACGCTGGAATGTGACGGAAGTAAGCCTACTAGACTCTTTAGCAGTTCACACCTCTGACGGATTGCTAACCTTTTAGAAGACAACGGGGCGGGGTAGATTTAAAGCAACGTAAATTGTACATGACAACGGCGGAACCATCGCGCCTGAACGGATGTGAGCACGAGACTTCAATAAAACAGCATGGAGGAAGGACAGAGACAGCGGAGATGAAACTGATGGGGTCACTTCCAGAACATACACAACTCTAAAACAAATGGCGAAATAACAGAACCACCAAAATATATGCAATTCAAGGGAAATTATTTTACCTTGCACATGTAAGTGGTCACAACATTTATTACGAAAAAGCGATACACGCATTCTAAAGTCAGTGTGCGAATAGTCTTAACGGCAAAAGAAACGTAGGTCGACCAAGTCAAAGATGGACGGACCAAAACCGATGAAGAAAAAATAAGCTTGGAATGGTTTGTACCCTATCGTGGAAGTGCGTCTTTATAAAAAGGCATAATGTTACAGCACTGGTGGACAATTTCAGTGCAGCCTGATATAATTAACACGCTGCGTGGCAACTAGCTGCATCTCTCGTAACCTGCTAAACACGGGCGGCAGCTGGTTCTTCTGAAACGTCGGTACGTAATTTACGAAAGCACACCACGTCACAGTCCTCACCTCACCTCGCGTCATGTCACGCTGTGAAGGATTACATCACGTGAAGCTTACGTCCGCGCCCTCGTGACGCGTTGGTCAGTTCATTCTATAGCTCAGTTATTCACGTAACTTGCACACCTTTTGCTCTATGCGCGTACTGCAGTCCGTGCACGTGACTGTAGCGCTACTGACAACTCACAGCTTTTCTTGCCCTTCATTTCTCTGTCTGCCGGACACAGACCGCAGACCGCTGTTTGCCCCACACGGCTGCTCGAGACCCAGCAGTGCACTTTACAGAAACTTTTACTTACTGCCGATTCTTCCCTCTCAGTCTCACACCCATACCCCCCCCCCTCCCCCGCACAGGCTTGGAAAGTCATCCGCGTTGCTCTGGTATTTTCTCCACCCCGCAAATTGGATTACGATACGTGACGTCATTAGGGGCGGGAGCTTTTATTTTGTGTTTTCAGTGCAGAGCTTCATAAGAACGTGAGTCCGGGCTCTAATCGACAGATTTATGAGCCCTTGGAGACGACAAGCATGGCGGAAAGTCGTGCCTGGGGTGCCAGAAGTTCAAGCACAGTATTATCTGGAGACACTTGTGTTCCTTGAAGACCATGCTGCAGCAATATCCCTGTGATTACCCACAGTAGTAACCATTATTTCGACCTTTCGTGACTTTCCGACGAATCGGGATGAGACCACGAGGCTGGCAAGTCGGCTTGCCTCCAGTATCTTGCTACTGCGCAGATCACTCTCAGCTCAGTAAAGTTGTCTTGCATTCAGTAAGGTTGAGTGCTGTCGTAATGTATTATGGAATGCGACTCTCCTTCAATCATTTAATGTATTTTGTGCTTCCACAAGGTGTCTGAACTTCGTTAGCAACAAAATTTAACTGTTTTATGATTTACAACGTTATGACGCACCCTACTGTTGGTATTTCGTACTTTTGCGAAGGAAACAGGCGTTTCCACAGTTGACATTGTTCTCAGGATTTCCTCAGAAATCGGTGCGTCCTACATATATACATACATAAACACAAGTTGTAAAATTTGAATTCATCCGCACAAAGGTAACCTGAGTGTTATTCAAAATACCTCCATAAAACGGACATTATAATTTGTTATAATCGGTTGCAAATCCGACTCTGTGTTAATCAGAACTGCTGCATCATATCAATCAGTGTAATGTGTTCTAGTGCACAGTTTATGATGTGACGTGCTCAAAATTGCGAACAGTCAGTGCCACTGAGTCGAGTTTCAATCCACGAACTACTGGAGCCGCGCAATTCAGTATCTGGGAATCCGCAAATTATAACTGACACACAACGTCGAAATTTATTACTACATTTGTTACAAAGTACATATTATAAACCTTCTATACAGGTGAGGATTGAATCCACTATTTTGTCACATATGTAATCCGACGCCAAAGATAAACGATGAACATTTTCCTAATAACATAAAGAAGAATACTCCTTGGGTTTTTAATTATATTCCTTACATTTTGTTCTATTCAACCCTCTAACCAACACCACGAAGCACAATCCGTATTCAACAGCTAAAATCGCCGGGATCCGTGTTTCAGAAAACCGGAAGGTTCATTACTGTTCATCACGAAGCACGCAAACTGCATTTGCCCAACGACGAAGACGAAGAATTGCACAGATACCTGCACGTTTGACCCTTTAAAACCCCGCTGTTACTTAACTTACTCACGTTTAACGAAAACAACATTCTACGTTCTGCCCGCACAGTGCACACGTGTATTTTATGCGCATGTCGGAACAAACAGCGACTATTTCTCTATACAGTATTAACTGACTTGTCTTTATAACCGAGACGGAGAGTGTTTACCGCGCGGTGCGGACTGTACGTTAATATATAATTCACGTCAGTTTGCTACCGCATGGAGCCCTCCAGATAAACAATCTTAAAAATTAAACTCCTTGCTTTAAATTTAAGGACAAGCTACAGTGCACAAATTATGCACTGTAGCTTTAAGGAGAGTTCAAAACTCCGCGGCCCTTGCTTGCAGCTACTACTGTCAGATTTTAACGTCTTTATCTACACTTTCATTTCCATACTGTTCCTATGAGAAGGAAGAGCGGGCGAAGCATGGGAACTTTCTAACAATAAATGCTCTTTCTTCCCCCCAACCCCCCCCCCCCCATACACACACACACGCCTATCACTATCCCCTTGCTCTTCTCTTTCTTCTATCCTTCTTCCCCATCTCCCCCCCCACCCCCCTCTTTCTTATTGTTGTCTTAATGTTAGGTCACACAGAACACCG
>Ga0123354_10011028_pt1 | contig 13944 bp, 9 predicted proteins | sample TergutLab28metaG_2_FD_97872 | JGI IMG/M metagenome (GOLD analysis project Ga0123354, IMG submission 97872) | Labiotermes labralis P4 segment gut microbial communities from Petit-Saut dam, French Guiana - Lab288 P4 | ecosystem: Host-associated > Arthropoda: Insects > Digestive system > Gut ... | reverse complement strand
AGGGAGCGTAAATTAGTGTAGGTATGAAGTTACTAAGACAGACTGTACATGAGGTTATCTGGTAGCATGCAGTTTTGTTTATGTTATGTCCGTCTGGTTCGGCCTGTGTTCATCCCCCGTTGCAACGTAGACACGGCCTTCTAGACGCAAATCTTGCAACAGCAGAACACACAAAGGGTAATGTAATGGATCCGCCTCAAGAAGAATGAAATGGAACAAGAATGTAACCAGCCAGCAAGACCCAATACGCAACTCTTCCACTACATAACAACGAACGTGTTAGGATAAGCAGCTCCCCTTTACATTGTTTATGTGAACTGATGCCTATGTGATGATGGGTGATGTAGACAGCCGAAACATTAAGTAGCCCTGAATAGAAACCATAGTTGTGTTTATCGGTTAATATAACACATTAATGGTAAGAAATACACAACGGGACGATGTCACATATAACTCAATGAAACTGAAAGTGTAAAATACAGTTATATAGCAGTAACTGCAACAACACAATGAATGAAAACGGTGAATGTGATATTGGGAAGCGGTGGAAGACAAGGCATATGTGGTGACAAAAATAATACCACAACTTGCCCAGTAGTGAAAATTACGTTTTTTTGCTAAATATGTGTAGAACCTATGCCAGCTAAAGAATATTGACGACAAAGCTAATACGAGCTTAGAAAATTATATAACTCGAATGAAATCATTAAGCATAGAAAAATTGTTGACTAGTACAATAAACCTTAAGGATTATTCAAGTATCCAACATTGACTGGAGGGTTTTCACAAAGGAGGAGTAGGTTCCTTGTGCGTTACGAAAAGAATATTCAAATATAATTCAGGTTAACTTTGGTGATGAAAACGTTTTTACTGAAGGATCAATCATGATGTAGAATGGAAGAAGTAAAGGCTACTTTACAGCCCAGTTGCACCTCACGCTTCGAGCAGCAAAGCAGCATTCATGGAGCATTACTTCTTGACGGTCTAAGTCAATGGTATGAAAACTTTCTTCAAAAATTGTTATTTCATTACCCGGACAATAAATTCCCTGCATCTTGAATGCGAAACTTCATACCAGTACAAATAAAAGCCTACCACTTGGACAATTCTGAACCAGCGAATTTCGGCCCTCATTTTCATCCCTCATTCACGTATTTTCTTTCCAACTACGCCCAGGTACCCACGTATTATCTTACCTTTAGACTCCGTCAGAGTGTCCTATATACCTAATCTTTCCTCTTGTGCTACACTTGCGACCCATCCTATTCTCCTTCCTGCACTATCCTTATAATCCATAAAGACATGTGTTTGGCTGATATAGAAACCCGACTTCAAATATGACAGAAATGCAGTATGCTGTAGTAGCTATTAAATGTGACTCGAAAAAGATTTCGGGCAGTAATGAATATAGAAACGTCTCGTCCAGTAGCCGTCCTGTGGCGCTCTGAATTACTGTTGCAGGGTAACCAAATTTTGTTCCTTCGGTTTATTGAAGCAGCAGGATGGAACAGAATGATTACACAAGTTTCAAGAAGAAACTCTTAAATAATTTTCAAGACTCAACCCCGTAGGCGCTGTTTCAAAGAACTTAAAATAGCGAATCCGCTTCATTGATGAAGTCTGGGTCTTATTCAACAGATTGTTGATACAACAAACTTGTGTTTATTCGGCGCTGTAATTAGCGGCCTGTCAGCAGCAACAGCATATTTTTGTACTAACATTTATTCTGATATTGATTTCCTCACACCTGGCAGACATTATTGTGCTGCATACATAATTATTTTAATGTTGCGAAAATATTTTTCAGTTCTTATTATTGTACTTTTGTCAAATCACAGGTTCAAATTGCTTTTCGTAAGTCATCATTCTGCCTACAGACAAAGTAGTTATATCAGTACATCTTGTAGCACTGTAGTTCACAGAAAGTGTACTTAGTCCTGGTGAACACTATTCTCTCTTTCAGAGGATGCTGAAGTTTAAGAAAGAGAACAAATTACTCTTTTCGTAATTTACTTCCAATAGAAACTGAACTCTGGCGTGAATTACATGCTGACTTCATAACTGTATGTACAATGATTGGAGAATTTTAATCACATAACTCCAGCTGCAGAACCGACTACAATAAGAACCCATGTGACGCTGAAAGGTAACGTATCATAATTCACACTATCATTTGCAGTACAGTACATATGTTATATATACCTTAATGTCTGTAAGTTTGTTCAGATTAGATAGAAATCCAGTATACATAGCTAATGACTCTGCATAATTCAATGCTTTGTGTCAAGTACATTTTTTTCATTCTTCATTGAAAGTACACGATAACCAAAATGTTGTAATTAAGTTTGTTTTAGGCTTGAAAATGATTACATTTCAGACCAAACAATATTATTTTAATAAACTCTGTAAAATTCAATTTGAAAAACAATCAATGCAGGAATTATATTGACTTGACGTGAACTAAAACCAGATTCATCAAACAATTTTGTTGTTTTGCTGACCGTGCATCTCTGTATAATCTTAGTAATTAACCAACTTAATGCACAAATTCTTGTTTTATAATAAGTTTATTATATGCCTCTACATGTTTCGAGCACTATTGTGCTTATCATCAGGAGATCAAAATTATTACACAGCATCTGGTATCATCACACCTGTAGGTGGCCGTCCTGCGCACCGGACGGCCACCTGCTGAGTGTGACGATACCAGATGCTGTATAATACAAATTTGACCTCCTGATGATGAGCAAACAGTGCTCGAAACATGTAGAGGCATTTAATAAATTTATTATAAAACAAGAACTCGTGTATTAAGTTGGTTAATTACTAAGATCATCAAACAATATCTAAAATTATGTAAAAAACCCAAAAAATACACGTGTATAAAGTATGCCTTATCACATATTATTAATAACCAACCCGCTTCGATCGCTAGTACTAAGAATAAAGCCAACTTCTATATAGTATTCTTAGTACTCTTCTAAAGCTAGCCTGATGATGATTGCAAAAGCTATTGAAACGTGCTGGTAATTAATAATATGTGATAAGACATGTTTACACGTTGTATTTTTTGTTTTTATTACAGAAACTTAAATGTTCTTTTAATACATGGATATCGTACATTTTAATCTTATCCAACAAAATTTCGGTCACCAACTAATAATATATATTTTTTAAGCAAGTACAGTAATGTCGGAGATAAAACTTGGCAGCGGGCAGATAAGTACTATTTCCATGCCATGGGCCAATTTAGTGCACTTAATGCAATTAATGTGCATTAGTACAGCTATTAAGATTAACTAATTACGACTGTCATGTTGGGTACACACAGTTCAAAACGAGGTTCTTGAATATTGACAAAAAGGGTTCAGCTTGTACCTGTGAAGTGTTGTTATATACAGCAAATATGGATGTGTTTCAGATATCAAATTTTAATGCACCTTTTTTCCGTATCATGTAGATTTAAGTAAAGGAGAAGGAAAGTACTGTACTCATACAACTGTTTTCGGTATTGGTACGAAGTACAGAATGAGCACCTTCGTAAATATTTGACTCTTTAAAAGCTGAATGTCAAGGTCAATGAGATAAGAAGTATTTCAAAAGAACACGTTTCAAAGTAATGACTTCCTCTGAATATACACTTCCTCTCTTCCTCCATTCCTCCCTTCACCTACGTAGATACCAACATAACAAAAAAGTACCCTATGAACGACGGACTCCTCAACCTATGCATTATACAAACAGCCCATCCAGACTTCCATAAATAAATAAATAAATAGCGCAAACATTCATTATATTGGGAAAGAAAAGCTTTTTTAGAAATTCCTTATAAAAGTCGAAACTTCTTCTGCCTGTCATTGAAGAGGTCTCGGTTTAAATCTCCATCCGATGATAGGTAATGTTTACTGAGAATTTTCGTTGTTTTCATCAGTTCCTCCAGAAGAATTCAGGGATCTGCCTCAAATAAGGCTACAATAATTTCTTCCCAAATCATTTTCAGTTTGTCATTCACTTATCATTCTACTGTTTGATGATCATGTGTCCTCTTGAAAACCTCATTAACAATCCAAGAACGAATATAGAGTTACAACAGTCACAAATGTTTTGAATTAAGCTCATCCATTTTATTGAAATCTGGGCAAAGGAGAAGCAATGGAGACAAAAGAGAAGGAGAAGCAATGCAACAGAGGAAACGGAGAAGTGGAATTTGCGTTTTGTGAGAGCTGAAACATTTCGGTGCTCTAGAAAACCCAGACGCTGTCTTAACCAGTGGGAATAATGGGACGAATAGGAGGTTATAATGATGTTAATGTGTTTGCGTAATGTTAAGACATTAAATACCGAGACCAATTTTCATCTGAATACGAAATAGTCTTCTTACATGAAAAATACCCACGTTTGGCAACGCATTCCGGTGTGCAAAATATAACTCTCAAAAGGTAAAATGTGAAACCTTAATAAAGGATTAACGGATATTCTAACTAATTAGAGTTGCTATTATTCTAGATCAGAATAAGGAATTTAATTACAAGAGCTTAAACCTTAGCTTTACGTGCTTTAAACTGGGATTCTGCGGACGTGCTAGAGTATAAGTGTTCCTGCAGTTACAATAAGGAGACTATTTAAGTTGATCTGCCTGCATTGCAAAATGCATTTACATGCCCCTACATTATAATATGATATCCATACTTCAATATTAATTTAATATTAAAGTATACTATTAATTCTTATATTTTATTCTTAAATATATTAATGGTTACCAGTTCTACAGCTCTTAGTTATATTGGCCTACATTAAAAAAGAAAGCACGCCTCCTAACACGATCAAACCGTCGCGCGAAAGTAACTGTTTATCGTCAGCACTGGCCTTCCTTAAACTTTCAGATTCAAATACGAACTTAATTACTCGGACATGATTAGAGGGATTTTAAATTTAAAAATATAATCTTCAGTAAAAATCTTAACGTATTTCGTCAACTTCAAGAAGTATACAGATCTATACGATCTTTGATGTTCTGTAAGTGAACGAGTGCTTCTGCCTTTCGTTGACTTAAAGAGTGGGACTAACCAGGACAGGTGAAACAGCCGTCAGGTCTGTACTTTCGGAAGGAAACAAAGAAAATATTAAATAAATATGTCAACACCTATCACAAGTGAAATACAGCCTCACGATCCTAGCGTGCAGGTTAAGAATACACAATACTGACAGAATACAGTCTCAGTGTTTGGCTAATTGGTAACTGCTATTTAGACCGATTATCAACAAAAGAAGTGATGAATTAAAGCTGCCATAATAGAAACCGCAGTTTCATCACCGGTAAGGAAAAATTCAGCTATTATACAGGATCATAAATCACTTCCAAACATCTCTGGTTCTGGCGAACTTTCTATCTAAGACCGTATAAGTAGCTCCTATCATCTTCGTCTCACAAGCGGGTTTCTTCCAACAGACGTCTGTTCAACAGCTTTTTCACAGATCCTCATCTTAATCCTCTTTGGTCACTTGTCGATACACACCATTGGTAGGCTATACGAGTACAGATCTAAATAACGGATTAGCTATTAATGACTACGAAATTCAAGAATAAGAGTAGATAAAAGCACTGAATAATTCTTATTTTAATGTTCAACAAATACACTTTTTGAACGTCTAGCAAAATTGTTTCATGTGGGGTGCTTTTCAGATTCACGATGACTAAAACAAGTACAGAAGAAACCATTATTTTGCACTTTTTCTGGGACAAATCGCCTGGATTATACACTTCTGTAAGGAAGCACGTAAGTGGAATGACTTACATCAGGTAAACGCACAATCTAGTAAAGTGAACTGTTATGTAAATATACAAATACATCATAGTCGCGAGCTCCTGGTAATGCCCGAAACTTGTTGAGCCTATAAGAGGTACAATAAAATAATAAGTGGCATCTAGTTGGTTTTTTATTCTTCAGTAATTTCTGACTTTTCGGGAGCCTATATGTCACTGCTCCAAGGGGCTCTTTCTGTTAGAGGTTTGAAGCTGGGACAGTTAGGTTGTCCCGCAACTTCAGTAACGACCTATCAAGGCTACGTGAAATACCGTGTGAGTGAAGATATCATCTACACGACAGCGAAAGCCTGAAATCCCACATATGATTAATACAGGATATATCGTCGGTAATACGCGTAACAATGGGGTGTGGACTCTGGAAATTCGTATCTTAAGCTTCCAAAATCCACGCAATCATAATTTGATTCTTTTTGTGTGGTTTATTTAACAACGCTGTTAGCAGATCAGAGTGTACAGAATATACGATAACGGAATACAAAGAACTTGCAGTAGCAGAGGACATTATAAACATTAGAAAGTATTAATTACTTTATTTAGAAGAATCGAAAAGAATGTATGGAATGAAGTTATAGAGAATGTGTGCGTTAGATGAGAATACAGTAATATAATATCTGGTAGTTAATACAGAAGGTCACTATAATAGCACGGAGGAAGATACTAAGTTACAGGACCTGGAGTGTGAAAGAAATAGAGGTTAGCATAGGATAGGATCGCTACATGTTAGTACACCGGGGATTAAAGTTTGTTACACACTTGTCAGTGGAAACTTTAATGGAATATTGAAATTTTCTTGGACAGTTCAAATTCGGAGTTCTGTCACTCTTCGACATGTAAATCAAGACGGGGTGGATCACCCGTTAGTTAGAGTAGCACATTAATAATGTCCGGTAGAAGAAGCTAGTACAGGGTTGATAAATGTTACGTTAAGGGGTAACACGTCGGCCATTAGGAACCAATGGGAACATAGAATTCAAAATTTTAAAGTTTTGGACCTATTAGGGGATTGCTAAATTGACATAGGACCAATCAGACTAGTTAGAAAAATTATATTAGGAGGATTTTTTGAACAAGGGAACCAGGTTGGCTTGCCGGAGCAAACGACACACAATTATGTCAGTTTCCCTAGAGGAAGAATGTGTGATCATATTACTCATAATTTCGGCCAGATTTACAGAATAAATTCTCTGGCTATAAATTAATAAGCGTTACTACAGAGTACAGTGTTAAAATAAGTATGTGGAATTGGATTTATGTGGCTATACCAAATTTCGGAATGTATAAACGACTTTTTTTTCACATATTTCAATGTGCTGTGAAGACGTTAAACGAGAAAGTGATCCGTGCTATGATTATCGCATATCAGCGGAAAATGTAACATATTAGAGCCAATATCTATTATTAAATCAGAAGAAGATAATTCAGATTTTCAACTACATTAAAAATAGTCTTAATGGTTCTTCTTTGGTAAATTCATGACACACCACGTTAGTACCTGCAAATTAAGTTTCATGCAAATCGACTGAACTAGTAGGTCTAATGGCGTGTCGGACGGTTATAACATGATCTTAGTCAAATTTAAGGTACTATTCCTGCGTTGTATGGTGTGCTGACAAAAAAGAATGAGAATCTTTAGTTTGGAAAGGCGAAGTCCCTGCCAAGACTCGAAACTGCCACAACCTGAGTGACAAGATAACAAAATTTGTCATGAAAGATACAAAAATAATCGACACAACATCAGCTATACGCTACGGCTTTTACATGTAATCCACCAAAAAACATCCAATACACACGTACATACGAGTAAAACAGAATTTTACATTTTGGCTCTTTGAATTAATGTAGAGGCTGCTAATGAACTATATATAAAAAGCCTAAATGTATACTGAGGTTTTATATAAATATACTAATTGTTTTTATTGTGTTAGTGTATAAATGTGCAACGATATGGACAACGTAAGACAGACAATGTACTTGAAACACTGAGAGGCGATCGCGTAAACTTCTTGCAATAAGTGTTACATATTCTGAGAGCGTGTCTGTGGCTTTATTTATCCAGCGTGCTAAGCGCATACCCCATATTATAATGTCATCTGTGGCCTGTCCGGCTGTACCATGTTTTTCTAGACTATCTCATAGACGGCATGATTTTTCGAAAGAAAAAATTATTGAACATAATTTTATCTAAAACATTTCTCCTTTTAAGAATAACTCAGCGAGATATTATTATAAATGTGGATAGGTTTTCGTATAAAGTATCGCCAAATTCCCGTAAGATTTTAGTGAAACTTGAATTTTCTCGATAGATTTTCGAAAAATAATCTAATATCAAATTTCGTTAAAATCCGTCCTGTGGGAGCAGGTTGTTCCACGAGGACGAACAGACGTACAGAAATGACGAAACTAGCAGTAGCTTCATACAATTTTGCGAAATTGCCTAAACATAGGAAGATATCGTTCGAGAATATTTCTTGATTATAATCACATATTAAAGAATACGAACATCAAGAGAAATTAAGCTGCCATCTTTGTGTTAGGCCCTAACTTAAACACTGGAATTTGTTTACGTTGAGTGTAGGGCGGTATTTATGTGTGTAGCTACATCTAGTGTGAACAGACGCTCATATATCAATATAAACGTGTATTAACAATTCTCTGCTAGATGAAATAGGATCATAACTAACTGCCGATCCCGCCGAATTTTATGTAATCGAAGATTCTCTACATTTTTTGACATATAATAGTCATCATTACTCTTATTCTTTTTTTAAATTTCTTTGTTATCTTGTGAGTTACCCGCAAACATTTTATAATTCTCTTTGTTTATTTCAAGCATTCCAACTAAAGTCCTATATATATATATATATATATATATATATATATATAATGTATTTTCGTATAACCATCTAATTCTCCCTGGATTTATTATCATAGCATTGTCCGGTGAAGAGTATGATTTATAAAGCTCTTTATTACCCAATTGTCTCCAGTCTCCTGTTATTCCTTGTCTCTTAGAACCCTGTTTCAAAACACCATTAATTCCTCTTCTTCGTTAGCAGTGACAGGCAAAGCCACATGTGGGTGTCTTACTTGCTACTGATACGACGGAATGAATAAGTGAAAATCCTTATTAATCCTCGTCGTAAAGGGTCCATTCCTGTACATTTGTCTGTTTCTGTCTTGCAGTCGCTGTGTATTTGAGTCAGCATGTGTTCGAAGGGAATGTGTATTAGTATAGCTGTTCTCTTGTTATGCAGCGATCCGATTTATTGCCCAGGAATGGAAAAACAGATTGGCGGCAATACAAGTTAGAGAGTTTTACCTGTGCTTCAGTCGGTATTTGTATTTACTCAAAGTACGAGTACGAAGCAATAGTGTTACATTTTATGTACTGAAATGTGGATCAATGTAGGTGTTACATGTGGAAATTTTAGCTAGACATGGAAAGTATAGCTAGAGGCGGAATTGTACCTAGAAATGGAAACTAAAGAGAGATTTAAATTGTTGCTACAGGTGGGAAATGTGGTTAGATGTGGGAACTCTAAATACAGGCGGAAACTCAAGCTGCATACGGAAACTCTTAGAGATGGAAATTTTTAGCTAGAAAAGAAATCTATACCTAGAGCTGGAAACCATAACTAGAGATAGAAACAAGGGCCAAAGGTAGAAACTTTAGCTAGATATGTAAACTAGCTACACAAGGTAAATTTAACTAAAGATATAAACTGGGAGTAGACAAGAGAATTGTAGCTGTAGAAGGAAAGCATGAAATTATGCCATTGAATTTTTTACGGGCATTATTCTGTACGGTTTAAAATGCCCATGTAATATATTTATTCGTGTGTTTATAAATTGACATTCCTATACTCATAAATATTAAGACTGTATGCGCGTGTTTATTTGTGAGTAAATATGTATTTACGTAAGTTATGTATGTACTACGTACGTATGTAGGTATGTAGGTATATATGTATGTATGAATGTATGTATGTATGTATGTATTTGTGTATGTATGTATGTATGTATAAATGTATGTATGTATATATGTATGTATGTGTGTGTATGTATGTATGTGTGTATGTATGTATGTATGTGTGCATGTACGTATGAGTGTATATATGAATGTAGGTGTGTATGTTTGTATGTATGTTCATTTGTATGTATGTATGTATATATGTATGTATGTATGTATGTATGTGTGTGTATGTATGTATGTGTGTGTGTATGTATGTATGTGTGTGTATGCATGTATGTATGTGTGTATGTACGTATGAGTGTATATATGAATGTAGGTGTGTATGTTTGTATGTATGTTCATTTGTATGTATGTATGTATGTATATATGTAAGTATGTATTTATGTATGTACGTATGTATGTTTGTGTGAATGTGTGTATGTATGTATGTATGTATTTATGTGTGAATGTGTGTGTGTGTATGTATGTGTGTATGTATGTCTGTATGTATGTATGTATGTATGGGAAATCTCGCAGGAAATAAAATGAACAGGATTTCTTACTACAAAAAATCAGTTCTTTGTAACCATGTATTTAATCCGACACATTTCTCTGCTCATCCTTTATTTACTGATGCTTTCAATAACTCAGGCTATTTATACGATGCCAGATGACGTAATAATTAGTGCGTGTGAATTTGAAGTGTGGAAGGAACCGGTTCTGGGCTAATTCAGTACTCCAGCAACATCTTGGAAGATCTACGAAAAAACGCGGGAAGCCCAATTCTTAGTCGAGATTTGAACTATGGAAATCTCGAAAACAAAGCACGATTTCTAACCGCAACATTCGGTGTGGCGCTTTGCAACCGCAGAAACCCAAATCCGGAACCTGAGGGACCCTAACACTGCTTAGCCGCATTGTTAAGCACAAGTCTTGCAGATGGCGGTTCTTGGTTATTTCCAGCACGCGTTGTGCTACAGCAGTAAGAGGTCACCAACAAATGCGTGTAATTCTCTCGTGCTTGGAATATTGATGTTACCCACGACATTCTACTGGGCTGTGACTCACGTGTTGGTCATTTTGAGGGGGCAGGAGACTAAGCACAATAATTCGTCTCTCAGAGAAGGGACTCTTGACGTCAAAGCCAGGCTATTGGTTACTGACACCCGCAACGAAACACAACTGCTACAAGGGACTTGTTATGGAAATGCGACTCGTACACATTTTTAGTAGACAAAAACCTACTGGTTCCGGACTGCTAAACCTTAATCTGAACAGCCTCAGTCTACAAGGAAGAGTGCTATCACTGGTCGTATAACAGTACTCATTCAAAAAATTCCGTTGTTTGGCTTTCTTTACACATTTTAGAAGCATAAGAACATTTTGTAGTGACATCATTTCTAATTCATCATCCGTTTTTCTCCTGTCTTACGACGTCCTTTTCTACGACACAAAAACAAGAAATGATGTTCTAAGACAGAGTAAATCCATTAAGGACAGTCTTTCTTGATAAGACAATACTAGCTTAACTATTCAAGAATCTTCTCCTGTCCCCAAACCAGCTCTTCCTTATACGTGACCTTGAACAAATATCTGCTGTAGAATGGAAGGAATTATGTTGAGAAGGTGTTGAGTAACTGAGTATGTAACTGAGTATGTAACTGAGTATGTAACTGAGTATGTAACTCAAGGCAGAAACTAAAAAGACGAAAAATTAATTCATAGTCAGTTATTCACGAATCATGTGAGGCGCGTTCACAAAGTTGTGGAAAGCGATTTTGAATTTCTTCATGTTTGCCTGTCCGCCCGTCCGTCTGTCCATCCGTCCTTCCTCACGGAACAATCCCATACCCAGGAGAATAATTTTCGTGAAATTTTACATTGGGGGGGTTTGCTAAAATTTCTCCAGAAAGTAAAGTCGAAAAAAATAAAGCACTTGAGGTGAAGCCCTACGTACTTGTATGATTACTTCAGTTGGTACTGTTACCATGGTTGCTGTCGATAGGAAACGATATAAATAGATTCTGATCAATAGTATTCGAGACCACTGTAATCATAGTAAGATTTTCATTGTGCATAATTAAGTAAATGAAAAACTTGTAATTATGATATTTAATATTTATTGATCGTGTATACAGATACGGTGTTTTGGATGTAGATTGATAAGGCATATACACTTAATTACTTACTTACTTACTTCATGGTGCAGAGCCCTTCTTGAGAAGCTAACTGGTTTGCAGCTAGTCAAGAGATTCGCCGCATTTCAAGGAACCCGAAGGTTCATTACCGCACTCACAAGCGTCCGCCACCTATCTCTATTCTAGGCCAGCCCAATCCAGTCCATATACCCATATCCCATCTCCTGGAGATTCATCCTAATATTATCAACCCATCTACGCCTAGGTCTCCCCAGTGGTCTCTTTCCCTCCGGTTTCCCCACCAAGACCCTATTCACCCCCTCTCCTCACCCATACGCGTCACATACCCACCCCATCTCATTCTTCTCGATTTTATCACCCGCAAAATATTGGGTGAGGGGTAAAAATCATTTAGCTCCTCGTTATGCAATCTCCTCCATTCCCCCGTTACCTCGTCCCTCATAGGTCCAAATGTTCTCCTCAACACCATGTTCTCAAACACCCTCAGCTTCCTTTCCTCCCGCAATGTCAGCGACCAAGATACGGCATATATGCCAGCCTTAAAATTACATTCGAAAAATTGTTTTGAAGTCGGCAAATACAAAATACAGACAAATATATATTTGTCAAATACAAGTGTTGAGTTTGTCGTATACATAGTGTTCTTTTGTATAAGTAACTCAACTGTACGAATCACATCAAGCTGATTAAAAATATTCAGAAGGCTGGAGATTTTCAGGTTAATCATGGCTTATAATTGTACCATAGTCGAAATAAGCACTGATATAGAAAAATAAGTGCAACGTAGAAACTTAATAACAGACCCTAAAAACATAATATTTTGTACTATGTGTAAAACTGTGGGCGATAACCAAAGTTCTATCACAGTACATTAAACGGTACAAAATCTTTAGGGGTTCCCAGGATGGTAAATATGAACGCGCCTCATTACTACATTATACGTACATTTCCTCTCTTGTTTAAAGATTTATGCAAGTCACCTGCTATTGGGTGGTAGACGAATTCAGGGAGGCTACAGTATGTTCCGATAGTGATGCGAATCGTGGAACCAGGAAATGTATACAGGATATTCCTGGGAAACCCTGTTTTAAATGAAGGCCAGGAGGGCGATTTGATAAGAAACCACAGATGGATACTAACATTCGTGATGAGAGGACATGGATAGATGTGGCTCGTGATAGCAATGCATGCACAGATGTTGCTCAGGCCGTTGTCCAGTGGCGAAATATTGTATTTGCAAAAATGCCAACGTCACTAACAACTCAAGAACACCACTGGATAAAAATGGAATCATTTATACCCCCTTCCATTCCTCATTACGTATTCTCCAACACACTTCGTGCAATTTTCCTCAAATTTGTGTCTCTTCCAAGTAGCAGCTTTTAAAGACGTTTCCCACTGAAAGTATATAGGATTCATTTTCTTTCTCCTCCATCCGAAAATAAACCAACGCTGGAAAACCAGAATGTAAACTCTTATTAGTAAGCTTATCACGCAAGCCTCCTAAAGTGCTTGATGTCAATGATGGGCGACCTGATGAATTAACAAAACTCTTCCTTATATCTCATCTACACTTTGGCCTAATTAATTCTTTTGTGCAAATATTGGTTATGGCAAATCTCTAATTTGCGTTGTTTGTTTGCGGAGAGATAGAAAATTTCACAACCTGAAAAAACATGTGTAAAACTGTGTTAATGTGTGTGTGTGTTTGTGTATGTTTGTGTGAGTGTATTTGTGTGTGTGTTTGTGTGTGTGTGTGTGTATGTGTGTTTGTGTGTGTGTGTGTGTGTTTGTGTGTGTGTGTGTTTGTGTGTGTGTTTGTGTATTTGTGTATGTGTTTTTGTGTGTGTATGTTTGTGTGTGTGTGTGTTTGTATGTATGTGTGTGTGTGTTTGTGTATGTTTGTGTGAGTGTATTTGTGTGTGTGTGTATGTGTGTTTGTGTGTGTGTGTGTGTGTGTGTGTGTGTGTGTGTGTGTGTTTGTGTGTGTGTGTGTGTATTTGTGT
>Ga0123354_10011026_pt1 | contig 13944 bp, 11 predicted proteins | sample TergutLab28metaG_2_FD_97872 | JGI IMG/M metagenome (GOLD analysis project Ga0123354, IMG submission 97872) | Labiotermes labralis P4 segment gut microbial communities from Petit-Saut dam, French Guiana - Lab288 P4 | ecosystem: Host-associated > Arthropoda: Insects > Digestive system > Gut ... | reverse complement strand
GTTATAAGGAGCTAGAGCCCATACTAGGAGGGTATATAATGAGTTATAAGGAGCTAGAGCCCATACTAGGAGGGTATATAATGAGTTATAAGGAGCTAGAGCCCATACTAGGAGGGTATATAAATTAGATACCTCGCTCTTACCATTCAAAGTGTAAGTAATATTCTCGTGCATACCTAAAGATGTGGCAGCAAGAAGACGAGAAAGTATCTTAAATTGCCATTGAAATCCACGCATAACGTCAGTGAGACTAGCCAGTGGCCGGCTATATTTAAAAGCAGTTTACACTTGTCTTCCAAACGCGTTCTTGAAAGTATATCAGTCCTCAGTGTTCTTTCGTGTCCCTTCACTTTAGATAGCCTACATACTACACAGTCAACAAGTTCAGACGCTACACTGCACAACACATAAACTCTGTTGTTTATAATACTATCGGCAGCAAAGATATTGGTTTAATTTCAGACACTCTACGTTATTTTCCAAAGCAATTCCCTAAGTATTCAGACACTGAAAATTTTCGTAATGAAAGCTGCAGATCTGATTGAGTTCTATACGCATTCTGTGTTAGGCCGCCAGACACGTGTGGCTACATTTAATCCGACATGTCTGTCCAAACTTACAGCTACAGTAGGTTTACTTGCGCTCAGTTTTCACTTTAGCACCACATTATGGAACATTTTTTTACGTATAAGGTATATGATAAGTAGATATTCGTAACAACAGTTATCATTCTGATATAAAATGCATCAATATTAAAGAAACTCTTTGTATATAAGTAATTATTAACCTACTTCATACGTGTTATTATTTCAGTACTTACTTGCAACGTTTAATTTCTCTCCTATTTCATCCCAAAGTTTTGGCTTGAGATATATGTTATGGTAATTTTTGTCCCTTTGGTCCCAAAGAGGTGTCATATCTCTAAAAATCCTATTAGATACGTTTTGTCTATTGCAACAACACTCGAATCCTATGCGCACTGCAGCAGGTATCTGGCCAGACTGCCGGCTCGAAACAAACCCACTTTTTTGGCGCCAGACAATCGGCCGTTGTTGGGAGATAATATTCCAGTCGGATCGGTTTCAGTGTAGCCGCTGACATTAACAGTAATGTGGCTGATATCTACTTCCTTGTCTGGAGTCTGTCCGGACTGTTGTGTTGTGTCGGTTCCGGCTCCAGTGTAGCCGCGACCTTATATACTGAAGTTTTCTAGCATTAGCCTCTTTAAGGCACGTTTGCAAAGCGGTTGTGAAGGCTATTAGCCTTGTCATGTCTGTCCGCTCGCCCATCCGTCCACCCGCACGGAAGAGTGCAATTCCCACTACAAGGATTTTCATGAAATTTCAATTCGGCATATTTACTAAAATTTATCGATCCTTTCGATTTTGGTGAAAATCAAATAAAATAATTATACGAGCACTTTATATGACAACCTACGTACATTTACAGTGTCTCGCCGATTTTGTCCTTTATAATTTAGACAGTTTCAATCGCGAGTTACTAAATGAGTCCGAAGAAAGTAACGACCTAAATGTAAAATCATTCATAATCGATCGTAAATCACCTCGTCTGCGACCTATTATATAAATTATAAATTTGCTGCTAAGATAGCCGAAATCCTTATGGTGTGCATTGTGTGAAATAACGAAAGCCACAAGGAAGTGTTCGAGTTTTCGCTGTATGTCCCGAAATTATTCATGCATTTAAAATCTATGGACAGCGATTGAACCACAGCGTCACAGGTGTTGCTTTCCGAGGACAGTTCATAACTGGTTTAAGGTTCTGGTTCAGTTTTATTGGATTAATTACGATGGTCTCTAAGAAATCAAAGTCGCCGGACAAGTTATTAGTCACCTATAACCAAATTTCACTTATGTCCGTTTTATCAATTTGGGACATGAATCTTTCAGATATACGACTCTCCCCATTGTGGGTTTGTTTGATGTAATTCGCGCAAACAAGACTTATCTTCTGCTATCAGTTTCTGCAATGTTCTCACACATGAAAGTCTGAAGATTCCGTAACAGAAACAAGCGCGCATTATTTTGGCCACGAAGAAAGAGCGACCCTACTGCTCTGAAATCAATAAGGCAAGGCTGCCGGCCTGAAGTCATTTATGCTAAAAGCGTGTTTTTGTTGGATGATTGTGTAGTTGCCACAGAAGTCGTGATATAGTGCCCCGCAAATCACTCCCTGTTATGGAGAGTGTGTGTAAACTCTCCTGTCGTCGTTATACGATGACCATGGAGCTGTGTGGCCTCCAGCAATAGCAATGAAGAGGTCTTGGCGGGAAGGCTCTTTGTAGGAATCAGTGGCGTGTAGTTAATAACATCCCAGTCATCAATGAAGCCCAGTATAGTTTTATTGTCATCAATGAAGTGTAGTAAATTTCTGAATGTGTTCGTTGCGGTATTCAGTGGCGTTCTGTCAGTTACATCATAAGACGCACTTAATATTTATTACAATCAGTGGCAGTAGAAGGGGATTTCTTATGGGGTTCAGTAGCATGCAGTTAATTACAGCCTAGATATAAATATTTTCTTTTCTTGGCGCTGCGGCTCAACGCGGACCATGGTCACCTCATTCATGAGATTTCTAGATCACAGAAAACGACGCACCACAGTCGGTAGGACTCCTCTGGACGAGTGATCAGCTCGTCGCAGAGACCTCTACCTGACAACATACAACACTCGCAACAGACAGACATCCATGCCCCCGGCGAGCGGCCGCAGACCCACGCCTTATACCGCGCGGCTGCTGGGATCGGCAGCTACAAATGATATGCGGTTCAATTTATAGTGTGGGTAGTGACGTGTAGCCATTTTACAAACATGTACGTTATGTGGTTCAACAGCGTGTATGAACATAATTACAATTTTACATGTAGCTGCTTTTTACGCCTCGTCTCCTCTTAGCGAAAAAACGTTTGTGTTGAGCATTACATTTCGCACTTGGGGTGGGGGGGGGGGGTTTTCTTGTTGGGGAATAGTTGTGGGATAACGAATATATTGTAAAACTGAAAAAATGGCATTAACACTTCCTGGACTATTTATTTTATATCAATATTAATTGCAGTTTTATCTCATTTGCATTACTGAAATACATTGTTACACAGCTTTTTTTCTAATTCAAAGATGAAATTATTCATGAAACATCTTGAGAAGGATTATGTGACTAATAACGGGCTGAAAAGAGGGCAGAATAATATCATAACACAAAGATCACCACTAAATCTTTCGAAAACGTGGCAAAGTTCATGAATTTGGGGAAGACACTAACAAAAGTGGAATGCACTAAGAATTAGGTACATCACTTCCAGTACAGACCTGCACAGACCCTGAGTGTTCCAGGAGGATGAGGTTCCCAGATTTCAAGACAATCGGCACATGAAGGTGGTAAGGTTGTCAGCCCTACGCACCGGCCGCCTTTACCCCCCAGGAAATATTCCTGGTACTCATTTCTGTTAGAGGCTGAGTCGATCCCAGGGCCACAATGCGGAAGGATTACGTCAATGACATCATTGGGAACCGAACCCACGACCTTCCGGCTTGTAGCACAGTGCCTCAACTAACTGCGCTACCGCGTGCCCCAAGAAATTAGGAGTAAATGAAATTCAGAAAATGCTTGCTACATTTCGGTACAGAATCTTTTGCCTTGACATTAGCTACCTAAAAATCGAAATATGAAAATACACTAAATTTAAACATTTATTTCTCTTTTGTATTGTACTGGACTTGCTCAAAGAAGAATGACACAGGTTGAGGGTATTTGAGAACAGGATGCTGAGGGAGATACCAAAGCCTTAACGGGTATAAGAGAAGAACACAGAATATTTCATAACAAGGAGCGTTCATGATTTGTCCTCCTCGTCAAATATTATTATTAAAATTATCAAACCAACGAGAATGAGATGGGCGAGGAACGTTGAACACATGGAGAGAAAATAAATGGACACAGGATTATGGCTGCAAATCCTGAAGGTAAGAGACGACAAGATAGATACAATCGCATATCTGAAGATGATATTTAAATGGATCAATATGACTCAAATTGAATACCAGTGGCGGGCTCTTGTGAACACAGTAATGAAACTTCTTGCTCCATAAAATGCGGGTAATTCCGTGACTAACCGGTGAACTTGCATTAATCAGTTCGTGTAGGACTGTAGCTATGCTATCCGAATTTCAAACACAGTCTCAAACTTAATTCTCTTAGACACAGTTATCTTAGATATATTTACAGAAAAAGGCCTACTTTGCGCACGAAAGACGCTAGCAAAATTCAGTATATAACAGCAAGTTTATGTAACACTTATACGTTTTAACCGGTTTATGTGAATGGCCGTGTGGTTTACGGCAACGCAAAGCTTCATATCAGCCATTTTGTGGTAAGTCAGGAACGCGCCAATATCCCAGCAGTTCAGCTCTGTGCAGTTTATGGCTGCCTTATACGTTCAAACCGTCACAGACAAGAGAATAACTATAACTATAACTATAACTTAATAACTTTCTGAATCTCTTAGTAGCAAGAAACGAGAAGCCATGAACTATATCGTTTATATGTTTATCGCCTTCGCGGGTTCTTTGACGTGTCACATAACACAAGCCGTTCTTTAGGCAGTGTTTTGTTTCGCTTTGTTGAAGCCTCATTTGTTAACAGCAAAAACGGGACTAAGTAGTAAGAGACCAAGCCCCCTGCACTTCACTTTGTAGCTGGTTTTAAGCCGCCAATTAGCATGTGTCTTAGCTTCCCTGTTTCAAGCGAACACGTGATAATGATGAAACTGTATTTAGAGAAAATACACAAGGTTTTTAGAAGACGGCGCAGATATACACATCTGCTAATGTCTCACACAGAGTAAGGACAAGTCACAAACATATATATATATATGTTTTTGGGTTTCTGCACCACGTAGGTTATACAAACGGCATTTCCGAGGTGCACGGTGACAACGGATTCAAATGGATGCTGAAGGGACAGGGAAGAAGAAAAGTCTTGGGGTATACAGGACGGTCTGAGGAAGTAAGGCCGACTGCAGCTACAGAAGGCAGGAAGATGGATAGGACCTTCAAGAACAAATGGGCGTTCAGATTTCTAAGGACACTTCTCACGCGGTTCGATATGACTGACATAATTCTTCCTCCGTATGAATTCAGAATCAACTTTAACCAATTTAGCCACACTGAAGATGGAGGCAGTACGTTCCTCCGTAACTACACGGTGCAGAAACAACCATTTACATCAACAAACGCCGTGAAGCCCCGAAAAATATATCATACAGATAGCTATTACGTCCTTCCAGAATGTCACAATGTTCAAATGTTTGTAACATTTCTAGCAAAATATAAACTGTATTCAGAAGGAAATTAAGAACAGACCAAATTCAGTGACGCTTTCTGCTATTCGGTCCAGGAACCTTTTCCGTCACATTAGCTCCCTATATTCTTAAATATTCAAACATGTAAAACTATAATCTTGTCTGCTGTTTTGTGCTTGTATAAAAATTTCGCTTCTCATATCAAGGGAAAAACAGAGGACAAGGCTGTTCAAAAGAAGGGTCTGATGAGGACAAGGGCAAGGAATCTCGAAAATTTGAACATTCATGACTTTCATGACTTTAGATACACCCTGAACATTCTTATGGTAATAAAACCAAGTACAATGAGATGGGAGATACAAGTTGTACAAATGGACAGGCGCGTCCAAACCTGAAGGTAATGGACCACGTTTTAAACATAGAATTAGACAAAAGAATGATATGAAGCAGGACCTTAAAAAACATACGGTGTGTGGGTTCGAAATTGACTGCTGTAATGTGGGATAGGATCCAAAGATCGAGTATTTCAAACACGGTAATCAACTTTCGGGTCAAACACAAGTAGAGACGTTTCCTGACATGGCAAGAGACCGCCAGGTTTTCAAGCACTCCTGTCCTTGAAGTATAATCTGTGACAAAACGCGTTAACGAATGTACGAGAGTAGTTCATAAAGAAACCTAACTTTTTAAAAATTTATTGCCTCACTTACAAATTAATCAAACTTGCCTCCTTCAAAGTACTCCCACTCCACTCTTGATACACAGCTCCCAAATTTTTTTCAGTTCTGGAACGCGTCCTGGAACGTGTTTTGCGGGATGGTGTGAAAGTCCCGTATCAAATTTTCTTCTACCTCCTCTACCGTCTGAAATCGGCGATCTTTTAGTGAGGATTTCAACTTCGGGAACAAGAAAAAGTCCGCAGGGGCCAAATCTGAAGAGTAGGGTGGCTGGGGGACAACAGTCGTCTCATGCTTCGTCAAAAATTCACGGATAAGGAGCGACGCGTGAGCACGTGCATTGTCATGGTGCAGCAACCAGGTAGTGTTCGTGCACGCCTCAGGCCTCTTCTTTCGCACTGCCTCCCTCAAACGATTCAGGACGTTTAGGTAGAACCTTTTATTGACCGTCTCACTACGTGGAATAAACTCATAATGACCGATAACCTTCCATAAAAAAACTATCAACATTACCTTCATATTTGAGCGACTCTGACGTGTTTTTTTTTTAGTCGTGGCGAAAATGTTTCCATCCACTGCGACGACTGTTCTTTTGTTTCAACATCGTAGCCGTACACCCAAGTTTCATCACCTGTTAAGACATTTTTCAGAATGTTTTCATCAGCATTCGGACGATCAAACAGCTCCTGACTGACTGTAACACGGTTCACTTTTTGTGCATCTGTCAGCAGACGCGGCACAAATTTTGCGGTAACACGACGTATCTTCAGTTTGTCGGTCAAAATCAGGTGGCACGAACTTTTACAGATTCCTTCTTCTTCGACAACTTCACGGACAGTTAGGCGACGATTTTGACGAATCACAGCAAGCACTTTCTCAACGTCATCGTCGTCCATTGACGTGGAAGGCCGTCCAGATTTGGGGTCGTCTTCGATAGACGTTCTGCCCGATTTGAAACGCTCGTACCACTCGTGACATTGTGTACGGCTCGAACAATCCTCTCCATAAGCCTGTTGCAAAATCTGAAAAGTTTCCGTAAACGTTTTTCCCAATTTGAAACAGAATTTGTCGCAAACGCGTTGTTCAAGTTCCTTCACTTTTCAACTTGCAAAAAATCCGCCGAGGGTACTAAACACACACTCGTTCAAGCGCGTTTAGCTCGATCACTAATTGACGTGGTGTGATGCTGCTAGTGTCAGAATAAAGCTTAAAAGTCCAAGCTAGACAACGCCACCATCGCGAGCGTGCTGCGCGCGCGCGCGCTGGCTCGCTATTTCACAGGTTCGGTTTCTTTATGGACTGCCTACGTATAATTACATAATATACCATCGTGATGGAAGCAGTAGACTCGTCTAAACCGTCTGTAGTCCTCTACCAGACTATATGGCGCGAGTATTCTAAAATGAATGTGATTTATTTGTCGAGCAAAATAGTCAGAATGTTGAGTGGTAAAAATTGCCAGTGATTTTGTTATTTCGGTAGCGAGGACAAAACTGGTGTTCAGGTAAGCATGAAGTTGTCACTTAAACCTCCCAGAGTGGTTACTTAAATGCACTTTACTTAATGGTGCTATCGGTGATTTAGAATAGTGAATAGTGAATTGAAAAGGATGCGAACGAAGGTGGTCTAGGTCGAAACTGAGGTACTATTCCATCACTTGCTCTGAGTGATACCGTGACAAACCTCAATCGAGACAGCGAATGCACTGCATACGAAGCGTACGTGTACCACCTCGGCATCAGCTTTGGTTGAACGCTCGTGCATTCCCTTCACATTCATCTTCACGTAAGTCAGTCGGATTGTTACTGTACTTACCTGCCTCCAGACCGTGTCCTCGCGATGCAGATACAGCACACAGGCCATCTGCGCGACCGACAGCACGACGCCCGCCCCCACCGCCTCCTGCAGGCGGATCGGCAGCAAAGAGTACGTGAGGTATATGAAGAACATGGCGGCCCCGACCCCTGTTGACGGAGCGGGTGGACGCGTGTAGACGGCGAGGGTCACTTCTAAGGCCAGGAACGTGGCCACCACGACGTAAGAGACCCCTAGCAAGTACACTTCATTGAGAGCAGGACGAGACAACACCACCACCAACCCTGCAGGACAGACAGCGTTTTGAGAAGCCATACAAATTCTCGTGAGAAACAGGGATTTGAGGAGCTTTAAGAGAGCTCTGGGGCTGAGCGGATTTTGGAGAGATATGGCAGGCTTTTGGGAGACGTAGCTAGCTCTGGGGAGAAATGGCTCTAATCCGTAGAAAATGATAATTACAGTACCCACACCAATCTTCGTGCCTAAAACTTGTCCTTACACCAAATCCTAAAGGCCCTTTAAGAGCAGAGATTACTTCCTGAAGGAAAACCAATGACCCTTTAAATGGACTTGGGAGATACAAGACAGGAGGACAGTCGCACACGGGAGACACAAGACAGGAGTACAGTCGTACACGGGAGACACAAGACAGGAGGACAGTCATACACGGCAGACACAAGACAGGAGGACAGTCGTACACGGAAGACACAAGACAGGAGGACAGTCGTACACGGAAGACACAAGACATGAGGACAGTCGTACACGGGAGACACAAGACAGGACAGTCGCACACGGGAGACACAAGACAGGAGGACAGTCGCACAAGGGAGACACAAGACAGGAGGACAGTCGCACACGGGAGACACAAGACAGGAGGACAGTCGCACACTGGAGACACAAGACTACAGTCGCACACGGGAGACACAAGACAGGAGGACAGTAGCACACTGGGGAAACAAGACAGGAGGACAGTCGCACACGGGAGACACAAGACAGGAGGGCAGTCACACACGGGAGACACAAGACAGGAGGATAGTCGCACACGGGAGACACAAGACAAGAGGACAGTCGCACACGGGAGACACAAGATGGGAGGCCAGTCGCACACTTCCTTAGTGACAACACACCGGAAAGAACCGAGTAATTGGAAGAAGGAATACGAAATGGGTAAAGTGCACTCCATCAAGGAATATAGGGATTGCGGCTATAGGTGTATTTATTTAGTAACCTCGACTAGATGGAAATGATTAGGTCGGTTTCACGCCCCAGCCAAAGGCACCAACTGAATGGGAGGCCCCTGGCCGGTCTAGACGCTTGTGAGAAGAGGAAAATCACATGCCACTGCAGGAAACTGAAAGAGGATTCCTCAGTCAACCAGCCCGTAGCTTGATCACTATACCAGCTAAGCTAGAAGAAATGTGTCGGTGACTACAAGTATCGGGTGTTGTAACTTTCAGTAAACATGTTCGTCCCCCATAAACCGCATTAATGTACTACGGGATCCTCACAGTAAACAGTAATTGTGTACACACGATATTAAGTGGTATACGTTTATTGTATATTCAGTCTTTTCTTTGAGGTACAAACCAGTATCTTAATACCGGGTGTTTCTTTTTCGTGAGACTGAGCAGATGGAATAGCGAAAAGATACCGTCAGGTTCCCTATGTTCAGTCTAGCCGAATATATACTCGGAACCTTAGACAATCAGCTGACTCACCAGCATACACAGCGACGCAGCAGATGACAGTCATACCCACGGCAATGAGCCCTGGCTCAAAGCCCCCCAACGAACTAGAGAACAGTGCAACGACGAGTTGGAGGAGGCCGATCACGGAGAACAGGGCCAGCAGGAGGCCCAGCAGGTGTGTCACGTTGCTCTGGTTCATGCGCAGAAAATATCTCTGGTACAGCATCTCAACCTCCGGGTTCTTGAAAAGATGCGACCTGCACAAGTGATGGAAGAGGTGGCGGATGTGCCACCAGGTGGCACCAGCTCCGCCAGTGGGCCGTGACTTCATCAGCAGGATAGACTCCACGTCCGTGGCATCATGCCGACCCGTTCCCTGAACGCCACCCTCACCCACGTCACCGCTAGCTTCCTCCTCTTCCTCCTCCTTAATGCTTGTGCCACGGGACACGCCAACCTGAGGACAGCGCGATGATATATCGAATGATGAAGGTATTCATATAGTCAAAAAACTATTTGCCATTATCAATTTCAATATGACCCCACCACATATTCCTTCCTAGGTGTACCTCACGTTTAGGATTTCCGGCCAAAACTTTGCGTGAAAATCTCGTCCCTTTCGTGCGAGCTCAGACTTTGTTGTCATGGCCACGTTCAACCCACTGAAATATATAATAATGAAGGTGTTGTTTTGGAAGAATGGGCGTCCGTAATTAAGGAGGCCAAGGCCCTCAGAGGGCCGTACAGCCAAGGGGTAAGTAAGTAATTAAGTAAGTAAGAAGGTGATAGTTTCTTACAGATAGGGGCCAAATATTAAATATCGTCCACAGCAGACATTAGGATTTGATCATACCAGGTGAGTGCCCTTCGGAAATTAGTAGGCGTACGGAAGAATATACGTCCATAGTGAATAAGTTAAATGTTAATATATGAATGAAGATTTACCTTCTAGGAATCTGACGAGTCTCCTGAATAAGACGTTGAAAAGCAACAAGCCTGTATGGACGTATAGACTATAGGAAGTGCTGTTCACACAACACAAATGAACTCACATTTTGAAGTACTGCCATTATCAGTCGCCTCTATATGAAATCTGTGGTGCAACACTTTACTGGCACTAGTAACCCTTTAAAGCGTAGTCGTTATTTTACTTAACACCAGGTTTAACACTCAGTAATTCTACTTCCTGCAGAGTGTATTCGTGACTTATATGTTTCTCAGAACAAACGTCGATTATTCCACGTACGGCTTAACCTATCGGTTTTTATAAAATAGATTGGATGTGTTTACCGCGTGGGATGAACTGAATCTCTAAATGCAATTCAGGTTGATTTTGGTCTCTAAAGGCTTAAATATCATGCGAGGTTCATTCGTATTGACTAGTGCGTAATTATTCTATCCGCCCGGTCCCTCAACTGAAACCCGTCACGAACACATGATGGGAGCATTAGCAGGGAATCGACTCCATAAAATCGTTCCTCATGAGCGCGTTCATAAAGAAAATCCAGCATGTTAAAACTGTCCCAACTGAAACGCACTACTATTAACAAAAATATTTCCACGTAAGTTCAACCATAAGACAGTCGCTATTGTATACTTTCGAATACCGTGATCGTGGGTTCGAAAACCGCGAGGGAAATATCTTATGCCGTGAATCCCTTGATAATGGAGGTCCTAATATGGTATCATCCTTGCTCCAACGTTGGCATAGCCCTTTTCATGTTACGCAATTGATACTGGTTTTTAAAGCACTAGCTGTTCTGTCAAAAATTAATTTTAATATTTGATCAGCACAGTAAAAAAAGCTAAAGCAATCTGTCCCACCAGATCTCAAGAATTCAAATTGGTTATTCGGCCTTTTCTGGAATAGAAATTTACTTTGCCGCTTAAACATTCTAACAGAGAATGGTCTCAATAAAATTAAACAACTTGGAAAAAGTTATGTACAGGTTTTTAGAAAATCTCTAGGGAAGGCATTTATGAATCAGATTGTGGCGGCGGCGGCGGTGATGGTGGTGGAGGCCGGGGGGATAATCATGACGATGATGATGCTGGTGATGATGACGACGATGATAAATTCGGCACAATTCTTGACTATCAGAGTAGTCTAGCATTTGCGCAATTCGGTGACAAACCCGTATAATTTCCCCGGTAATACAAAATGGCCCAATAACGCACGTACTCACAAGCCAATGTTGTTTGTTTCAAGTTAAACAAGCTGTTAGTACGCCAGCGTACACGGCTGTCCTGCCTAAGAATGATGACTTGCAGTTAGCGACAAATGAAGAAAGCTGAGCTGCCTTTAACTCTGCCTTCATTTCCTCCAACCAGCTACTGTAATTGCAGTTTTACGTTTCTTAACAAGATTCGCTATAAGAAGGAATACATAGTCCTCTGGGAATCACAAAATCAACTTCTCTTTCAGTTCTTCGCTCACCACATACAATATTCATCAACCATTACTACCAGCTTTCGTTGTCAACCGCGTCATTGTTTTACGGCAGTAGTGAACAGTCATGTCACTAGAATAATAACATGCACCATCACTTAAAGAGCAGCGCATCTTAAAACTCTAAAAAAAATTTAGTGTTAAAACTTCGACGATTCGGATGTCAAATACTGTAAGTCTCGGCTTGAATATCGTCAACAAAATCGTTGTGCAAGACTTCGTATACAGATTCTAGTCGCACAGCACAAGTGACTCGGAGTTTTTCCATTAGAACAGCCAGTCTGCGAGCGTTACATAATTTCATCACGTGTATGTTTATTGTAGGTACCATAACGGAAGACGTAAATGCTTTGTGTGGGCGATACGCAGGTAAGTTTTTACACGTGGCCATATGCATAGTAACTACTTGTGTTAAACAGAGTAACAACAAATATGAATACATGTCTTCGTTCAAGAAGGAAAATTTTCAACCGTCACGGGAGAGGGTAGCTGTGAGTGTTCCGTACCGACTGCTAGGAACAACATAGAATGCTCACTATTTCACAAACAGGAGTACGTTGAATTTCCCACTTCCGAATGCTGCTGTGTTGTACAATTTCAGAGGCATCTTTCCTGTAGGATATAGCCTGGCATTATTAAACAATTAACTGCCTAGAAGTTCACCAATAAACCTGAAACATTTCACAATTCTTGTTCAAATGAACATATCGTATGTACAGAAGATTCAAATCTTCTGGGACATCACGTCGTGTCTTCTTGTAAATAGTAACCTACGCTTGGAAGTATCATATTGCGTTAATCTTCAGGGTCAAAGACAAAGTCACTATGGCCCTCCGAAACGTAGATACTGTATATTCTCGAATATAATCCGCACCCGAATCTAATCCGCACTCGTTTTTGCAGATTTCTTAAACGAAAAAAAAAAGTTAGTTCGCGGTTCTAATCCGCACCTTACCTTCAACCGCCCCTTGCCTACAAGGCAGACTGATTGAATAATATTGGATGTTACCAATGTTTTAACCGTTATCCGTTGCATATGCAATGCTTTCGACGAATCCGAAGATTACATTTTATGGGAGGACGATGGTGAAGATAAAGATGATAGTGACTGGGTAACGGATAAAGGTTCAGTTATGAGTGATGACGGCGAGTCTGATGAATAATAAATTATAAATATTATATATTATATTATATTACAAATAATAAATAAAATAATAAATTATTGTATTGTTCTTACGGCACGTACAGCAGCTCCATCATTTTTCCAAAATCCAGCTTACGACCGCGAATCTAATCCGAATCTGATTTTTTGGCCCTCTGAAACTGTAAAAAGGGTGCGGATTCGAGAATGTACGGTACTTATTTACCACTCGACGGTCATGACATGCCAGAAAACTTCAATCTCGAGCAACATCGCTGTCAGTACCTCAAATCTCGCATCCTAGTTGCAGGTTCTGCGGATGGATGGCATTTAATATCCAAATCTTTAGATGATCCATCCCCGTTGTGTTTTGGATGATGATAATAATCACAGTAAACCCAGTCAAACACAAAAGTGTTTTTTTTTTAAGTTGAGGCATCCCCGTTGTGTGTGTAACAATGAAGTTAAAGGGCAAAATAAGTCAAAACACAACTAGTTTATTGGTTGGGTGTTAATGAAACGACATATTTCGGCCTACTCTGAGGCCATCATCAGGTTTACAAAGTTCTAAAGGACTAAATATTTAGTATCTTAGAACTTTGTAAAACCTGATGATGGTCTCCGAGTAGGCCGAAACAAGTCTTTTATTAACACCTAACCAATAAACTAGTTGTGTCTTGACTAACTTTGCCCTTTTACAACAAGTGTTTATTCCAGTGTTCATTCAACATGTTTCGGCCTGACTGGCCATCGTCAGGTGGACCAAGAATATAAGGCTGTGTACACAGTTATAAGGAAATTGAGATCTCACCTTCATGCAGTTTGTATTGTTATGTTGAGTATAACTTATGTATCAT
>Ga0123354_10011025_pt1 | contig 13945 bp, 8 predicted proteins | sample TergutLab28metaG_2_FD_97872 | JGI IMG/M metagenome (GOLD analysis project Ga0123354, IMG submission 97872) | Labiotermes labralis P4 segment gut microbial communities from Petit-Saut dam, French Guiana - Lab288 P4 | ecosystem: Host-associated > Arthropoda: Insects > Digestive system > Gut ... | reverse complement strand
TCTTCCCCACTTAAATTGTTTACTCCAAAATTTCACTTTGTAGTAAGAAGGGGCAGACTCCCCATAAACTGCCACCATGCGTTCAAGTATCTCCTTTGGCTTCTTACCTTCTTTAGTAAGAAAATTTATAACTGATCTTTGCTCCAAATTGAGCAGTTTCTTAGAAACCTCACACACAGGTTCACTTGACATGCTGTCACTCTGACAGAATCGCACCGAGCTGAGGCTGCATATGTGACACCTCAAGACATGTCCCAACATGCACAGACTTGTTTCAATCCACTCATTGCCTTCTTTCCTGCTTAGGTAGATATATTATTGAACACCCCTTGTAATATGACATACACCTTGATGACTAAAACGCACCAAATCAACTGTCAACTGTTTATCATAACTGTAGGACTGTGGGGGGACTATGACAACCCAAGTTGTATGGCTGGCAATGGAAACCTAACTTACAAACATATGACATGTTTTATAACCACTACATTCTTCATGGATGGAGGAGTCTCCGGGTTATCATCCTGGATGGAGGTGTCTGATATTTAGGTCTGACAGTAGTGTTCATCACTGAACTACCAAGACACACATCAGACTTTGAAAAATAAACAATTCTCTACATCAATGACACACACGCAAACGCACACACACACAGAGCAATGAGATTATGTCAGATTTGTTGCTGGAGACTTCAAACTACTCCGGAAAACTGCCCAACTGGCACAACACAACAACCTTGTCAGGTAACCACAATGAGAGGCACAAGACTTCTGTTATGTACATGAGCAGTAGGATTTCAACCTTAATAACGCAGCATGACTTTCATCCAAACAAGGTGCCAAAGAATCACTGCTTTAATGTTTCTTGCCCTGCATTTACTTACATGTGAACAACAGGGTGAAGCTTCAGAGTGATACATTACACTGTGTCCACCCCACTCAATGTTTCAGTTTGCACAACTTTATTAATGAAGTAAATAAACATCTGTCCTGTCACTTGATAATAAAAGGGATGACTCTCATTCTGACACGAAGAAAATTTGAAAAATGACAAAAGCAGAGGCCAGTGGAAGGATATTCCCCATCATTCACAGCAATAATGTAATTACTTGTACAGTCCAATTAATTACTATCTGTCAACATATCTGCAACAAACAAAAGGATAAAACATCAGGTCATTAACACATAATTATTCAACATGATACACAGGAAGAAGTGGCACTCACCTCAGAACATGTGATGTGACAAGTCAGCAGCTTAAAGCAGTGTGTCAGATGTGCTGGGGGGATTTCCAACCAGCATAGGAAAGCTACCTTCTGTCCAGTGGATCAGATTGTGCTCTGTCATCTGTGATGCCTGAAAGTGGTCTTTCAGCAACATCTGGGAAAAATTGCAATGCATCTGGAACGCTTCATTTTCTCGGACTGGGTCCCCACACATCCGGTATAAGTCTGCAGTTAGAAAAATGTTGTGTTGATATCTGAGATTCTCACAGCAGTGAATATTATTGCCTCTTTCTCTGGGACTGACAATTTAACAATGAGGGCAATTTCACCCATTCCTTGGCATAGACATGTTTTAGCATTTTGATAACTGTTTTTTTCTCTGCTAGCTCCCATCTTGCACTAAATGAATATAAGATTATAAATTTGTTCTACAGATGGATAAGTTCTAACCTTGAATACGAACTTCTTGTTAAGTCAGTTGCATGTTATGGTTGCAGAGAATAGCAAATGATACAATAAGTTCTAAGGACTACTCTTTAAAGTACCACATTTAAGTTTTGCTATATCTTGAATGCTCCTGCAGTTCAATGACTCAACAGTAGTCCGTGAAGTCTTAGCACTATATGGATGACCCAAAACCTCTTATATTTTTAACTGGTTACCATGATGAAAAAAAAATAAGGTGCAATATTGCAATATTTATCTTGTGAGTAGTAAGTGCCTTAACATGACTGGAAATAAAGGAAACGAAGGGGAAAAAACAGAACATCTGAAAAAACAACTTTCGACTCTGGACTGCATATGTGAACACAAAGACTCAGACAGACTGTTGGCATCTGAATTTCCCCTTGGCAGATCTAAACTTAAATTGAAATTGTGGTGTATGAACTAGTGATAGCAGGTTTCAAGACTCGCAGAACACCTCCACAAAGAGGTCTGTACACTAAGTTTCTTACAGTGTGCTAGCAAGTAAATGCATGGAGACAAGCATATGGTTCGATAGGCTGTTCGCCAGTACATTTCAGAGATCAGCATATGGTTGCCTAGGATGGTAAAGGTTAAACAAAAAAAGAAATGGTTATAAATGTTCAATTTAAAAGGCTTTGGCCTATCCCAGAAATTTCAAGTAGACTGAAAACAACAAATGTCATCCCTTAAAGACTGAAATTGAGGCCTTCATTTTAAAACTGTTTATCTTGACAGGAACTAATCCCACCTTTCAAAATGGCAGAAGCCCACAACTGGACATGTACATCAGGAATCTTGCTTGCTAGTTGCATAGCAGGTGTCACCATGTTCATACTCTCTCGACTGTTGCCTAGTGAGAGGAAGATATGGCCCAGAAGCACCAGGGAGCATGACGTGAGACGATTCAGATCCTCTGCATTAGCCATCTTGAGTGTCTCTCGTAAGTAGCGTCTGCACAGTTCAACATCATGCAACCACTTAGATCCATCACATCAGCTAGTTTCAACACTATATGTCATTGAACTAAACTACAAGCTAACTGGACCTACTTGGCTTCATTATAGCGAGCTTGGAAGAATGACTGGAGCCCCTGCACGTAGTATGCTGCAGCCCGCAGGCTGTGTGAGTGAGAGGGCAAGGACTCGGGGTTGATTCTCTCCAACAGAGCGGCAAACTCCTGCTCACGTTTTGCTCTCAGGTAAACAATGGCTAAGTTTAAGTTTGCAAATGTCCACAGCTCTCGTTCCTGTGATGTCTGAAATACAATAAACTCCTTATTTACTCAACTTCTGTGAAGCACACCTCAAGCAGAAGTAAAGTTGTATCAGCAACAAAACACAAAAGCAGTTAATACTGTCTTATGAAGAAGAGAATTTATGTATTTAAAGGTACATATGGCCCAGAGGTAAGGAAATGCACTTAAACTTGATTTGAATCAGAGGTATCCTGCAAGAAATTTGTCAAATGCTTTTGCACTTCTTGTCTCAGACATATATAACACTTTTTGAATGTAAGAAGTAAGAGGTCCAAATGACAAGTTCCAGTTCACATTAAACTGGAATCTCTATATGCTGACCACAGTCTCAGAGTTTGCCTCCTCTCCACAAAATATAACAAGACCACCTGTCACAATAGGAACATCCACCAGTGATTGATACAGTGTTCTAGCAATTAACTCTTTTACAGCCTGGCTGAAAAAAAAAACCTAAAAGATGAAAGCTTAGCCTGCCAGATCATACTCCTGTGTTTATTACGGAAAAGTAGCATTCTTACCCTTTGACATTCTCATTGAACTAGCTGCATCTCAACCACTGTTTCTGTCACAAATTGTGCAGTAAAAAATTTGTCTCATGAAACTGCTGCTACAAGCTGTGCTATAAAATTACAGAAATGCAACACCTCAATCTATAAATTTTACTCTTTTTCTCCCAAAGATTACACACCCTGTTGACTAACACATTAAAATGTAGAAAAGTAATAATTTACTGCCATGCTCACTGGTCCTGTGCACCAGAGAACACTGGAAATTCCAGAACCCAACTGAAACAATGTTGCTGTAGGACAAGACACACCATACCCACATTGAGAATCTAAGTCTTAACCCTTTACAACACAGCAGTAATGATATGTACAAACCACTTTAACATTATAAAACCCTGCACTCCACCCACAATAAACTTAACATTTTTGCACAATTCTCATTATAATCAGCAATTCTTCATCTTTGTCACAGAAACACAGGGTTTCCTGTATGTCTGAAATGTTCTTTTAAATATTATTTAAATAAACTTGAGGTTTCAGGGTGTTAATGCATCATACAATGATCTGACCCCAAGTGCTGCAGTGAATTGGGCCTCAGCTGCCTCCATGCAGTTCATACTCATGGCATACAAGCCAAGAAGCGTGTGCAGTTGCGGACGGTGTGTGAGGAGAAGTCGTGGCTGTTGCTGGCACAGACCACAGGCCTGTGAGATCTCACTCAAGGCCAACGACTTATTTCCCATCACAAGCCGACACATAATTATGTGCTCCAGCAGCATCAGTTGGAATACTGACAGGATTGGTCTGTTGTCCACAACTGAAACACAAGAGCATCAGCCCACTTAGTGGACCAGTATCATGGTAACAATATGGTAATTTTATAACTTTAATCTCGTTATTTAACAACTGCAAATATCTAATGCTGTTGTTGAACAGGTATTACTCCTTCAAATGATGTACCTGGTTAAAACTTCAACCTTGAAATAAGTTTTTCATAACTTTTCTCACACCCACTGGCACAACAGTAGGATAGAAGCTCAATTTAGATCATAACCACTTACTTACATATCCTTACCAATTCAGCATTCACCAATCATCTTTTCACTCAACACTACATAAACTAAGCCACAGGCAGTACTGTTAAAATAACCATAAACAAACAAGTAGAAAAGTCAGCAAGTGACACACCAATACACTCTGGCACCTCTGCCAGTCTGGTTGAATAAACGTACTCTTCAGTTTCTCAATCTGCATAAGTGCCTTGTCAGTGTACTTCTGAGCTTTATCCATGTAGCCAGCCTGCATACTGTGCATCACTGTCACCAGGTACACCAGCACATACAGGTGCTCCTTTGGCATCCAGATAAACATGTCCCCAACATTGGAGCCACTCACACCTGTAACACCAAAAGGCAGTAATGCACGAGAGTAAACAACTTTTGCCTCTTCACTCTTGTGGTCACAAACAGTAATTCTGCAGTTCTGAAAATGCACAACCAAAAGAGATCGAGCAGAGGTCCTTCTTCCCACCTACAGGCCACATGAAGACCAATACATTGCAAGACTACAGCATGCATGAGCTGAATTAGCCAATATCAATTCAGACCCTGCATCAAGTGTTCAGAATGCTGAAGATGTTTCTACAGGAAGACTGCTTCCCCAAGTGAAATGTGTTCCTTACCACCCTAACACAGTTTCTCAATAACTATTTTTCTCATTCAAGACCATTACTAAGTCACGCCACCTCAAAAGTGTCAGTAAACTGATGATGAAACTGCTTGATTAGAATACCTGAACCAGTGTACAATGACAGGTAAAAAGGAGCACTCTTCCAGTTTCATTAGGGGGCTTGAGAATATGAATCCCTGGCCACAAAGAACCAGCAAATTACTGAAAGTCAAGTCACAACAGATTTTCAGACATAGTGGATTCTTTGATACAATTTAAGTGATAGAAAAATAATGAGAAAGTTGTGTAGAATATTGCCCAGAATACTTCAAGGAACAAGAACCGGAAGACTTGGGTTGAATACAAGGACAGTATCAAAATGAATTGTACAGAAATAGACTGTTACATAAGTTCAACTGATTTAGAATAGATCAAATGGTGGTATTCTTTCAACACAGCACTGAAACTTAGGTTCCATCGGAGTGGAATATTTCTTGGCCAGATGAGAGACTATCCTCTGGGCTCAGTTCCAGACATAATGCTGAAATGAAATAAGTTATACTATTTCTGCTTTGTCTTAAAGCTAAAAGGGGAATTCACTGTCAAGGAAAATAAGTTCTTGGAATTAAATCAGAATGAATGAAATGTGATCAAATATGACTCAGTTTTCTCAACAAGTTCATAATGTACTGAATGAGCAGCTCACTCTCATCTGAGGGCCAGGTCGGCTGCATGATGGTCTGGATGCTCTGTTGAAGCTGCTTCAGACATGGCTTCACACTCTTCACCTGTCCTGCCATTAGGTAGTGGCACACCTGCAACAAACACATTCATGAAGCAGGCTGTAATTTACATAAGCACAGCCCACTGAAGTTTCACTGGTCACACTGAAAGACAGTATAGACCTCTTCAACCTTCAAATGACTTGGTTGGTATTAAATTTCTGTGCATGGTTTTTGAAAAATGTATTATTTGAACAGAAAAAGACAGAATTATGAAATAAGCAGCACTTTGTGGGAAATGAAACAGAGATTACGTGGAATTCCTTAAAAAGTGTAAATTACCTCATTGCCTAAACACATAAAATTAGTTTCTTGGGTGGTTTTTTACGTGTGTTCATATATGAGAATGTACGTCATTTAAGTTCAAGAATTAAGTAGCATACAATCCCAAACAAGGTTTGAGAATGACAGTGCAAGCAAAATTCCCAAGAGGAAAACCAAAATGATTTCAGAATGGAACAACAGGTTAGGTCAAAAAGAAGGAAGGAAGAACATATGATGATATTGAGGTGAAAGATTTTTGCAAGACAAGAGACAAACTGAAGGGCTTGGTAGTTAGATACTCCAGAAAAAGGAAAAACAGCTGAAAAGGAAGAATAACACAAGATCACACTGTACTTTCCTCACTATTATCCACCAATATGCATTACAGCCCTAGAATAGCACTCTGAGTACGGAATTTCATTTATGCACACTGTAAACTTGAATATGTTCTGGAAAAACAGCTGGAATTATTTTGAATGATGCCATCCCATTGTGTAGGTATAACTAATTTAATGTAATGTGCCGTCACTACACAACATATAAAAACAGTTGTAATATTACAACTGGTTAAGCTCTGCCGGTAGCATACACACACAGAGCAAGAGTCACCTGGCTATGCCAACATAATAAGGTCAACAACCATACCAATTGGCGTACCATAGGAATCATACTATCCCATGCCCAACAACGGAGACAATAACTACAGCATGAGAGGCACATAACTAATTTCAACATCGGCTTATGCGCTACACAACAACAGCACTTGACCAACCACCCCACTACAATAACAACTGTGAGTCTTCCTAAGCCACCATAAATTATGAAACTTGCATTCCACCATGATGTTTAAGACAAATGCACACACTAGAAAAAGTGAAACCTAATAATACAGTTAATTAACTATACCGAACCTGAAGTACACAGAACTGCATATAATACAGTTGTAAAACTTCGTAAAAATCCAAGACTAAGTGCTGACAATAAGTGTTGTGTAAAGCCCACAATTATGATTACACCGTAATATCAAAACCAGCTTACAACGGCTATGGAACCAATAATCTGTTAGTAATTTAACCAATTTTAACTGATACTAACGTGAACGATCGCCCCCACATACGTCTTATACATCCACACAACCCAAAGTGTTACTACATATGGCGGCATGACATACATCCGTCCCTGAGAGTGACCTTAAAATCACATATAATTTTATAAGCAATTTTAGATTCAATAGTTTTTTAACCATTAATATAGACTCTAGAAGCTTAATGTTTAATGTAAACAAAGGGATCCCATTGGTAAAGCTAATGAATGTACCTTAATTAACACAATTTCTTTGTTGGCCTGATGATGGCCATGTAACAGCCGAAACATGTAGCTGAGCTTAACCAGTTGTAAAATTACAACTGTTTTCATATGTTGTGTAACAACAGCACATTACAATACATTAGCTGGAATTATACTGTGATACTGGCCTTTATAGAATAGCCATATAGAACAAGCTGTGCCACTAATTAGAAGACATTTTGGACTAATGTGAACACTGCAATACTGAGAAAAACATAACTCCCACTGCTTGTTATTTCTGCAATCTTTGCCTTCTGTTCAATACTACTACCAACTTTATGGCTAACAAACATAACGAACATACATAAAAACAGAATGACGAAACAGCCAATGACAGCCAGCCTTATATTAGGGGTTTCCAAACATTAAACTGCATAATTAAAAAAAAAAAAAAGGTCATTGCTCCAATCTCACATGTTTCCCCAATTTATTTATTGTTTCAAGCCAGTTATACATGTAGCTGTGTTACACATAAATAAACAGCTACAGAAATGACATGCTACTATCTTCAATATGGTCCTTAAATATTGTGTAGGGGTGCATTCTGTCACAACCCACAGTAGAACTAGACTACCAAATAATCTTGTTAGCATGACTTTTACTACAATTCTCTCTCACACACACACAAATTATGTCATTATAAATGACAATGACAAATTAAGACTTAAGGCTTAGATGCTGAATGCTGTATTTAATGCATAAAATGGATGTAATCTGTTATATACCAGCAAGTTTTAAATTTGGTGTGTGAACTCCCTGAAGATGGCACAACCGTGCCAGAACATGTAATAGTAGCAAAAGACCATACTTTTAAATGTTCTTGTGACTTGTGCATTAAGTTGGTTTTATAAATGATTATTTATCAAAATGCAAAGAATGAATAATTTTACAACAAATTGGGGTTTGTTCAGGGTAAAATAAATCAGAGAAGGGCTTCAGCTCCATTCAGGCAAGACAGTTAAAGGTAAACTTCAGGTTGGGACAAGGCTCCTTGGGCTGGGCCAGGTACAATTTCAGCAGGTACACATATCTAAAACCGAGATCTGCCACAAAATGAAGTTAATTTTAGATCTCCACTTGGTTACCACATTTATGCATGTAAGTCATAATTTTTATTCCAAAATTGGGATTTTTGATGCGCAATAGTTGAAAACAATCATGAGAAAATAATAACAGGAAATCACAGCAGCCTTCATCTTCAAACAAGGAACCTATTTATAAGAAAAAAAATTCATGACAGTGTTCAAAGAATTTTCACGAACAGTAAGTGTTCACAGAACCAAATGTTTGCACTTATAATCAAAGCAAATCTCATTAAATAACCAGTAAAGATCAACTTTTAAATCTATGAATGTCAATCCAGCCACATTTGCTTGGGAATTTAAACAAAGCATTCTAAGGAGAATATGTGGACCCAAAAACGAAACAACTGAGACTAGAGAACACTGCATAACAAGGAGCATCATGATTTGCATTCTTCTTCAAACACTTTGGCATGGTCAAGTAAAGGACAATAAGACGAGCAAAAAACAGCACAGAAGACAGTATTTTTCAGTCACCACTATCAGAACCTCAAACCTTACACTGGAGAGATGAGAAAACTGAGTCCAAAACATAAATAGGGAGAAAATGTTCAAGCATATCTTCAACAAACAGGCTGTGATGACAAGGACTCTTTCATCTGGATGATGATAGAGAGTAGTGGTGAACTCTTGATTTCAGTGCCAATAATGGGTAAGGAGTTGCTTGAATATTTGAGCAACAACCCAAGTATGAATGGTGCCATAACAGCATGAATCTCAGAGTGCCAGCTCTGTGTGAGTTGTATCACCACCTTACGTGGATGGTGATACAACGCACATAGCACATGAACACTTCTTACCCATGGAGATTTAGCAAAAATAATTTTATCTGTATTTTATATTTTAACATATATTGTAAATCACATATTTAAAACAATATTTTATAACTGTACATTGGCTTGGTTGTCTTTGTAATTCGCTTCAAAAAAACATCTCCATGCAGATGCCCAAGAAAGGTGACCAAAACATGTAGGCAGTTTACGACGATTATAATGCAATTCATATATTTTCGTATGAACTTGTTGGTTCTATTCTTATAGTGAAGCATCAGTGCATGGTCACGAAATATTTAAAATTTAGAGAATTAAGTATAAAATCTTCATACATAAAAATGGGTTGTGACCTATATAAAAATGCAACCTATACACACACAAATATGGCATGCTAGCAAATGATAATGAAAAGTGCACACTAAGTGTGCTTACAAGGAATACTAAGTCATGTCAAAATGGCCAATGTGGCAAGATGAAATGTTTTGGTTTCACACATAATGACAGAACTAAACAAGTAATTTGCACTTGCAAATTCAGACCAATTTAACCATTCATTTACAGTATATCCTCCATGAATAAGTCAAAATGAAAAAGCAGCATCACCTGTAACACAAGAAAAAACACCTTGAGGTACTCCTTCTGGAACTGGCTGCCCTGCCAACCATCGACAAGGTGGCCAGCCTGGTTCAGCAGGGGGTGAACCTCCTGGAACTTCTTGTCTATCAGCAACAGCTACAACATAACACATCTTTCAAGTATACTCAAAGTATGATACACATCTCAAGTCATAACTACCATAATGGAAGCCAGGATATCATAGTCAGTATAGTGACAATGCCACAGACTGGATAATCTGGCATTCATATCATGGCAGGAGAAAAAGATTTATCTCAACAAAGTATCCAGACTGGATTTGGGGTCCATCCTGCCCTCTATTCAATGGGTAATAGGGACTCTTTCCCCCTGGGGTAAAGTTGTCAGGGCATGAGGCTGACCACTAACCTCCATTTAGTGCCAAGTTTTAAGAACATGCAGAGCTCTAAGTCTAAGTCATTCTATACTCCTTCATGGCATGAATAGGGACAACAACTTTCCCCTTACCTTTATGTACTACAATCAAAATACAACATACATTTCAATTGATAACTACCATCAGTAACTGTACTCACCATGCCCCTGCTTAGCAGAAATAGAACCCTCGTGTAAGCTGCATTGGAAATATGGGCATAGTCCACCCCAACACCCAATAGGCTGCTCGCAAGCTCATAGTCATGCTCACTTGCATGGATTTGCTGCAATGTGAATATCAGTTTACAGTGCTGATTTACTTAACTCAATAAAGACAATAACATGGTGACTAAATATTACAAACTGGTAAGGGCATAGAAGGAAGTGGTTTTAAGGTACAATCCTTGCAGTTGCCTAAAATGACTAAGGAAAATCACAATATCGTCAGGCTAAGCAATTTCCATGCCTCATTTCAAACCTGGGGCCTTTCAAATAAACACATTAGATTTTGACACACATAAGCTTGAAAATTTTAACAATTCTGTAACAATTTTCCAAGAGTTCATATAGGGCCTACCCTTTTTCCTTTCATTAACGGAGTACGAATCTGGGAAGAGGGGATTAAGACCTGTTTGAAGATTCTGGACAACAACTGCCATGGAAGCTAAAAATCTGTTAACAGAGATACTAACCTAGCCAAGATTTGAAGCGGGTACTTGCTAAATATATCTAGCTGAAGTGTTATCACTACAGCAGTGGCACCTGCTGAGTATAAAACAAGGGTGTGCTCCCTGTTAGCATTAGCTTAATTTTCATTAAAAATTTTTCAAACTGTGCTTGACAAACTTCATTTTACCGGTGTCAACAAACTTGGTACAGTTACTCCTCTAACAAATTATTATACACAGAACTCAATAACATAAATAAAGATATAAATATCTGTATTTCATGAAAGTTTTTATGATTATGTGAATTTCTGAATAGCAAACTTCATGAAATAAACAACTAATTTGTATTTGCAATTAAGTAATGGTGGCTATATTCAGATGATTTTCAAGAAGTGGGCCATGGTTTTTCAACACATTGAGATATTCCTCAAAATATCCTTTGTTTAAAGATGTGGATGACTCATCATTGGTCCATAACAGAAGTTAATGATTAGCAAAATAACACACAGCATCAATAAGCTGATGTAATATTAGTCTGATCTTCTTCACTTGTTCATTATGCCTTAGACACATTTTCTGCATTGAGGGTCAAGGAGCAGGTCAACCCTCTGTTGTTTTCCAAGTAGTTTTAACTGTAGATAACAGTGCACATAAGTTTGTGATTTTGAGTGCTTTTGCTGCACACTTGACAAATTATTTAAATTCAAGAAGCCATGTTTATTCACTACTTCACGCCCATCAGAAAAAGAAAACAGGACCAAGAATAAATGTTTTTTCACATCCTGCCATCCAGTCAGTCTTTTCATACTTAAGAGATGCTAAGGTCTCTTGTTTATCATTATGTCTTAGTTTTATAATGAGTTATTAAATTGGATAATGGTGGAGTAGGTCGACCTTTTACTGACTATTCTTAATTTACTGTGTAGCAGGTGCACAGAAAATGGGTTATCTAATAGTTCTTTAATAACTATATTTTCAGCCAGCTTAATCAGTCTTGAAAACACTCTAGAATGATCAAGGGAGGCAGCATACTATCTAAATAGGAGTATGATTCAAAATACAGTAAGAAAATGCAAATATAGCAACAAGATAAAGTTTACATAATATGACACTCTCTAACCTTCTCCAACAATCTTGAACATTGGTCAAGTAGTGCTGGCTACAGACAGCACAGCTTGCAGCATCTATGACTGCAGTCTTGTCAGATCGTAATGCACAAATTGTCATCCTAGATTCATTTATGATTAATTGTCATAAAAATATTTCTAAAAAAAGGGTTCACTCAATTAATAATCAAACATTAAATAACTTTCTCCTAATGTTACAAGAAGAAAACTGGGAATCAGTCTACAATACCAATAATATTAATGAAATGTTCAATAATTTTCAAAATACTCTCATTAGAAATTCTGACAATAGTTTTTCTGTCATCACGACAGGAAACAGACACAAAGTGCTAACTGGATTACTAACAGAATAAAAATATCTTGTAATAGGAAAAGAGAGCAGCTATACCTACTAAGAAGGAACAGTAACAATCCACAGGTAATCAATTTTTATAATAAATACTGTCCTATTCTAAAAAAAGTAGCCATAGAAGCAAAAAAAAATGCATATCAAAAATCAGATACATAATTCTACTAATATAATAAATTCAACATGGGATATAATAAAAGATACTATGGGCTCATCTCACTCTTATAGTCCAGTTACAAAAATTAACACTGATAATGAGTCTACTACTATACCTGAAGAAATAGCTAAAGCATTTAATGAGTTCTTCATTCACATAGCAAAGAACTTAGATAATAAACATGCCAATATAAACAAAGCTATAGAACTTCTAACAAAGACTAACAGGGCTGAATATATGGAAATGAAACCCATTCCATTTACAGAAAATGAGTTAATACACACAATATTTACTGTGAAAACAAAGAAATCTTCTGGTAATGATGGCATTTCTAATATGCTCTTAAAACACTGTGTAAAAGCTATAAGTAAGTCCTTCACGTATATTTGTAATTTTTCCCTAACTATGGAATTTTTCTGGATAGATGCAAGTATGCACTAGTTTTACCAGTATATAAAAGAGGTGAAAGAACAAATAGGTCTAACTATCGACCCATATCCTTACTATTATCATTGTCTAAAGTGCTGGAAACAATGATGTTTAATGGGTTAAATCAGCACCTCAACGTAAATAGAATAATAGTTCCTGAACAATATGGATTCAGAAGAGGAATTAATATAGAAAACGCAATTTTTTCACTAACAAACACAATACTCAGCTCATTAAATAAGAAACAGGTGGTAGCGGGACTTTTGTGTGACTTATCCAAAGCTTTCGATAGCGTTAATCACTCAGTTTTACTGCAAAAATTGTCTTACTATTGAGTCCGAGGAATTTATCTTAACTGGTTTGAATCTTATTTAACAAATAGATGGCAAAAAGTAATTATTTCTACTCATGGAGGGAATTATTCCTCCAACGGGGAAACTGCAACCTGTGGGGTGCCCCAGGGCTCAGTTCTGGGACCGCTGCTCTTTTTAATTTACATGAATGATTTCCCACACATAATACAGCAAATCGCAAAACCAGTTATTTATGCAGGTGACACTAGTATATTAGTGCATGCTGCAAATGTCATGGAGCTTACTTACTTACTCCATGGTGCAGAGTCCTTCTTCAGAAGCTAACTGGTTTGCAGCTAGTCAAGAAATTCCCCGCATTTCATGGAACCCGAAGGTTCATTACCATACTCACAAGCATCCTCCACCTGTCCCTATCCTGGGCCAACCCAATCCAGTCCATACACCCACATCCCACCTCCTGGAGATCCATCCTAATATTATCCACCCATCTACGCCTAGGTCTCCCCAGTGGTCTCTTTCCCTC
>Ga0123354_10011022_pt1 | contig 13947 bp, 4 predicted proteins | sample TergutLab28metaG_2_FD_97872 | JGI IMG/M metagenome (GOLD analysis project Ga0123354, IMG submission 97872) | Labiotermes labralis P4 segment gut microbial communities from Petit-Saut dam, French Guiana - Lab288 P4 | ecosystem: Host-associated > Arthropoda: Insects > Digestive system > Gut ... | reverse complement strand
TAGTAGTAGTAGTAGTAGTAGTAGTAGTAGTAGTGGTAGTAGTAGTAGTAGTAGTAGTAGTAGTAGTAGTAGTAGTAGTAGTAGTAGTGGTAGTAGTAGTAGTAGTAGTAGTGGTGGTGGTGGTGGTGGTAGTAGTAGTAGTAGTAATAATTTTTCATTATCACAACCACTTCGCGTGGGCCGAGATACCATAGTTGGTATAGCGACTCACTAGGGCGGGACGGTCTGGGGATCGAATCCCGGTTCGGGCGACATTTTCCGCAACCGTCCAGACCGGCCCTGGGGCCTACGCATCGGGTTTCTTTCCCGGGTAAAGTGGCCGGTGCGTGACCTTGACCATTCATCCCCGACTAGCACCGAGGTTAAAAAATAATAGAGCGATTAGTATGGCAGTATATGTGCGTGGCACTTACCGTCAAACACAACTATTTTATTGGCTAATTAGCCAATAAAATAGTTGTGTTTGACGGTAAGTGCCACGCACATATATTGCCATACTAATTGTATATCACACAACGGGGATGACGCACATAAAGAATAGAGCTATACCACTGCTCCCCCTCTGGGCCTTCACGGCCTGTTTTAGAGTGAAATTTAACCTTACCTTACCGCCATTTTACATTAACGTTTGTTTGTATTGACCATCTTGACCAAAAAGCAGACGCCTTTTTTAAAAGATGATGGCCACATTTCTTGGCAATAAATGTTTCACCGTTTATTGAACCCGAAGTTTTGTGACTTCATAAGTGACCTCCGATAGAATCTGTCAAGAGTCAATGACGTTCAATCCACATGTATTCCTCTAAGACCTGTTTTAATACGTTGTTATCCGTCCATACACTCGTAGGTCTTCCACGTAGCCTTTTCCCTCTGTGTTCAGTTTTCTGAATAGAATGTTCTGTTCATATCTCGTATCTCCCATCGCATGCTCTTCGATTTATTCACAGTAAACATTATTTGTCATTTTCATCTCCCACTCCGCACGGAACAAGAGAGAATGAATTACGGAGCCGTGTGAACACCTCCACGGGTGTCAATTTTCTCTCTGGTTGGTTCAACCGAGGGTAGCCATTGAACTGATCACTATGCAGAGCTTCATCTCATTATCCCCTCGCCGTTTGAGGGTCAGTTTGTGTCACTGAACCGAAACAGCGCAGACACGCCCACTGAAAAGGTCGCACTTCAAACTGAGATTAAACTGAAAACTCGTGTGATGTCGTTCTTAATTAAATCTTTGAATTCTGGTTAGTGGTTGCTGCAGTATGTTTCACGTTGCTGCAGGACACTAAAACTCACGACTTGTGTCCGCTACTAATTGAAAGTGCTTGTGCCGTGTTCTCTGACATCTAAGGTTCAGGTTGGAAATTAAACTTCCGTGAAGTTTGTTGTAAATATAAACAACCACAGTAAAACGGTTTCAAGTGTTCTGCATAATGCGAAAGGTACATCTTGTGAAATTGAACACGTGAAAGGTGGGGTTATACTTGTACTTCCGCTGTGACATAGCGCTATTACATTGTTAAGGGGGCTAGACGTTGGGTTTTAATGTATTGTTTCACGAAACAATTTCTGAACACAAAATAACTCTCGCCTGCATGTTGTTATTGTGCGCAAATACTCGTTTGTGCCTCCTAACACGAGTTCAGCTTTTGAATTAAGAATTCCCTTCCATCTTGTCATTTTCTGTGATTTATACACTAAACGGTGTGAGACTGAGCTTAGTGCAAAAGTGAGACTAAAGCCGATCCGTGTAAGTCGCTTGCTGCTTTGCATGTGTCGGTCTTTTTAAAAGCAGCACTCTTACGCGGTTCAATTACATTTCTTTTCACGCGTGTGTGTTTGTGTGTAGAATGAAGTAGCCTGGAACTCAACAAATTTAGTGACGCATGTACCTTACTTTCACGTTGTGGCACTCTTAAGTTCATGGCGTATCGTAGAATACGGCATGTAGTGAGATTAGAATCAAAATCTGTACATTCAACCAAGTTAATGATAAGTGTTTGGGTAGTATTTAGTGTGTGAAGCATGTTAGATAATATACTTATCTGGAAAGTTCTGAATTTTAGCATTTAGGGTGCTTTGTTAGACCACAGAAGGGGTGCTGAGATGAAAGTACACTCTTACAATACCACCGAGATTAATAAGAGAAAGATCGGCAAATACATATTAATAGAAATAACAGTTAAACTATTTAAGTTACAGAAAGGGGTAATTTGAGATTGGTAACATGAAGCATGTGTATTTAAGGATGACACCGAAAGACCGTAGCAGAACAAATGGCGTTTCTGCGGCCTGCGAGGTGTACAAAAATAGATCAGGAACGAAGCACGTATAGCAGAAAAATTACGTTTTCAGACATTATCAGTAAAGTGAAGACGTGGCTGCAACACGTACACTTTACAAACGGGACAAAAAATACCAACGCAGGCTCTGGCCTAGAAAACACCGGGGCCTAGATATTCTGAACGCCTGCAGGAACGACACAGAGGCCAAATGACAGCTAGAAATGGCGCGTTTACGGACAGATAGGACTCTGTTAATCAGGCATATCGAGATTATGAAGACAATGCGTTTCGTCGTTACAGATTCGCGATTATTTTGTAAAACCACGATATCTTGATAGTATTGACATACAACAAAACGTGTCCTCCGCCAGTAATTGAAGAGGCCGGAGTATGAAAATTGACTCCACGTGTCCTCAGCATTTGTGCAACATTGTGTGGGCCTTCTTTCAGGAATATCGAATTTTGACAGACTTTTGTGTCAGTATCGATGGAATTCCCTGATATTTTTCGTACTTTGGTAACCAGCTGTTATAACGTACAAACCCTTAGGTATAATTTACCTATGCGCCCTTGGCCATAAGCTGTTACTGAGCACATCTCACGGTTTAGAGTTTCATTCAAAGAACCGAAGTAGACTTAATCAAATACGTACAAGGACGCTGACTTTAACACGATGGTGTGTCGTCGTGTCCTTTTGGCGCTCCTAAACACGTAAAATAGAGACCTATGCGTTTTCGTAGGGAGTTCATTTATACGGTGATTAAAGTCTGTCGCAGTTAGCCACACTGTAATGAAGGTGCTGTAGTTCACGCTGTCGCCATGCAGATGTCTCTTCTTGTTTTCATAACGTTAACGGTTTGCTCCCTTCAGTCCTTTAATATGTTCTCCCGATCTCCTTCTTAATATGGATCTTCAATATCCGATTGCAGCAATATTCAATATTATCACAGAATTATCATTATCGAAGTCACTGAAGTTAAAAGCTTGTGAAATACGTCTTCCAAGTAACCTCTAGTGACACACCCTTCATTCAGGGTGTTATGAAAATCACTGCGCAGACGCAGCAGCCTGCAGCGCGCTGTAGATATGGTTGCCATTGTTGGCCTCCACCGTGACCGAAACATATGCAGTCGAACCCGCTTATAACGACATCTGTATATGCGACACCTCGTTTATTGCGTCAGATATGCTGTGGTACCAATTAATTACTCACTGTAACCATAACATTATACTCCTCGGCCAGAACAACACTCATTTGTAACGACACAAAATGTTCCCTTTTATGTTGTAACCAAGTTCTGCTGTAGTTCCGTCGTTGAACTCACAATTTCAAGCCAGAATAGTGCATTGTACTTCACTACTGCTTTCCATCCCCCCGTCCTTTATGAGCACTAGTAAAACGACTTTTCTTAATGCTGGGTTTACTTTAATTTTAATTTGATATTTTGTCACATGTACACAAAACTATATAAACAATCGCTGTTGATGGCATCAGCGAAGGTCAGCTTTATGTATTTTCAAATACATTATAGTTGTCGGTTGGGTATGGGTCACAGAAAGGGGCAGTAAGTGAAAGTGTGTCACTTGTTTTGTAAGGTCTTGTCGCGGGCCACCACGTCTACAATACCAAAGTAACTCGTAAGTACTAAGCTGTCTAGAGACTGGCGTTGCAGGATGCGAACGTTTGATGTTAGGCCTTTGCCATAAGCTATGTGCGGTGACATTTTCTGTCTGCTGTAGAGAACAGTGGAAATGCTACTGAAAGTGTTTTGAAATTAGCGTGACGTGACTGAGTAACAGCACGAAACAGAACCTTGTGTCCAGAGGTGAAGCATATTTTGTAAGGTATCTCTCATTTCCAGATTCATCAATGAACTATATGGAAAAATTTATGCACATGTACTGATGTCATTGGGTTAGTCAAAAACGTCGGACGTTTCATGCATCCCGAAGATTCATGACCTGGCTCACAAGAGGGTCAATGTTAATTCGTTTCACACCTTATTGTAAGATATATTTTAATAGTGTCTCCTCATATCCATTCTTGTTTTCGCTTTAGGTCTTAAGACTTTCTCTTGTATTTCTCATTTTTTCCATGCGTGCTACCGTCCCCATCCATCTGAACCTGCTCTTCAACTGCTTCATTGTCGCAGCCATTAGCTGTTATGTCGTTCATTTGGTACCTTCGACTACAGCAGCAGTTATCGATGTGATGTTATAAATTACGTTCTGACACGCGTATATTGTACTTTTTTGTAGCTATAAATTTTATAAGAAAATTTACAGAGATGACAAAGTATACCCCTTTGGCCTTAAACTGTTCCAGTATCAGGTGGAAGGAAACGGCAGCCACTTTCGTGATGCAGTACGTCGCAGTATTTGAGCTTCGTACTTTTTGAATTCAAAGTATTTTTTTTAACTTTATAAGTGTTAGTAAGGGTACCGCGGTAGCACAGTGGTTAAGGTGCTGTGCTACAAATCGGAAGGTCGCTGGTTCGATCCCAGCTGGTGTCATTGGAATTTTTCATTGACATAAATTCCTTCCGATCGCATTATGGACCTGGGGTCGACTCAGCCTCTAACGGAAATGAGTACCAGGAGCATTTCCTGGGGGTAAAAGCGGCCGGTGCATAAGGCTGGCAACCGTACCACCATCCTGTGCCGTTGTCATGAAATCTGGGAACATTAACTTCCTGGAACCCTCTGGGCCACTCCATGCCTCTAATTGGACTGCTTTACCTTTTTCATAGTGTTAGTAACCTCTTATGTATTGGGTGTTATGGCTGTCGTATCAGACTTCGTTTGAATATTTAGGAGTTGTATGTTGAAATACGTCCTGCGCTAATAAACGTACTACCGCATCTCCATAATCCGATATATAGCTGTGACACTAAGAACCCGAACCATCTTATTATTAGATTCAGGATCCTTTTCGTCACGTAACCGCACTCTGTCATCCAACGTAAAGTACACACGTCTGTCATTAAGACACTAATTGACAGACTTACTACATGACCATCATTCCAATCCTATTGCTTCTTTTTGTGATGTTACACATGTCAATAAAACTTTAATGAAATGTTGATCTTGTTGCAAGATTTAACTCTTTCTCCGTGGAGATGTTATTGGCCTGTGTTTACTGTGTGGAGTTTTACAAATATACACCGTGTTCTGTTTTGTAACCGGGAACTTGTTTCTTTCAGGATTTATCAACTGCAACACGAACGCTCTGCAGTCACTAGCTCAGCTGCATGGTAAGTTTGTGCAACTTAATTTTCATAGCTGTGTTTTAATATACGCCGTTTTCTTATTTGCTTTAGAAAGCTTGTTGGAGCCAAGCTCGAGGCAGTGTATCCTGTTTATTGCGTTATGTTTATTAAAGAAATGAAATCTGTGGAATTGTTCGTTGTGGAAAGTTTCTCTTTGGGTACGGATTGAGGCAATTGCGACGTTTTGGATTCAGTAAATTGTCGGAATATCGACATTTCGACTTGCAGTCTGAGGAAGGCCATGCAGAGAGAGCTTCCTGTTGCTTTGCATGTGACTACGACCCTGATGGCCAGGGTTGAAGCCGATGCTGAACAACCTAGCCATTTTTGGGTGCGTTTGCAAAATTTAGAAAAGCGAGTATTAGCTTCGTCATGTCTGTCTGTCTGTCCGTCTCTCCGCGTGGAACAGTTCTGCTTTTTTATATTTATGTTTACACAACCCGTGTTTCACCAATAGGTATATCACGGGATATTTACAGAGATTGAGTACAGAGTTGTAACCAATGTACCAATATCAACCTAAAAACTATAAGGCATATCAACCTAAAAACTATAAGGCAAACTAAAGAGATTGAGTTTAAAACGCTACAGACAAAGCATGATGTCTTGAAGACATTGTGAAGGAAGTTAAAATCTTCTGTTAACTTATGTACCTAAATTAGTACACAACAACAAGAAGATATAAAACATCTTTATACCGACAAGAAAAACAGAAAAGTAATTTAGCCTTGAAGGTTCCAGTCAGTGTTGCGGTCAGTACGTTGTTTTGGAGTTGTTATGGAGTTTGATTGCGCTTCTGTTGTTTTTGGAGTGAGTGGAGGATGTTTCTGAGGAAACTTGTGACGCCGACGGTATTTATGTGATGTTTTAGAATCAGAGGTGGGGGAAGGGTACAGTTCTGCTTCCACTGGACGGATTGTCATGAAATTTTATATATGATTATTTTTCGAAAATCTGTCGAGAAAATTCAATTTTCATTAAAATCTGGCAAGAATAACAGGTATTTCACATGAAGACTTATGCACATTTGTGGCTCTGTCGTTGAATTATTCTTATAATGAGATGATGTAGAGAAAAAACACACACACTTTATGTTCAATAACTTTTTTCCGAAAATCATGTGGTTTCTGAGGTACTGTGAAAAAAAAGTTAGAACCAGACTGGCCACAGATGACAGCGTAATACGGCGCTTTCAGTTTTCATGTTGCATAACTAGGGTAAAAATACAGACATACACTCAGAATGTGTAGTGTTAGTTACTGCTTTTCCTCGGCAATTATGGCTACACGAATGCGCCTCGGTTTTACATTATAGTGCATTGCCTGCCATGTTGCTAATTGGAATACAAAGGAAGCCGTCATTCCGTAATTAGATATGCGGATTTGTTATTTAAGGTCTCCCCTTGTAAAAGTTCGTTTGGATCGAGCTTGTAAATGGCTGCCTTGAATTCTCTGAAGCAGAGCAGAACAAGTCGATGCCAGAAAAAATGCAGATCTTGGTGGAATCTGAAGGTATTATCTTGAATTTATGTTATAACACAAATATTTAACCAATCCGTTTTGTAATTTGAGGCACTGTAGGCATGCTTTGAGATTTGAGCTTGGAATTTCAGTGTGGTTGTCGAGAGAATGGCAGGTAGTTCATTGAATTAGGCCTTAGTGTATTGGAGTTGAGGGGAGGGTGGTTGTTCAGTAGGATGAACTCCTATTGTGTTAGTTGCATTCACCCTCCAGCGCGGTTTGAACACTTATCCAATTGTGGATTGTCTCATTCTGGTACATCGTGTTGATTGAGGGAATTGGATAATGTGCCTCGGTCGGGAGTCGAGTGAGGGTCCGTAGACCTGTAAATCAAGAGCGACACAGAGATCTGAAACTTAGTGACGGGTATTGACAGGAATTCTGAGAAACCACAGTGTTAGGTGATTGCACATTGCTAAAGAGTTTAATGTTGTACTTCCTGTAGTAGTTTTTTGTGTTACGAACACGTTACTTCTCCATGCTTTCAGGAATCAGTGACGTTGTGTTGTTGTTTCTTTGTCGTAACTGTTGTTTGTTCTACCGATTGCTGCTAAAGCAAGGTATAAGGATCTCCTGTTGTGGAATTCCCGCAGTCATGTTTTTAAATCTGTTTAGGATTTATAATAAAGCGTTCATTATAGATGTCAAATTTGCATTGACTCTTTTTATGCAAACGAAAGAAATTACCCGCTGAGGAACACAAGCTACGACTAGATTTTTGAATTTGTTAATTTCTGTGAAAACAAATAATTTACTACTTGTCATTGTTCGTCATTTTGTGCACATCGGGGGAAGTCGTTATAGATACCATGTGTGAACAAAAATTCCTTAACAAAACATAATTTTTTATAATTTTCCATGGCACAATAACGTTTAGTGAGTCGGGGCTTCCCCATCATCGAGGCTTCACGATCACACTCAGGCACACCACACTCGGTAGGACTCCTCAGGGCGAGTGATCAGCTCTTCGCAGAGACCTCTACCTGACAGCACACAACACTCACAAGAGACAGACATCCATGCCCCTGGCGGGATTCGAACTCAGAATCACAACAAGCGAGCGGCCGCAGACTCACGACCTTAGACCGCGCGGCCTCTCGGTTCGGCAAAACCCGGCATAAATGTGGTTAAATTTACTCTGTAGTTTGGTCCCCCCCCCCCACGGACTAACGTATTTTAAAGATATTTTATTATGATACGGTAATGAGCGTCACGTGAATTAGTCCAAAAACCGCAGTGGGTGAAGTGTAGTTAGGTCTTCCCCTGCAGGGAAATCTGAGAATACATTACCGGAGTTCAGATTTTCGTTCTTCTGGGTTATGACGCCGCATAACATTCCACAAGAACGGAAACCTCATTAAATTCCTGTAAGTCACTGTTTTAACTACCGAATGCAATAATCCGTTGATATATGGTTGTACGGAAGGAGCTGGAAGATGGCAGTCGTTGCCTGTGGAAGGGCGTAAGGGGAAATACAGTGAAACTTGAAACTCCTGCACTATGTACTTAATATTTTCTCGCAAAGCTTACTCACCAGTGTGTCTGACGTTGCACCATTTTTACGTCCTTCCAGTCCTATCAAACCTGCACAGCGAAGTGTTATCGATTCTGTTGTCACGTTAGTTATACTGTGCCTGTAATCCTGCGGTGAGAATGGAGAAGAGCCACGAAAGCCCTGTGTCAGGACGTGCGGTAAATCGGGGGAGGTTCCGAAATGTTACCGCCGAATGAAAGTGTCGAACCTTACTGATGTATCAGTCTTCTCGATTGGATGAGGGTTTGGGGTAGCATTTAAGGGGTTCGGGATGAAGCACAGTAGGGTAAGATGGTTTGCATTCTAAGCCATTATCAAATTAAGGATGCAGATAATGTAAATGTACGTTGTATTGCACAAAGAATCAGCATTCAGTTCTTAACGATCTCTAACAAAGATACCACGTAAGCTCATTATCTTCCAAATCGTGTACTGTTTTACTGATGTCACCCTGTAGAATCATCCTATCTTGCAGATAAGGAAACAAGCAAACTCATTCATTCATTCTGTAGTCTCTCTTACGATAGATCCATAGCCTCTTCCAAAGTAAGTTTTCCTCAGAATACGCTCTAGTGCTTCCTCTTTCAATTTCCAGTATCCTCACGTTTCCTTAACCTTTAGACGCCTAATGTCAACTATAGTGGTCGTACGGCACCGCTAACCTCTAAAGTTGCATTTTATATATTTATTCAACAAATATAGGTATTGAGTATTTTAAACATGGTCTATACTCTCCTTTTTTTTCTCTCTTCAAAATGCAGTTTGTTTCATAATTCTAACGTATTTGGTTCCTGTATTTTTCACATTTTATATACAGGGTATGCTAAAATTAAAAAATAATTCCGGCGCCAAAAGGTTAAAGGTCATCCAGTAGCTTCTTACACCTTCTTCCTCGTCTTCTCGTTATTTCTATTCTTCCTTCTATATTTCCTTCAGTAACGTGTTTTAGAAAGCAGTTCCTACGCAAGATATGTCCAGTTCTATTTATTGTATGTAGGATATTCCTCTCCTCTTTTACTCTAATAATACTCAATTTATCACACGATCGGTCCAGCTGATCTTCTCCATCCTTCTCCTGCAGCACATTTCAAAACTTTCCAGGTATTTTTGATCTACTTACCCTGGTGTCCAAGCGTCAGCAACATTACACACTTATACTCCAAATGTAGCACTTTACTAGTTTATTCCTTCAATTTAAGTCCAATTTGCTGATGAAAAGAGTCTTCTTGTTGAATGCTGCTTTTGCAAGCAAAGTAAACAGTTGAATAATCACGTGCCTAATTGAATGAAAATGTGGTACAAGTACCGAAATCACGTTTATAGAAACATAAATTACTCGTTGGCGTCAGGATGTTGCTTATTTCTCTAGCCTTCGATTCTTGCCCATGACTTCGTGCACTGTGTGAATATTACTGTGATCTTTTGTAATATTTGGCTTACCTCAGTGTGAAATTGTTTCTCATACTTGCAGTAAACGCGTAGAAGAAGGAAAAGTTTAGTACAACGTAATCTACGCAACGAAAAATGTAGACAGAAAATATACTATCTCTGTTGTCATTATTTTCTAATGCATAGTCTGTAAATGAATGTTGAATGCGAAATTGATAAAGAGGTAGCATACAGTAAATAAATGTATGTAAAAATTTGTTATTTTTCTCAAAATTACAATTACTTCTTTTTTAGTGCATACATTTATAGCCGTACAGATCAGTTACTGTTATTGCCATAGCTACTATTTCTGGGTGTCGTTACGCAAGTGCAGATTGTCTGCTTTGTATTTGTTGGATATAAGGTCAAAGTTACACACCATACTGGGTTTGTTAGTGTTGTCGTACATGCAATATTTCCTATAAAATGTGGAGATATTTTTGTGATCTCGATACACATTGTCAGATGCCTATTTCCGGTGTTTCTTTAGCTGTCGCTATGAATCTGAAAATTCCTCCCCTCCCCCCCTCCGTATTGTTATTTTACATTTCACAGTAAACGTTTCATTATAAAATGCACGTTCTTCGAAGACCCGGTGTAGTATCATGCCTAATCTAAGGGTTCCAGTATTCAGTGTCGCTTGTGTCGTTCCCCAACCCCCATACAAGTTGGCGCGTCCACCATCTTGTTAAAACTATTAAACAGTAGGAACTGGGATGGCTATCAGCTGTTTCAAATACTGTATATATATATATATATATATATATATATATATATATATATAGACACGCTAAACATGGTAATCTCGTAGCTTAGTTTTGTTCCTTGAATGAAGTACATTAGTGTAAAAAGTGCAGAGAACTCCACACACCGGCCGTGATGGCTGCTTGATTCCAAATCTGTCTGGATGTTGCAGCGTTACTTACATGTGTTTTAATTACTCAGCGCTGAGATGAGGGACACAAATAATGCACTAATAATTCTTGTGAAGAAGTCCTTTGGAAGACGTAACTTCGAAGACCCAGGATATGGAGTCGTACTGTTGCTGTGGACGTTCGGCACAAGCTTTGATAATGGGTGGACAGATGGGACCCATTTTCAGAATCGTGGCCAATGACGAAATGTCAGTGGGCTCTATTGAAATTTTTTACTTTATCACATTGAATATTCTGCTCTTACTGTTTGGTTTGTTAGTTATATTTGTGTAATTTGTGACACGTAATATACACTACGGAATGTGGAATATTACCTTATCGGACAAGTATTTTAATAAAGCCTGTTTTAATATTATCATTCCATCTATGCCTAATCTCCGAACTTAAACTTTCGACTAAATTTTGACGTGCAACATCCTGTTGTGATATTTAGTAAATCAATGCACAAAGTTTGATAAGAGTCGACACACAACTAAATCCTATTTTGTTTAGTGGAACCTTTCAGTTGACATTGTTGTTACAAAATGTGTTAGCATTACATTTTAAAACAATCTTCTTTATGTTTTTGAACCGAATGATGATACGTGCCGGACTGTTATTACCAATTTTGACATGCGACATTTTCTTGTGTTATTCAGTACATAAACACACTTAGTTTTGATAACAGTCTAAACCGAGCTGAGTTCTACAAAAGTGAACAACATGGAATTTAGTTATCGAACTAGATTGGTGTGTATATACTTGTCTGACACAACTATATAATGATAGAGATATGTATATAATTTCAGTATCTGAAGTGAAACTATTATAGGATGGAATAAAAGTGAGGTGGGTAAGGACCGTAAATTGGCAAATAGTAGTGTGGAAGAACTTTGTGTATGGGTTTACTTTCGACTAAAATTTTGTGTGCATTTCTCATTACTCCCACGTTTGGTGCCTTCTTCATCTCATTATCGGATTTTCTTTTCCGTCAAGTTATAATTATGTTTTACTTTTCATTTTTGAAACCAACATTTGTTTGTAATTCCAAAACAGTAGGAAAAATAGTATGAGAACGGAAATTAAGAATGATGTAAATTGAGTTCACCAACAGAATATGCTCGTCAAACGTAAAGGGATTAATATGCATTCATTTAAAATACCAACAAATGCACTTTGTATTTAAAATATTATAAAACCTCACTTGGTTAAAAACACTTTAAAAACATTCATAGGAGACCTATGAATGTTTTTAAAGTGTTTTTAACCAAGTGAGGTTTTATAATATTTTAAATACAAAGTGCATTTGTTGGTATTTTAAATGAATGCATATTGATACAACATGCACGGTGAAAGATTAAAAAAAAAGGGGGGGGATTAATGTGGTTGAGGATTTGTGTTTATTTAGTATGCCCTACCCAGCAAAAACGAGTCTCATTGCTAGTCTAGTCGTTTTCCGAAGACTGTCGACTGAAATGGCAACGTCTTACCGATAAGCCAATTCGAAAAATATTGTGTAGAGTAGGCCATAGATATCCAACGGCCTATGGCCACATTTGTAAATTGTGTATACACCATGCAAATTACACAGTAGTTTAGGAGGTTAGGTGTACCACTTATTGTTATTTTTCCACGTGCGGGCCGCTAACCAACCCATAATAACGGATGTGGCCCTTTGCCATAAGAAGTTTGGAGACTCATGGGTTAGGCCATTTGGAAATATTAGGAGTAATAGAAATTCTAAGAAGTATCTTACCATTAATTTAATTCGAGCAAAGCTCCATTAATGCAGCCATTTTTAGAAATTAGAGAAGATAGTAATGCGTAGGAATTCTAAGTATTCCGTATTATTACTAACAACCAATATGTCCGCATAACTTATGATTGTTTACACGGAAGAGGAAAGGGTAAACGACATCAATTTATTTCTCGTGATTACACTGCGAACATATTAATGCGAGAAACGGTGGTTTTTAACTTCGTGCTGTGCTTTGTGGTTGACTGGAGGCGCCGTTGCGTGTGACCACAGCAGTGAAAGTGTGCGCGCTCTGTTGCTCAGGTCCTCTGGCTGTTGCTGGCTCCTGAATACGAACGAGTCTGCTGCAAGAGAAGTTCCTTTTGTGACTGTGACAGTCCGGCTGCTTGATGATTAACGTTAATCGTGCCTCACAAGGCACTGAGTTGCATCGTTTCAAAACTGGCATCACCGATTTATGAAACTGCATCTTTATGATAGCCTGGTGTTTATGTTAGAGCCGGAGGCGGCGATGATGACAATGATATCCCACTACATCCGAATAACAGCAGTGCTTGGCCATGTCCCGTTCTACGCATATTTATCATTCAAGAGTAACTGTTGACAAAATTTGTAATTGTTGTGAAACCTATAATTGCAGATTGGCCACTATAACACATGAAGGAGAACAAGAACATGTGGCTCATAATATCCCATTTCGTTTCTTCTTTCACGTAATGAGGATTTCGCCAAAGAATATTCAAATCGATGCTGCAGCACTTAACGCACGTGTGTTATAGTGTAGTCTACGTTTCTGCATTACAGTAGATTGCTCTTCTTACATCTCATTACTAACAGCATCCATTCATAATTCATGTTAGTATTAGCGCGTCATTTGAGTGAAAAAAAAATTCGAGGTAAAGGGGCAGATTTCTGTTGCGTAGACACTGTAAAAGGAACTTAATTTGAAATGTGGTACGTGGATCAGAATCAAGATAATTAATTCTAGCATAAACTGTAGCTTCTGTAGAGTATTGCAATTCTCAGCATAACGCCAACTTTTGTAGTTTTCGGGGTGTGGGGGCTGCACCCACGTTGCTGTTGCCTTTTCGCCACATTAGCACTGTGTTAATCCTTTAGAACACCTACAAGCAAAATCTGTGTCGCTAGCACGCCTTTCATAAGTAAGGGGGGGGGGGGGGGCCCTCATGTGTAGCGCCTGCTGTTGGGGGGGGGGAGGCTGGGCAGGGCCAACTTACAGG